>Ga0209631_10006598_pt1 | contig 11909 bp, 9 predicted proteins | sample COG_08_FD_184752 | JGI IMG/M metagenome (GOLD analysis project Ga0209631, IMG submission 184752) | Pelagic Microbial community sample from North Sea - COGITO 998_met_08 (SPAdes) (version 2) | ecosystem: Environmental > Aquatic > Marine > Neritic zone/Coastal water | place: Helgoland, sampling... | reverse complement strand
ATGTTGAAATAACAAGTCAAAATCATGGATTTGAAGTAGTCAAAAATAATCTACCTAAAAATATACAGATTACCCATGAGTCTCTGTTTGATAAAAGTATTGAAGGAATTAAACTAAAAAATAAACCAGTTTATTCTGTTCAATATCATCCTGAATCCAACCCGGGGCCACAAGATAGTGTTTATTTATTTGAAGAATTTGTAATGAATATGAAAAAAAATGCCAAAAAGAAAAGATATTAAAAAAATTTTAGTTGTTGGTGCTGGTCCAATAATTATTGGTCAAGCATGTGAATTTGACTACTCTGGAACGCAAGCATGTAAAGCTTTGAGAGATGAAGGTTATAAAGTTGTTTTAGTTAACTCAAATCCTGCCACAATCATGACTGATCCTAATGTTGCTGATAAAACATATATTGAACCAATTACATTAAGTATTCTTGAAAAAATTTTAATTAAAGAAAAACCTGATGCAATACTACCTACTATGGGTGGGCAAACTGCTTTAAATCTTGCTATGGAAGCAGAAAAAAAAGGAATTTTAAAAAAATACAAAATAGAGCTTATAGGAGCAAACTCTAAAGCCATAGATAACGCTGAGGATAGAAAAAAATTTAGAAAAAATATGATTGATATTGGGTTAGATTTACCTAAATCAAAAATTGTAAATAATTTTAGTCAAGCCTTCAAAGCTTTAAAACAAATTGGATTACCAGCAATTATTAGACCTGCGTTTACTTTAGGTGGTCTTGGTGGAGGTATTGCAAAGAGTAAAAAAGAGTATCAAAAAATTATTCAAAGTGGCTTGCAAGAGTCCCCTGTTTCTCAAGTTTTAGTCGAAGAATGTTTAGAGGGATGGAAAGAATTTGAAATGGAGGTTGTTAGAGATAAAAAAGATAATTGTATAATTATTTGCTCTATCGAAAATGTGGATCCTATGGGTATTCACACTGGGGACTCTGTTACCATTGCTCCTGCATTAACATTAACTGATAAAGAATATCAGGTTATGAGAAATGCTTCGATCGCCTGTTTGAGAAAAATAGGAGTAGAAACTGGAGGATCAAATGTTCAATTTGCTATTAATCCAAAAGATGGAAGGATGGTGGTGATTGAAATGAACCCTAGAGTATCTAGATCTTCTGCTCTAGCCTCTAAAGCAACTGGTTTTCCTATTGCAAAGGTGGCTGCGAAATTAGCGATTGGTTACACTTTAGATGAACTAAAGAATGAAATAACAAAATCTACACCAGCTTCCTTTGAACCAACAATTGATTATGTAGTAACTAAAATTCCAAGATTTACTTTTGAAAAATTCTCTTCGTCTGAAGCTGTTTTAGGTACCTCTATGAAATCTGTAGGAGAGGCAATGGCTATTGGAAGAAATTTCAAAGAGTCACTGCAGAAAGCTTTAATATCTCTTGAAACAGGATTTTCAGGTTTAGATCAAATATTTAATCTAACAACTAAACAAATAGAGAAAAAACTAAAAGAAAATATACCAAATAAAATTTTATTAGTTGGGGAAGCGTTTCGAAAAAAAATTAATATTAATAAAATTCATAAACTTTCAAAAATTGACCCTTGGTTCTTAAAGCAAATTGAAGAAATTATTGATGTAGAAAATGAAATTAAAAAGAAAGGATTGCCTAAAAATTATAATTCATTTAATTTTGTTAAGTCTATTGGATTTTCAGATAAAAAATTATCTGCTTTGACAAATATAAAAGAAGATATAGTTAGAAAAAAAAGATCAGCTTTAAAAGTTTTTCCAGTATATAAAAAAGTTGATACTTGTGCTGCTGAATTTAAATCATTCACTCCTTATATGTATTCCACATATCAAAGGAGTTTTTCAACTAATGCAGAGTGTGAAGCTCAACCCTCTGGCAGAAAAAAAATTATAATATTAGGTGGAGGACCAAATAGAATTGGCCAAGGAATAGAATTTGATTACTGTTGTTGCCAAGCAAGTTTTTCTTTAAAAGAAGCTGGATTTGAAACTATTATGGTCAACTGCAATCCAGAAACTGTTTCGACTGATTATGACACTAGTGATAGATTATATTTTGAACCTTTAATTGAGGAATATGTTTTTAATATAATTAAGAAAGAAAAAACCAAAGGTAAACTGATAGGTGTAATAGCTCAGTTTGGAGGGCAAACGCCTATTAAACTTGCAAAATTTTTACATGATAACAAGCTTCCTATATTGGGCACTCAGTATACTTCGATTGATTTAGCAGAAGATAGAGATAGATTTAGAAATCTATTAAATAAATTAAAATTAAAACAAGCTGAAAGTGGTATTGCAAAAACATTTCCTCAAGCAATTAAAATAGCTGAAAAAATTGGTTTACCTTTAATGGTGAGACCTTCTTATGTTTTAGGTGGTAGAGCAATGGAAATTGTTCATGAAAAAAATCAACTTAAAAAATTTGTTCAAGAAGCATTCAAGGCTGCTGAGAAAAATCCAATATTGATAGATAAATTTATAGATAATGCCATGGAAGTTGATGTCGATGCCCTTTCTGATGGTAAAGAGGTTTTTGTTGCAGGTATAATGCAGCACATTGAAGAAGCAGGCATTCACTCTGGAGACTCTGCTTGTAGTTTACCTCCAGTATCAATTAAACCTTTTTTAATAAAAGAAATTGAAAAACAAACGAAGAAGCTTGCTTTAGCGTTAAAAGTTAAAGGTTTTATGAATGTTCAATATGCAATTAAAAATGATGAAATATTTGTCATTGAGGTTAATCCTAGAGCAAGTAGAACAGTACCTTTTGTTTCAAAAGCAAAAAATCTTCCTTTAGCTAAAATTGCATCAAGAGTAATGGCTGGAGAAAAACTAAATAAATTTAATTTAAATAGTAAAACGAAAAAAATGTTTGCTGTAAAAGAGGCTGTTTTTCCTTTTAATAAATTCCCAAACAGCGATTTATTACTAGGTCCTGAGATGAAATCTACTGGAGAAGTTATGGGATTTGATGAAGATTTTGGAATGGCTTTTGCTAAAAGTCAGATTGCTGCCTCTAACTCTCTTCCTACAAGTGGCTTGGCTTTTATCTCATTAAAAAATAGCCATAAAGACGAGGGAGTTAAATTAGCTAGACAGCTAACAAAGTTAAATTTTAAACTCTGCGGGACTGGTGGAACCGCTGATTATATAAGTAAATTTGGCATTAATTGTAAAAAGATAAATAAAGTAAATCAAGGATCTCCCCATATTGTTGACGTGCTAAATGCGAAAAAAATTGCCTTAGTAATTAATACAGGTGGTGGCAATAGCGAAAAACAATTGAAAGATGCTTTAGCGTTAAGAAGAGCAACTTTAACTAATAAAGTTCCCTATTGTACAAATATGTCAACTGCTCAAGTTTGTGTTGAGGGCATCAAGTCTTTAAAAAATAAAAATATTAAAGTCAATTCTCTTCAAGATATTAGAAATTAATAAACTTTCCAATCAGTTGGAAAGGTAACATAATTAACCTGAATACATCTTCGTTCTTTTTTTATTTCCTTTTTTTCCATACCGTGCCAGGAGTCTGGTCCGCTAGTAAAAAAATATCCATAATTATGTTTATAAGGAACGGTTTTAACTTTTGTTAAGTTTTTATCATAAAAATCAGTTCCTAAGTTTTCTGACTCGCTATAAAGATTAATAAAAATAATAGATGACATTAATTTTTCTTTAATATCACAATGAGGTTTAAGCCAAAAACCTTCTCTATCACATATCACTTCTAATCTGACGTACGCATTACTTAAATCTTTTCCAATTAATGAACCTATTTTTTTATGAACTTTCTCAGATCTTAATTCCTCAATAAAATTAGTCAGATGTGGGAATTGATTGGTATTTTCCTTAGTAACGTAACATCTTAATTTTTTTGCTTTGCCGCCATCCTTAATTCCAGAGCGAAAGGCTCCATCTCCTCCATCAAGAGCTCTAGTACCATCATAATTTAAATTTTCTTTTTTAGGGTCTAATACATTGGCTTCATTTATTTCTTTAATTGTTTTTTCGGTTAAAGGTTCATTAATCTCAAAATGCTTAAAAGGATCACTGAAAGATTTTGTTTTATTTTCTAATGAATTAAATAATTCCATTTGTTTTCATTCTCTTTTTTATAATAGGAGCAATTTTATTTACCTCATTCAAGCTTTCATAGCTCCATTCTTCTATATTATTTTTCAGTTCTCTAGTTATACCTAAATCAGTCAAAAGAGAATAAAATTTTCTAAATCTATTATTATTTTTGTTAGGCTTCATCATGGCTATATAAACTGGTTTTCCTGTTATAGCAGCTTCAGAAATCATTGAGGTAGAGTCACAAGTTACAACTGATATATCGGCCAAAGCTAAAGCTGACAAATAGGCTTTTTTATCAACAGTTTTAATTACAAGATGATTAAAATTAAAAGTATCATAAGCTTTTTTGATAATTTTTTCAGGTGTCCTATAAGATGGTACAATAATTATTTTATACTTGTCGGGTGTAAATAGCGTTTTTATTTTAGTAAATAAATGATCAATAGTTTGTTCTTGATAATTATAATATTTATTAGGTCCCCCAATAATAAAAGCTATTAATTTTTTTTTCTCTTTTTTAATATCTAAATAGTTGGAATTATCATTTATTTCTTTTTTAGTTAAATAATGAATGGCTCCTTTAGTTGTTAGAACATTATCACCTTTAATATTGTCGTGTTCGGGACTTACAACTAAATCAAAATGTTTAAATGAAACTTTTGGATCTTGAACGTGTATCGTAAATATTTCCTTACCAAATCTTTTTTTAAGAGCAATAGATGGTATGACACTTTTTCGTCCACATGATATAATAACCTTAGAGTCACAGACAAATTTTTCTTCAACAATATTTTCAATAATTGGTGTTAATTTTGGAGGTAAAAAATTCCATAAAGGCTTTAGCTTTATTGTTTGGTGTTTATAATTTAGCCCTAAGGCTTTTGCTAGTCCTTCCACTTGGCTGACCATGCCGTGCATGCCTTGCGTTAAAAGAAGAGCTTTTAATTTCAACATAAATAACTATATAATACGCATAACAGAATGAATAATAAATCAACTAAACATACAAAAGTGTTAATTATTGGATCAGGTCCAGCTGGGTATACTGCTGCTATTTATGCTGCCAGAGCTTTACTTAAACCAGTGCTGGTATTTGGGTCTGAGCCAGGCGGTCAATTAACAACTACAACTGACGTAGAAAATTTTCCTGGCTTTTCTAAAGTAATTCAAGGTCCTTGGTTGATGGAGGAAATGAAAGGTCAAGCTGCTACAGTTGGCACAGAAATGATCCAAGATCATATCAACAATGTTGATTTGTCAAAAAAACCTTTCGTTGCTACTAGCGATAATGGTCATGTTTATACCGCTGACTCAATTATAATTTCTACAGGTGCTCAAGCGAGATGGCTAAACCTTCCCTCAGAACAAAAATTTAGAGGATTTGGAGTTTCTGCATGTGCAACTTGTGATGGTTTCTTTTTTAAAGAAAAAGAGGTTGCAGTAGTTGGAGGTGGAAATGCTGCGGTTGAAGAAGCTATGTTTTTAACTAAATTTGCGTCTAAAGTTTATTTGGTCCATAGAAGAAATGAGTTAAGAGCTGAAAAATTACTCCAAGAAAAATTGAAAGCTAATAAAAAAATTGAAATTATCTGGGATAGCGTCGTTGAGGAGGTGTTAGGGACAGATGAGCCTAAAATTGTAAATAAAATTAAATTGAAAAATATAAAAACTAATAACACTTCAGAGTTAAAAATCGATGGTCTCTTTATAGCTATTGGCCATGATCCAGCTACTTCCTTATTTAAAAATCAACTTGATATGGATAAAGAAGGCTACTTAGTGACAAAACCAGACTCTACTGAAACTAATATTCCAGGCGTGTTTGCTGCAGGTGATGTAAAAGACAAAATTTTCAGACAAGCTGTGACTGCTGCTGGTATGGGATGTATGTCTGCATTAGAAGCTGAAAAATATTTGGAATCTAAAAACTAACAAAGGAAAAAAATGACTAAATTTACTATACATAATAAATCTACAGCTCCCGAGGCTTCTAAAAAATTATTGGAAGAATCAGAAAAAGCTTACGGTATGATACCTAATCTTCATGGTGTAATGGCTGAGTCTCCAGAAATACTAGAAGCTTACAAAGCTATGAATGACTTTTTTTCTAAATCAAGTCTAACTCAAGAAGAAATTAATGTAATTTGGCTAACAATTAATGTTGAAAATAATTGTCATTACTGTGTTCCTGCTCATACCGCTATTGCAAAAAGTATGAAAGTTGCTGATAATGTTATTAACGCTTTGAGAGATCAAAAACCTATGCCAAATCCTAAGCTGGAAGCGCTTAGAACTTTTACTCAAAGATTAATTAGAGAACGTGGGAACATAGATGCTACTACAATTCAAGCTTTTATGGACGCTGGTTATACTAAAAAAAATATTCTTGAAGTAATATTAGGATACTCACAAAAAATAATGTCTAATTATGTTAATCATATTGCTGATACACCTATTGATGACCCTTTTAAAGATTTTGAATGGAAAGCGAAAAATTAAAGATTTTTACAAAAGGATTTTATTCTTTCCATTGCTTTTTTTAGATTCTCCATTGATGTGGCATAAGAAATTCTAAAATAACCTGGTAAACCGAATGCTGAACCTTGCACCACAGCGACATTTGCTTGCTCTAATAATTTTTGTACAAAGTCAGTGTCTGTTCTTAGTTTAGTTTTTTTATTTAAAAGATTTTTACAGTTTGGAAAAACATAAAAGGCACCCTCTGGCTCCAGACAACTTAAACCTTCAATTTTATTAAGGCTGCTTACAACAAAATTTCTACGCTCTTTAAATGATTTAGCTCTTACTTTTATAAAATCTTGAGTTCCATTTAAAGCTTCAACAGCAGCAGCTTGACTTATGGATGAGGGGTTGCTCGTTGATTGTGATTGAATTTTTGAAATCGCTTTAATAATTTCAACTGGTCCAGCTGCATAACCTATTCTCCATCCAGTCATTGAATATGATTTGCTTACACCATTCATGGTAAGAGTTCTTTCTTTTAAATCTTTAATTTCTGCAATTGTAGAAAATTTAAAATCATCATAAGTAATATGTTCATAAATATCGTCACTTAAAATATAAATTTTTTTATGTTTTTTTAAAATTTCAGCCAATTTTTCAATTTCTGATTTTGTATAACTCGATCCCGTCGGATTAGATGGGGAATTTAAAATTATCCATTTAGTTTTTTTAGTAATGGCTTTCTTTAATTTTGAAGGGGTTAATTTAAAGTTATCTTTTTCATCACATTTAACTATTTTTGGTTTTCCTCCAGCTAATAAAATTATGTCGGGATAAGAAACCCAATAAGGTGCGGGTATTATTACTTCGTCTCCCTTATTTATAGTTGCCATGAAAGCGTTATAGAGAACTTGTTTTCCTCCCGTGCCCACGGTTATCTGATTAATATTATAAGAAAGGCCGTTTTCTCTTTTAAACTTAGCTTGAATAGCTTTTTTAAGCACAGGTGTTCCATCTACTGCAGTGTATTTAGTCTCACCTATTTTAATAGCTTCAATTGCTGCCTCTTTGATATTATCTGGAGTGTCAAAATCGGGTTCTCCAGCACCTAGTCCGATTACATCCTTGCCAGCGGCCCTTAATTCTCTAGCTTTAGAGGTAACCGCTATTGTAGGTGACGGTTTTATACGTTTTAAAGTGTTGGAAACTATGCTCATTGAATTTTATAATAAACTTTTTAAATTATTATTAACACAAAATGCAAAATACTTATCAAGAAAAAATACTGGATTTAGAGACTACTAACAACTCACCTAGGATTAAGTTGGAAGGTGGTATTAAATTTAAAATAAAAAGCGATTTTCAACCAGCCGGTGATCAACCTGAAGCTATAAAAGCTTTAATTAAAAATCTTAAAAATAAAAAAAATGAACAAGTGCTTCTTGGAGTAACTGGATCAGGCAAAACATTTACGATGGCAAAAGTTATCGAACATACTAATAGGCCGGCTCTAATTCTTGCTCCAAATAAAACTTTAGCTGCTCAGTTATATGGAGAATTTAAAAGTTTTTTTCCTGATAATGCGGTGGAATATTTTGTTTCGTACTATGATTATTACACTCCTGAAGCATATGTTCCAAGATCAGACACGTACATTGAAAAAGAAGCATCGATCAATGAACAGATAGATAGGATGAGACACTCAGCGACTCGATCTTTATTAGAAAGAGATGATGTAATAATTGTAGCTAGTGTTTCATGTATTTATGGTCTTGGCTCGGTAGAAGCTTATAGCAAAATGACTATAACTCTGAAAAAAAATAATGAATATAGTAGAGATGATTTGATAAGAACTTTTGTAACACTTCAATATAAAAGAAATGACCAAAACTTTTTTAGAGGAACTTTTAGAGTAAGAGGTGAAAATCTAGAAATTTTTCCATCCCACCTCGAGGATAGAGCTTGGAGAATAAGTTTTGATTTAAACAAATTAGAGAAAATAGAAGAGTTTGATCCTCTCACAGGAGATAAAACTAATGAATATTCTGCCATTAAAATTTATGCGAACAGCCACTATATAACTCCCAAACCAACTATGGACCAGGCAATTAGGCAAATAAAATCGGAGTTAGCAATAACATTAAAAAAACATCGAGCGGATAATAAACTATTAGAAGAACAAAGATTGCGTGAGAGAACAAAGTTTGATCTTGAAATGATTGAAGCAACAGGAACATGTGCTGGTATAGAAAATTACTCGAGATATTTGTCAGGTAGAAAAGCTGGAGAACCTCCGCCTACTTTATTTGAATATTTTCCTGACGACGCAATTATATTTGTTGATGAAAGTCATGTCACGGTTCCTCAGTTGAATGGAATGTATAAAGGTGACAGAACAAGAAAAAGTACGTTAGCCGAATACGGTTTTCGTTTACCTTCTTGCATGGATAATCGGCCATTAAAATTTGAAGAATGGGATATGATGAGAACTCAAACTGTGTTTGTTTCAGCTACACCAGGTCCTTGGGAGTTAAAGCAAACAAATAATAAACATATAGATCAAATCATACGTCCAACAGGGTTAATAGATCCACCCGTAGAAATTAGACCAGCAAAAACGCAAGTTGATGATCTTATGCACGAAGCCGCTCAAGTTATTGAAAAAGGTTATAGAGTATTAGCAACAACACTTACGAAAAAAATGGCTGAGGATTTAACAGAGTATCTTCATGAAAATGGTCTTAAAGTTAGATATATGCATTCTGATATAGACACTTTGGAAAGAATAGAAATTATTAGGGATTTGAGACTTGGTGTATTTGATATTTTGGTTGGAATAAATTTGTTAAGAGAAGGTTTAGACATTCCAGAGTGTGGTTTGGTTGGTATTTTGGACGCAGATAAAGAGGGTTTTTTAAGATCAGAAACTTCATTAATTCAAACTATTGGGAGAGCAGCAAGAAATGTTGATGGGAAAGTAATTTTATATGCAGATAAAGTAACTAAAAGCATTGATAAAGCTATAAAAGAAACAGATCGAAGAAGATCTAAACAATCTGATTACAATAAAAAAAATAATATCACAGCTGAGTCAATTAAAAAAGAAATAGGAGATATTTTAGAGTCTGTTTACGAAAAAGATTATGTGAATATCAAAGAGTCAAATGTTGGAGGAAATTTAAAAAAGCATTTGAAAGGTTTAAATAAAAAAATGAAAGAGTCTGCGGAAGATTTAGAATTCGAAGAAGCAGCTAAAATTAGAGATGAAATTAGAAAGTTAGAAGCAAGTGAATTAGAAATAACTTTAAATCCAAAGATAAGCCAATATAATTTAAAAAGTAAAATATACCCTAAAGGTAGATCAACATTAGGAATGCCTGGAACTAAGGTTAATAAAAAAAGAAAAAAATGACAGCAAATAAAATAATTATTACTGGTGGAGCTACTAGAATTGGAGCGGCTATAGCTAAAAGTATAACTAGCTATGGAACAACCATAAGTATTCATTACAACAAATCAAAAGTTAATGCATTTAAATTAAAAAAAGAATTAGAAAGTTTAGGTGGTAAAGTTTATTTATTAAAAGCAGATCTTAACAATTTAAAACAAACACACTCACTTTTAAAATTAGCCTTTAAAAAGATGAAAGGTTTAGATTGTTTAATAAATAATGCCTCTATATTTGACAATGATAATTTACAAAATTTTACAGACAAAAGTTTTACAAAGCACTTAAATGTTAATTTGAAAGCACCAGCAATATTAATTCAAAATTTTAAAAAATTATTAAAAAATTCAAAGGGAAATATAATAAATATTATTGATCAAAGAGTTGAAAAATTAACACCTTACTTCTTTTCTTATACGCTTAGTAAATCTAGTTTGGTTACACTTACTAAAATTTCAGCTATGAAATTGGCTCCCAATATAAAAGTAAATGGAATTTCTCCAGGACCTACATTAAAAAACAAAAGACAATCTGAAAGTCATTTTAAAAAACAGTGGAAATCTGTACTTTTAAAAAAGAAAGTAGAATTGAAAAGTATTTGTGATGGGGTAAAATTTTTAATCAAAAATGATAATATAACAGGTGAAATAATTAATATTGACAGTGGGCAAAGGCTGGCATGGAATACACCTGATATAATTAATGTAAAAGAATGAAAGTTATTAAATTAAAATTAAAAGAAAAATTCAAATATAGAAGAAAAGTTATTGTAAAAAACTTACTTTTAAATGTTTTTATAGGTATTCATAAATTTGAAAAGAAAAAAAAACAGAGAGTAAGATTTAATATCGAGATAATTACTGACCCAAGTGTTAAACCTAATAATAAAGATTTATCAACAATCTTAAATTATGAAGAGTTAGTTAATAAAATTAAAATTTTGGTAAAAAATCAACATCATGAACTTTTAGAAGATTTAGCAGAAAATATTTTTGATATAATTTTCCACAATAGATTATCAAAGAAAGCAAAAATTAAAATCGAAAAATTAGATATAATGAAAAACTCTGAGTCTGTAGGAGTAGAATTTTTAAAAAATAAAATATGATCAATAGTTTAGAACTTGGAAAAAAAGTAATAAAAGATAAGATTCCTTTGATCTCTAGAAATCCTGGGGTTTATAAAATGATAAGTTCTAGAGGAGAAATTCTATATATTGGTAAAGCAAAAAATATACCTAATAGACTTAAAAGCTACGCTTCTGACGCAAGCTTGCCAATTAGAACAGAGAGAATGCTATCTCTAACTCACTCGCTTGAGACAACTACTACAAGCAATGAAAGTGAGGCTTTACTTTTAGAGGCTAATCTAATCAAAAAACACAAGCCAAGGTTCAATATATTGTTACGTGATGATAAATCATTTCCTTATATTTATATTGGAAATAAAGATAGGTGGCCTCAATTAACCAAACTTAGAGGAAAAAAATCAAAAACAGGCCATTATTTTGGACCTTTCTCATCTATTGGTTCGGCAAATTGGACAATCAAAATTTTACAGAAAATATTTCTTTTAAGAGTATGTGATGACACGGTCTTCAAGAATAGAGAAAGACCTTGCATACTTTATCAAATAAAAAGATGCTCTGCTCCTTGTGTAGGGCATATTTCGCAAGACGATTATATATCAACTGTAAACGATGCAATTGAATTTATCTCTGGCAAATCTAGGAGAATACAAAAAAATCTTTCTCAAGAAATGGAAAAAGCAAGTAAAGATTTAGATTATGAAAAAGCTGCAGTAGCTAGAGACCGTATAAAAGCGTTAACTCAAATACAAACATCTCAAAACATAAATCAAACAAATTTAAATGAAGCCGATGTTATAAGCATATATAAAGAAACAG
>Ga0209631_10006596_pt1 | contig 11909 bp, 7 predicted proteins | sample COG_08_FD_184752 | JGI IMG/M metagenome (GOLD analysis project Ga0209631, IMG submission 184752) | Pelagic Microbial community sample from North Sea - COGITO 998_met_08 (SPAdes) (version 2) | ecosystem: Environmental > Aquatic > Marine > Neritic zone/Coastal water | place: Helgoland, sampling... | reverse complement strand
CCGCATCGCACGCCCCGTCGCTACTACATGCGGGTCTACGGTGCTACGACATCGCTACGTCACGGTTCGGACCCGTCGGCGGCGCGTACGCCCCTCCGTCGTACTCCAAAATCTCGATCCCCCACCGTGGTAAAGCCAGTCTCCACGCGTCCCCCATCTCGCCCGTGCCCACCCACTCGCCTTCGCCGTCGCCATCCTCATCCTGGATGAAGAGCGCGATGGTACTGCGTTTCTCCAGCGTCACCTCGCGGAACACGTCGCTCCTGCTCTTCTCCTCGAAGCCCATCTTATCGCGGAACAGCGCGAGCGAAGGCGCGTTGTCGAACCCGATCTTCGCCCGGAACGTGTTGACTCCCAACGCCATGTGCGCGTAGGCGATGAACACCTCGATGGCCTCGACGGCTATTCCCTTACGCCTGCTTCCTTCCTCCGCGACCATGATCTCGATCTCCGCGGTGTGCCTCGGGTCGTCGTGGTCGTTCCAGAAGAGGTTGATATCCCCGCACATCGCGTCGACGCCGGGCGGGAGGGTGTTGTCGCACAGGATGAACGTGCACTTGGACTCATCCGACGCCCACTCGTCACACATCTCGTGCTCCTTCTCGAGCGACAGGGGCTCGGACGCGGTAGCCTCCTGGATCGCCGGGTCCTTCATCCACTCGTGGTACCTCGCGACGTGCTCGCGTCGGTAGGGTACCAGCGTGCATCTCGCGCCCCGCAGCACCAAGTTGGCGTTGTGTCGCATGGTCGATCGATGCCCCCCCCACCCAACGCCGGTGCGAGGCGAACTGACGACGCTTCGGCCCGAACCACGTGTTATATTATTGGCAATAAGTTAGTGCTAAACCCGATCGGCGTGGGTCCCAGAGCACGCGGCGGAGTGACACGGGTCGAGCCAGTAGTTACGCATATAGTAGTCTAGTATACACATTCGACCAGATACTCACCAGTCCTCAAGAGGGTTGTCGACACGCGTCCCTTGTCCCAGGTACTTCCGTCCCCACCGCCGGCAGTACTCGTCGTCCATCTTGAGATGATACGCCTCCGACGTCGGCTTCCAATTGTTACGCATCAAACCCCCCTTCACCCACGGCCGCGAGTGCCCGTTCGACCTCAACGAACGCCAAGCCGCGTAGATGGTCCGGTACCCAACCGCGTAAAACAACACGTACATCAGCACCAACAAACCCCATACCAAATCAACCCGGTCCGCCGCTTCGTCGTCGAACGCACATTCCGATTCGTCTGCCGCGTGTGCCAAACAGTTCCGCCGCGGCCGCGCGACGTGATACGCCACGCAGTCACCCACTAAGATCAGCATCAGCACCGAGGAGACGCTCTCGGAGACGTAATCCATCACCGTCTTGAACGGCAAACGAGGGATGTGACCGACGGTTGTCCACTGCACCGCGTAGATTGAAAGAAAAAGCACCGCGCACAACGCCGCTCTGTTGGCTAAATCGCTGGGCTCGAGCGCGTATCCCGTGAACCCGAAGAACGCGATGGTGTACATGGGCTGGATGCCGTTGTGCACGTAAAACGTGGAGGAGCGCTTGATGTGGAACGAGATGAAGTAGCACGGGGTCATGTCGCCGTCCCAGAGCCTCGGATTGTCCTTGAACCTCGCCGTCGGATTGTTCTGCCCGACGGCGATGGATATCCCGGCGAGTTCGTAATCGTTGGAGTGCGTGGATGCACCGTCGAAGTCTATGTGCTGGTACTGACTGGCGTACTTTTTGACGCACGACGCGTTGTTCGGCCGTCTCAGCGACAGTCGCACGTCTTTGTCCCACTCCGGTCTCTTGACGCCGAAGAACACGATGGACAGGTCCACTCGCGTGCTGTCGAAAGGGAAGCTCTTGAACCGTTCCATGTCCGCCGAGATGTCGTACCCGTCCTTTAGGTTGACCGGAAACGTCTGCGCTATCCGTCCGTCCGAGGGTTTGTGTTCCTGGGTCGAGTCGAAACCGTAGAACCTGGGAAGCTGCTCGTAGTTCTCAGCCTTGCCGAGGTCGAATCCCGCGCATCCCGTCAACCGCGGTCGCCACATGTTCTCCGGCATGGGTTTATGGGCCGTCGGGAACCCGATCACGCGGTCGTCGGTCCAGTACATCTCTATGTTCCCCGTGATCTTGAACGTCTCCTTGCCGTCGTGCGCGACCACCTCCCACTTCTTCAGCGCGAACACGAGCTCGACCACGACGGGGCGATTGTCATTCTTGCTCACTCTCCCATCCTCTTCTTGCGGACGTTCCGCGGGAGGCATCGGACGTTCATCCCACGGGTAGTCCGGATCGTCCCATGGGGCGAAAGACGGCTTCGGGGGGTCGTCCGGAGTATCCGAGCCGTTCATCGCTGACGACGTGCGGCGCTGGAAGTGGCCGAGGCAGGGTTGGTGGAAAAAATAAGAGAGTTGAACTCGGTTCGCGCCAGATTTAGTTTCAGGACAGGTGAGAGCGCACGGGTTTGCACCCAGTTAGGGGACTGCGCGGAACGGCGACGACGCACGCGTTGGTCCAAGCACTCTACTGGTTCAAAACAGTCGCTAGAGCTAGAAGAGTCCCTCAGTCCCTTTTACCCGATATATACAGTCCGTATCCCATCCCGTCCCGTCCCCTAACTAGTGCGGCGGCTAAGAGTCTTCACGGCGGAAGTTCACGCCTCCGGCGGCGGGGCTTCCTCGCCCCCTCCTTCACCACCCTCTCCTCCACCACCCTCCTCCGCACCCGCACCCGCACCCGCATCTGCACTCCCCGTCGCGCCCGGGAGCGGTGGAAGGTTCGGCTTGGGCGTGGGCAGGTTTGAGGTGAGAAGGTGCGGGGGCAGGTTCGAGTTGATGAGCTTTTCCACCCTCGCCACGATGTGCTTCCCGTAGGTGAACTTCTTAAGGTTCGGCAGGTGCACCTGCATCCGCGACAGCAGCTGATCCCGCTGACCCTCGTCGCAAACCTCCAGCAGCTTCTGCACCACGTAGTTGGCGAACTGATCCTTCATCATCGCCTGCAAGGGCTCGTTCTCGTCGGAGGTGCCCAGCATCTCCGTGATCATAATCTGCCTCTCCTTCACGCCGCAGTAGGTGAGGCACTTCTCGATGACGTTGCTCGCGAATTTGTGCTGCGCCAGGATGACAATCTGCCCCGCGAGCGTCGCCAAAATCTTCCGCCGTTCCTCCTCGCCGCCGTGCTGCAGCACGTGCTGCACCACGTAGTTTCCGTACTGATCCTGCGCCAGTTGAGTCGCCTCTCGCAGAATCTCATCCATGATCCCGCCCATCTTCTGCTCCGGCGTGCAGTGCTCCAACACCCGCTGGATCACCCTGCACCCGTACGGGTGCGTGGACAGTGAAAGCACGTTGCCGTAGAAGGACTGCACGATGAACTGTATCCGGTCCGGCGGGACCCGTTCGATGCACTTTTGAACCACGTGGTTTCCGTTTTGATCGCGGACGCATCGGAGGACGTGCCCGTCGAGCTCGTTCACCATGTCCGTCTGATTCGCCTCGTCGAACACCTCGAGCGCCTTCTGTATGACCCTGCAGCCGTACATCTGCAGCGACAGGGACAACACGTGGCCTTTGAGCTCGTTCGCGAGTTGGTTCCGTTGCGTCTCCGTTCCGTACTCGAGAAACTTTTGAATCACGTAGTTGCCGAAGACGTCGGTGATGAGCTGGTGCGCTGCTGGCAACACCTCGTCGAACACCGCCGCCGCTTCGTCCGGCTCGGCGGTCTCCAGCTTCTGCTGGATGAACCGACTGCCGTGCTGGTCGCTGGAGAACTCCACGATGTGATCCGCGAGATCCGGCAGCTCGAACCGCCGGCTCTTGTTCGTCTTGAAACCCTCGAGCAGCGTCGACATCGGCTTCTGCATGTCGTCGTGGTGCCTCCCGCCGTAGTGGTCCGTGAGCAAACCGTTCCCGTCGCGCGACATACCGCGGCGCCCACGGCCGCCGCCGCGGCCCCTGCCGCCGCCGCGCCCGCCGCCGCCGAAGCGCCCGCCGCCGCCGTTGCTCGCCATGCCGAAACCTTGCCCGCCGCCCATCGCCATCTGCATCTGCATCGCCATCTGCATCTGCGACCGCCCGCCGCCGGGCGGGGACCCGCCCGCCCCGTTGTACCCGGACATCGCGGCGAGCATCGCGGCCGCCGCGGGATCGCCCTGCTCCGCCAAACGCTGGTAGTACGCCACAACGTACATGGGGTCCATGGCCACCTGCCCATACGCGTCGTGACCACCGGGCATGCCACCGTTATGCATACCCGGCTGGCCCCGGCCGGCACCCGGGGGCGGGAAACCCATGCCGCCCGCGCCAGGCCCGTACATCATGTGCATCTGCTGCTGCTGGTGCATCATCGCGGCGGCGCGTGGATCCATGCCGGCGGGAACGCCGTTGGGGGGGAACCCTCCCGGCGGCATGCCCATCGGGGGATAGCCCGCGCCCGGCGGGTAATTGCCCTGGGGAGGGTAATACTGCGGCTGCATCCCAACCGGGTAGTTGCCGTACGGCGCGCCGGGGTAGCCGCCGCCGGGTAACGGCGGCGGTGCACCCGCGGGCACGGGCGGATTCTGCGAGTAGTCCGCGTCGACGCCGTCGCCGTCACCCGCACCGCCCTCGCCCGCGCCGCCGCCATCCCCTCCTTGGATCGCCATGCCGCCAAAGTCACCCGCGAGTCCATCCGCGCTGGGCACCCCGTTCTCCGTGGGCACGACCCCGGGCTGGTCCTGGTCCACAGCCGCGGACAGCTGCGACTCCGTGCGGCTCAGCCGAGCGCTCCCCGGCCTGGCGCTGCCGGGCCTGGATCTTACGCCGCCGCCGCCGCTATCGTCGCCCGCCTCGCCCCCCGCCGCCGCGCGCTTAGGCGAGCCGCCCTGCGACCCCGCCGCGCTGTCGTCGTTGCTGAACACGTCGGCCAATGACCGGCCCGCGAGTCCGGGCGACGCCGCCATGCCGAGTCCGAGGCCGTACGCGCCGCCGCCCGGGTTGCCAGGCGACGGTCCCGGTTGTCCTCCTTCTCCCTGCGCCGCCGCCGCGGGTGATCCGCCCCACGCGTTGTAGAATTGGTTGTTTGGCGGGTCCATGTTGACGGACGGACCCGCGGGGGGTTTACCCCATGCGTTGGGCGATGCCCTGGCGCCCGCGCTGTGGACGTAGAGAAGTGAGTGACGGTGAGCGAGGACGTGTGCGACGGTTGGGAATAAAATCGAAATGAGAGCTGCCAAAACCAGAAATTGAACGCGTCATCGTTCGATTTTGAAACCGGGCGCGGCTTGGAAGCTTCGTGGGCGGTGCGGGAGGGAATGTGGCGAGGCGGTGGTGGGTCGGGGGAACGCCGAGGCGTCGGTGGGCGTATCGGCGCCGACTCGCGAGTCGTCGGGACGTCCGTGGCCGCCCGGTGACCCTCGAGGGGACGCGCGGGTACGACCGCGCTCCCACGAACGCCGCGCGTCCCATCGCGCGCGACCATCCATCCCCAAGGCCGAAAAAAACAAGCGGGAAAACTGGCGAGCGGGGGCCAATTTGCCAAGGTCCGGCGCCGTGTGGTGCGCGTTCTCACCTGTCCACGTCCGTCGTTCCGTTCAGGACGTTGCCGATGGCCTGGTGTTCCTCCTGCTTGTCGAACGCCGACGTTCCGTTGGACGACATTGTTCTCCCGCGCGCTCGCCGGCGTCCGCGGGCGCCGCTCTCCAATCAAAAAAAGAGCCTGCGACCTTTCGCGCAACTCAAATTTCGCTCTCCCCGACTGGACCGTCGCGCGCGTACTTGTCGCGATGCGAGCGTTTCCGTAGACCCTCCTCGTGTGCGCCTGTTGGTGAAGGAGATTAAGATGTCAGCGGCGGAGCGCTTGGGAATGTTCACGTCGTCCGGGGCGCATTACCCCGCAAAGCCGGAGTGCCCACACGCGGCGGGTCGAACAAACGCAGGGAAAAATAAATCATCGCAATGCGCGCGCGTTATTTACCTGCTCCGGCAAACGCCTCTGGCGTACCCCGCGAGTTGTGTATTCGCACGCGGTGAGGCGTCGCGTTGGCTTACGTCTGCACTGACGCGTCGTGTGCCGTCCCACGTTCCGTCGAGCCCTTCCCTGCACGGGGCTCCACACTCTGTCCGTGGGTGTCTGATTGTTGCGCGACGTGGGCAACAAAGTTTGGCTATTCAAAGCAAAGCGAATGGAAAAGCGGGGACTGGCGCTGTGAGAAATCGCCTTTTTCGACTTGAAATTTGTATGCGAAGCAGTCAGGGAATCTCGGTTCGGAGAGATCGAATCGTCCACCGTCCTCTGAAAAACGCGGGGAAAGTTCACCGTGAAACAGGAAACCCAAAACGGGGGTTCAAAGCGGCGAAAAAAGATCTCCTTCCAAAGAACGACAGCTTGAAAGAGCTCCTTTCCGCGTCAGCAAAGATTCCAGTTTGGCGAGGCGGGGAATACTTTTTCGGTGGGTGCAAGTTTACTTTTACCCTCAAAGCATAGCGTCTCTACACTAGTGTCTACCGCATGACGTACGCGACCGGTGTCTCGGGTTTAGCCCCGGTGTCCGCCATCCCGAACGCCCGCTGATCAGGCGGCGGCGACCTCAGCCGGAGTGAGTTGGCCGCGGCTTGCTCCGCCGCCGACACCGCCGCCGCCGCCGCGACCCTCCGCTCTCTCAACGCCCGCGCCCTCTCCTTCAGCGGGCTCGTGTCACGCCGCCCGCTGCTCGTCGGCCGCGAACCAACGCTCGCGCGGGTCCCAGCCATGGTCTTGTACGCCGAAGCCGCGATGGGCGGCGCGCCGCGTCGTCCCTGCGTGGGTATGAACCCAGCCTTGACCTCCTCAGCCTTGTCCACGCGCGCGTACGCCGTCTGAACCTCCGTTCGAGGGTTATCCGTCCCGGTTCGAGGGTTAGTACCGCCGGCGCCGTCCAATCCAGTGCCGCGCGCGGATAGGTTCCGCGAGGTTTGCCCCGAGTACGCAGAGTCCGAGACCTGGTCGCCGGATGACGCCGGCCTGGACGACTCCGAGTACGGTATGGACTCGTACGATTTGCGCCGCCCGCTGCCGCCGCGGTCGCGAAGCTTGGCGATGGCTGTGGCGCGCGGTGACGTGGGAGTCGGTTGTTGCTCCGGCTGCGCGCGCGGTGGGGATTTGGCCAGTGTGGCGGCGGCGGCGGAGAGCAGCGCGGCGGTCGGGTCGGCGGTTGAACTCAGTTGACGGAGTGACGGCCCGTGGTGCGGCGGCTGCTTCGGCTGGTGTTGATGCGGCTGATGCTGTTGATGCTGCTGGTGATACGCGTGATGCTGATGCTGATGCTGGTGTTCCGCCGGCGGAGGGTTTTTGCCCGTACCGACGGTCAAGTCGTCCACGGCGTCGTAGCTCTGCCAGAACGCGAGCCTCTCCTTGGCGCGCGCGCCCACCACGGTTTCACTCTCCAGGGCGTAAACCTCAGTTTCCTCCCCAGTCTGTTCGCTCCCGTCGTACATGCCAAACACGCCGTCGCGTCTCGCCGCCTCGATCGCCGCCTCCCGGGTCACGCCCACGCTACGGAGCATGCGCCACATGCAGCCGATCACGTCCCTCTGGTCCGCGAGGCACGCGTCGCGGACGGCGAGTTGAAAATGAGCCTCCATCGACGAAACCTATAATAAACAAAACATGACGTCAGTGGAATTGCCCATACGGAACGGAAATAAAAAGAAACTCAATAGAACTGGAAACTCACCTGACGCATCTGGTGCCGCGAGAGAATCTTCAAAAACGCGGGCACCGCGTTGGACTTGCCGCTTCCTCCGCGTGACACGTGTTCCCGCGTCGCCCTGTCGATCCGGACCTGTATCTCCCGCCGTTTGTGCTCGTTGGAGTTCATCGCGAGCCTGTCGCGCCTCGCCGCGACGTCACCCTCGCGGAGACTCTCCGCCAGCCGCCTCCGTCTGTCCCGTAACGACTCCGCCTGCGCCTTGTGCGCGAAGCCGAGGTGCTGCCCCGTCATCTCCAGCTCCACGAGTTTGTCCTCCACCGAATTCAACTCGCACCGGTTGGTGATGGCGACGTCCTCGAGCTCGAAGAGGGCGCGTTGGAGGTTAATGCGCTCCTCGGTGTTGTCGTGGACGTCGACGCTGAGCTTCTCGAGCCACTCGTTATCCGCCGCGTCGGTATCCGCGTGGGTATGGGTATTGTGACTGGAGGGCGCCGCGGCGACGGGCTCGGGTGGTACCTCCACGGCCGTCTGCTGCGTCGGGGGCTTGTTCTCGTTCGTGTCGGGCACCCCGGCGGCGGTTGAATCCTTAGGGAGGGTTTTTTTGCCGCCGAAGAACGAGGACTTTGACGGATTGGAGGACCTCGCCGCCTTGAGCTCTTTCCGGAGACCGGCGACTTCACCCTGAAGCTGCTCGATCACCCTCTGCGCCTCCCCCGGGTGCATGCCCACCGAGATGACGTTCGTCTGGACGTTCGTCTTGATCTCCTTGGCGCGGTCCGCGTACTTTAAGGTGTTGACCGTGTGACCGTACTGGTCGTCGCCGCAAGACACGTTTGCCACCATCGCCGTTCGAGAGTTTCCCGTTAAACTATCCTTCAGCAGCCTGGTGAGCTTGGAGTTTCGAAACGGGACGTACACCCCCGCGCCCTGCTGCTTCTTACCCAGCGCGTTGATGCAGTTGGCGAGCGCGAGCAACGAGCGGTTGATGTTGGCGCCGTCGCGGAGCTTACTTCCCTCGTTCTTGGTCTCAGACGCGCGTTCGCTACCCGCCAAATCGACGAGCGACAAGCGCCCGGTGAGCACGTCCATCCTGCTCCCGCTATCGCCGCCTTCACCCACGCGATTGAACCGCCGGACGTTGATCTCCATCACCGCGTGGGATCGCGAGGATACCGCGTTAGCCTCCGTGGGCTCCGTCTTACGTCTCGCGTTGCCCTCTCTCAACACGTCCAACACGTTATCGGCGTTTGTCACCGAGATCTTTTTGAGTCCACTCACCGTGGCGCCCCGCTCCGGGTCTTCCCGTAGGTCCAGCGATGGCGAGTTTGGCACGAGCAGGTCGTATATGAGCTCGTTGTACACCTCGAGGTAGGAGCACGTCACCTCGAACGTGTACTCCCCCGACATCGATCGAACCGCGTCGAAGATGTCTACTAGGCTCAGCGGCATCATCCCGGGGTCGCCGCTGGTGCCGATCATGGTGTACGTCTTGCCGCTGCCCGTGCTGCCGTACGCGAACACCGTACCGTTCTGCCCGTTGAGTACGCCGGAGATGAGCGCCCTGGCGGTCTTCTGGTACACGTCTCTGTTCGTGGCTTTGGCGCCGAAGGCTTTGTCGAACGTGTACCGCCGCTCCTTCGTCCGGTGCGTGCGTTCGTCGAGGTAGTTCTTCTCGTCGAAATCGGGGTCCAGGACGACGACGTGCTTATCGTCGAGGACGCGGACGATGTCCCGCGGCTTATCACCGCGTCGTCGCTCGTCCGGTAGTAAAGGCCTGGAGCGCACGGCGACGGTGAGCGACGTCTCGCCAATCGCCCCGGAAGATTCGGCGAACGCGCCGGACGTCCATCGGTCGTCAGCCTTGGGTTTCCTGCTGCGGAAGAACCCCATCGCGTGTGTACCGGATCGTACGCGTGTTCACTGGATCCACGAATGGAGGGTTCGGGGTGACCCTCCACGCGTGGCCGTCACGCCGCGCGCGTTCTACCCACGCCGAGCTCGCCGATTAATTGCAAAGGTCAACACCCGGAATTTTACGGAACAACCGTCGCTGGGTTGCCCAGGTGCCGGTGCGAACGTGTGGGGATGGTCGATGCGATGCGTCGATCCCGCGCGCGATCGATGATGTGTGTCCACGTCGTGGACCCGCCGCGTGTCGATGCGCTTCCCTGCGCTCTCGACGCACGCGAGACCGCGCCCCGATGTGACGATGAATGAATGAGCCCCTCCGACGAAAGTTCGGCCTGCCCTGTGACTGCGACGGGAATTTATTTGTTAGTTCTCCCGACCACCCCTGTCCTTTCAGCTGTGCCGTCAAATTAGACGATTGGAATACTGTTTTTGGAAGACTGTTTGCCTGTATACAGGAACTTTCATCTAAACTCAAACTTCGCACGTGGCGCAACAAATATTTCTCGTCGGACATCCACGCGCCATTCGAACGCACCCTAAACACGCGGACGACCAAAGAGATGGGCGTCGACATCGAGACCATCAAGCCCGGCGACGGCGTGACCTTCCCCAAGCCCGGGCAGGTCGTCACCGCCCACTACACCGGTGCGCGCGACGCTCCCGTTTCCCACGAAAAAGTCAAACGATGGAGGGGAAACAGCGCTGACTAATCCGCCCCGCGGCTCGTCGCCTTCCGCCTCCCGACGCCGGGTTCCACCCGCCACTGACCTCCCACACGCCCTAAACGCATCCACCGATACCCCAGGTACACTCACGAACGGTTCCAAGTTCGACAGCTCCAAGGACCGCGGCCAGCCCTTCCAGTTCACCATCGGTATGGGCCAGGTCATCAAAGGATGGGACGAAGGGATGATGAAGATGTCCGTCGGGCAGACGGCGAAGCTGACGTGCACCCCGGACTACGCGTACGGCGAGCGCGGCTTCCCGCCCGTCATTCCCCCGGCGTCCACCCTCATCTTCGAGGTCGAGCTCCTCGGCGTCAAGTAAACGACGAGGCGACACGGGCACGGCCACGGCACCCCCCCGAGCGGTTGCCGAGCGGGCCGAAAAGATTATTTTCCCGGCCCGCACAGCGAAATACGCACTGGCAACAGACCCGATCGGTTTCGACGGCGCACCAACTCTCAGCACCGGCTCTCATCGTCGACCGAATAGCACGCACGCAAAATGTAAATGATATTTGAATTCTAAGCTCGTTACATCGATAAGGGTTGCGTCAGTACGTGATGTCCGCGACGTAGGGCTTCGCGGCGTCGACGAAGTGCGCAGCGCTCATCCCTATTTTCAAGTCCACCTCTCCGGCTCCGAGCCAAAACGTATCCGGCGCCAACCGCGTGATTTTGTCGCTGAAGATGACCGGCATCTTCGCATCCACGCACCCGAACGGGCACACCGCCCCCTTGACGTACCCCGTCAGCCGCTCGCTGTCCTCCTCCTTGGCGAGCCTCATGTGAAAGTTCTTCTTACCGCACTTGCGTCCGTCCCGATTGTTGAGCTCGTGCAAGTACTTCTGCAACTTTTGCTGGTTTAACTTGGCGGTGTACTGGACCACCACGAGGTACCACCGGCTGTTGGCCCTGTCCGCGGTGTCGTCGTTGACGCACTTCGTGTTCTCCATCACGATCGTCTTGCACATGTGGTCCACGCTCGCGCCCCCGACGCACTCGCGGCGAAACTCGAGTGGTTCATCGTAGTAGCACGATGGCACCCTCATGAACGTCGCGCATCCCGCGGGCGCGCCGCGGGTCCCCACGAGGTCGTTCAGGATGTGCCGCGCGGCGTCGCACGTGTCGTCGCGGCGGGAGTTGGAAGCGGGCTCTCGAGGGTTACCCGTGGGTGTTGGAAGCGCCCTCTTCTCGAGCGCGTCGAGGCGATCGAAGATTCGGGCATATCTCGCGGAGACCTCGGCCCATCGCGGGTCCGCCTTCGGTGCCGCCGCCGGGGCGGGTTTAGCCGGCGCGGGTGACTCGCGCGTGGGCGTGGGGGGCGCGACGGGGACGGGATCAGGTGCATGTGCTCTCGGGGGGACAGCCTTAGTCGGGCTCCCCGCCGGGGAGCTCGGCTTGGAGCCCTTGCCTCCCATCGTTGTTGTGTTCGTTGTGACGGTGGCCTGCCCGAACCGCATCGCATTTTGCCAACTGTCACAAAACCAAAAGATCACCGAAACGACGTCACTACCCACGGCGCGACACACACGCCAACCGACCGTCCCTCCGAACCCGGAAGGACCTCCCGCGCGACCATCACGCTCGCCGCACTCGCCCGGC
>Ga0209631_10006589_pt1 | contig 11919 bp, 9 predicted proteins | sample COG_08_FD_184752 | JGI IMG/M metagenome (GOLD analysis project Ga0209631, IMG submission 184752) | Pelagic Microbial community sample from North Sea - COGITO 998_met_08 (SPAdes) (version 2) | ecosystem: Environmental > Aquatic > Marine > Neritic zone/Coastal water | place: Helgoland, sampling... | reverse complement strand
TTAGAACTTCAGTCTTTAGCCTTATATGTTTTAGCAACATTTAATAGAGATCAACTTAAATCATCTGAAGCTGGATTAAAATATTTTGTTTTGAGTGCTTTATCCTCAGGTTTATTACTTTATGGATGCTCTTTAATATATGGTTTTACAGGTTCAACTAATTTTAATTTAATTGCAAATAATTTAAATCCAAACGATTATGCTTTAACATTTGGAATCGTTTTTATAATAGTTGGATTAGCATTTAAAATTTCAGCTGTGCCATTTCACATGTGGGCACCTGACGTTTATGAAGGCTCTCCAACCTCTGTGACTTTGTTTTTTACTATGGTTCCAAAAATAGCAGCACTTACGGTGTTTATAAGATTTTTATATGTTCCTTTTTTAAATCTAATAGGTCAATGGCAAACAATTTTAATTTTTTTATCAATTGGATCAATGATTTTTGGAGCAATAGCTGCTATTGGACAGACCAATTTAAAAAGACTTGTAGCTTATAGTTCAATTGGACACATTGGTTATGCATTAGCTGGTTTAACAACCGGATCTAATGAAGGAGTGCAAAGTTCAATTGTATACATCACTATTTACATAATAATGAATTTAGGTTTGTTTTCATGCTTGTTAATGATGAAAAGGAATAATAAATATTATGAAGAAATAGAAGATCTATCAGGATTGTCAAAAAATCACCCATTATTATCACTGTCTTTACTAATTATTTTGTTTTCATTGGCAGGCATACCACCTTTAGCAGGTTTTTTTGCTAAATTTTATATCTTCAAATCAGTTTTAGAACAGTCAATGTATTCACTTGCAGTTATAGGACTATTGTCAACTGTTGTGGCAGCATTTTATTACCTAAGAATAATTAAGGTTATTTATTTTGATAAAGAAAAAGATAAATACGATACAGATCATAGTATTTGGTTGAAATTTTCTCTTACTTTTTCTACATTATTAATTCTTGCCTACTTCATTTCCCCAAGTCCATTGATCGAAGTGGTTTCTAGAATTAATATTATTTGATGAAATTTAAAATTTTTAAATTTAAAAAAGTTAAAAGTACAAACAAAACAGCAATCAGAATAATTAAAAATTCAAATTATAAATATGGAATGGTAATTGCTGAGTCCCAAACAATGGGAAAAGGTCGATATGGAAAAAAATGGATCTCTTATAATGGGAATTTATTTGTTAGTTTTTTTCATGAATTAAAAAATATAAATGTAAACATATCGGATCTTACAAAAATAAATTGTTCATTAGTAAAAAAATTATTAACAAATTATTATAAAAAAAATATCCTATTCAAAAAACCAAATGATTTACTGATTAAAAAAAAAAAGATATGTGGAATATTGCAAGAAACAATCTCTGTTTCTAATAATAAGTTTTTGATCACAGGTATTGGTTTAAATCTAGTTAAAAGTCCTAAAATTAAAAATTATCTAACAACAAATCTTTTTGAATTAACTAAAAAATCTATTAAAAAAAGAGAAATAGAAAATAAATTAAAACTAATTTTTGAAAAAAAATTAACAAAAATGTATAAAATAGATAATAAACTAATAAAATAAACAATGAATATTTTAGGTGATATTGGAAACACGGAAACTAAAATTTTTTTAGTTACATCAAAGTTTAAAGTTATAAAAAAAATAAGTTTTTTAACTAAGAATATTAACCTTATTAAATTGAATGATATATTTGATAATTTTAAAATTGATTATAGAAAAATAAAAAAAATACTTTTTTGTAGTGTTGTTCCAAAATCTTTAAAAATAATTAAAATATTTTTATCAAAAAAAACAAGAGTTAAATTTTATGAAGTAAAAAATTTAAATTTAAAATCTTTAATGAAAATTAAGGCTAACTATAAACAAGTTGGTTCTGATAGATTAACAAATGCTATTAGTTTGTTGAATAATAAAACAAATTTTATTATTTTAGATTTTGGAACAGCCACAACATTTGATGTATTAATTAAAAATACTTATAAGGGTGGCGTTATAGCTCCCGGTGTAAAATTATCTTTAAACACTCTTTCTGATAAAGCAACACTCATTCCTAAAATTAATCTAAAAAAAATAAAAAATGTCATTGGCAATAACACAATCTCTGCTGTTAGAGCTGGTTTTTTCTGGGGTTATTCAGGTTTAATTGACAATATCATTAATTTAATTAAGAAAGAGACTGGAAAATCTTTTAAGATTATAATTACAGGTGGATTTTCTAATTTATTTAAAAAATCAATAAAAGCGAAAGTGATTCAAAATAAAGATATTACAATTAATGGTCTAATTAAAATTTCAAAATTAATAAAATAACATGAAAGAAGAATTATTATTTTGTCCACTAGGTGGATCTGGGGAAATAGGAATGAATATGAACTTATTTGCCTATGGTAAACCAGGAGAACATAAATGGATTATGGTTGATATTGGTGTCACTTTTGCAGATGATACTCTTCCAGGAATTGATTTAATTTATCCAGATCCTGGTTTCATAATAGATAAAAAAGATGATTTGTTGGGAATTGTTTTAACTCATGCTCATGAGGATCACATCGGCGCTATAGCGCATCTTTGGCCTAAACTAGAATGCAAAATATTTGCAACTCCGTTTACCGCTGTACTTATTAAAGAAAAATTTAAAGAAAAAAATATTGATGTATCGAAATACATAAATATTGTTCAATTAAATGGAATTGTTGATTTAAAACCTTTTAAAGTTGAATATATAACATTAACCCACTCAATACTTGAACCAAACGGACTTAGAATAGAAACACCTGCTGGAAATATTTTACATACTGGTGATTGGAAGATTGATCCCGAACCTTTAATTGGTGGAAAGATTAATTCAAGTAGACTTAAAGAAATTGGCAACGATGGTGTTTTAGCAATGATATGTGACTCAACTAATGTTTTCAGCTTAGGCAAAGCCGGTTCAGAATTAGATGTTAGAAAAAGTATGTTAAACATAATGAGTAGTCTTAAAAAAAGAGTGATTATTGCTTCATTTGCATCTAATGTAGCTAGATTAGAAACAGCTTTTTATTGTGCGGAAAAAACTGGTCGTCAAATATCTTTAGTTGGTAGATCTATGCATAGAATATTTAAAGCTGCGAAGCAATGTGGATATTTAAAAAATGTGATAGAACCAATTGATCCACGAGAAGCAAAAAATATTTCAAGAGAAAAAATTGTTTATCTATGCACAGGAAGTCAGGGTGAGCCTATGGCAGCTTTAATGAGAATAGCAAAATACACACATCCAGATGTTTTTATTGAAAAGAATGATACCGTTATATTTTCATCAAAAATAATTCCTGGTAATGAAAAAAAATTGTACAATTTGCAAAATCAATTAGTTAAAGATGGTATAGAAGTTATTTCTGAAGAAAATGAATTTGTTCATGTTTCTGGACATCCAAATAGAGACGACCTTAAAGAAATGTATGAGTGGATAAAACCACAATGTGTCATTCCAGTTCATGGTGAACATAGACATATGATAGAACATATTAAATTTGCTAAAGAGATGAGTGTTCCAAATCCTGTTCAAGTAGAAAATGGTGATATAGTTAAGATTCATCCTGGGAAACCACAAGTTTATGATAAAGCTCCAAGTGGCAGATTATATGTTGATGGGAATATTAGTGTTGCTGAAGATTCTCAATCTATCAAAGACAGAAAAAACTTAAGTGCTAATGGATATATCGAAGTTACAATTTTAATTTCACCAAAAGGTAATATTCATAAAAGACCTATTCTGACCTTTAAAGGAATACCAATAAATAATGACGAAGAATTTGTTTACGGTTTAGAGGATGCAATAGAAGAAACAACACGGACTTTTAAACCAGGAAGTAAAAAACAAGAACATAACTTAATTGATGCGTTGAAAATAGTTTGCAGAAAATTCACTAAAGAAAAAACAGGAAAAAAACCTTTTACAAATATTAATTTAGTAAAAATTTAATGAGCTTTACTGGCTTAGCAATAATTTATATAATTATATGGTGGATTGTATTTTTTGCTATACTTCCAATTGATGTAAATAGAACAAAAATTGTGAAAATTGAAGGTGAGGATGCTGGATCACCTGAAAATCCAAAAATGTTGAAGAAATTCATCTATTGTACTGCAATAACAACGATTTTATTCATTTTAATATATTTATTAATGAAATTTGAATATTTGAATTTAAGAAATATACTAATCTAGCATGTATATTTCAAAATCATTTATCCCAATACTTAAAAACAATCCTTCAGAGGCTAAAATAAAATCTCATCAATTAATGCTTAGAACTGGAATGATAAAACAATCCTCAGCAGGAATTTATTCATGGTTACCATTAGGCTTTAAAGTCATGAAAAAAATTGAACAAATTGTAAGAGAAGAACAAAATAAAATTGGAGCACAAGAAATATTAATGCCAACTATTCAATCAAGTGAAATATGGAAAGAAAGTGGTCGCTATGAAGATTATGGTGAAGAGATGCTCAGAATTAAAGATCGTCAAGATAGAGAGATGTTGTATGGACCCACTAATGAAGAATTAGTAACAGATATTTTTAGATCTTCAGTCAAGTCATACAAGACACTTCCACAACTTTTATATCATATACAATGGAAGTTTAGAGATGAAATTAGGCCAAGGTTTGGAATAATGAGATGTAGAGAATTTTATATGAAAGATGCTTATTCATTTGATATTACTGATGAGGATGCTTTATTTTCATATAATAAATTCTTTTTATCTTATTTAAAAACCTTCAAAAGATTAAATTTAACAGCTATACCTATGGCTGCAGACACAGGACCAATAGGAGGAAATCTTTCACATGAATTTATAATTCTTGCAGAAACAGGTGAAAGTAAAATTTTTACTGATAAGAGAATTTTTGAATTAAATAGTGATGGCACAACTTTGTCTAAGAGTTCTTTAGAAGATTTAAGAAAAAGATATGAACAATATTATTCCGTTACTGATGAAAAATTTAACAAAGATGATTTTGAAAAAAATGTTATTGATAAAAATAGACTAATAACAAAAGGTATAGAAGTCGGTCATATTTTTTATTTTGGCGATAAATACTCCAAACCGATGGAAGCATCTGTAGATTTACCTGGTGGAAAAAAAGATTTTGTAAAAATGGGCTCTTATGGCATAGGTGTATCTAGATTAGTGGGCGCAATAATTGAAGCTAAATATGATGATAAAAATGAAGTTATGAAATGGCCAATTTCTGTAACTCCATATGACATTTCAATAATTCCAATGATTAACAAAAATGATAGCTCCTCATTAGATAAAGCAAATAATATTAATCAAGAGCTTAAAAAAAATAATATTGAGTCGATTATTGATGACACAGATGAAAATTTTTCATCAAAAATAAAAAAAATGAATTTAATTGGTGCACCATTTCAATTAATTATTGGAAAACAATCAGATGGAGATTTGTTAGAATTTAAAGAAATTGGTAAAGAAACACAAAAAATTAAATTATCTGAAATAATTAAGATTATTAAAGAAGAAAAAGCAAAAAATTGATTTCTACATTAGAAAAAGAAATTACATTTAGATTTTTAAAAGCCAGAAAAAAAGATGGTTTTTTAAATATTATTTCAATTTTTTCATTTATTGGAATTGGTTTAGGAGTTGCTGTTCTTATTATAGTAATGTCGGTTATGAATGGGTTTAGAACAGAATTGGTTAATAAAATTGTTGGATTTAACTCACACATCACCGTTAAACCATATGAAAATAAAATTGAAATCAAAAAACTAAAAAAAACAAATCTTAATTTGATTTCTAAGGAATTAGTTTTAAGTAATTCTGGTGAATCTATAATCATGAAAAACAACACATCAAAAGGATTAATTTTAAGAGGTTATTCAAGTAAAGATTTTTCAAAATTAGAAATGATTAACAATAAAACTTTTTTAGGAGACATGAATAACTTAAATAAAAATTTTATATCTATAGGAAAAGAGTTAAGCTTTACATTAGATCTAAATATAGGAGAGAATATCTCAATAATGTCATCTTCAGGTGTTGAGACAATTATAGGAAACTTCCCAAAACAAAAAACATTTACAGTATTATCTATTTTTGAAAGTGGTTTAGCCGATTTTGATAATAATATTGCTTTTATTAACTTAGATACCTTGGAGGAGTTTTTTGATTTAAAAAAAGAAGATAGGAATTTAGAAATTTATTTAAAAAATCCTATAAACATTGAAACACAAAAAACAATTGTCCAAAAAATATTTCCAAATGATTTTGTTTATAGTTGGGCCGACTCAAATAGTTCATTATTTTCAGCTTTAAAGATAGAAAGAAATGTTATGTTTATAATTTTATCATTAATAATTATTGTTGCAGCTTTTAATATTATTTCAGGCCTTACAATTTTGGTTAAAAATAAAACACGTGAAATCGCAATTCTGAAATCAATTGGTGTTTTAAATAGATCCATTGTAAAAATTTTTTTTTTAGTAGGTGTTACTATCGGAACATCAGCAACAATTTTTGGAATTATTTTAGGTGTAACATTTTCAATATATGTTGAGAACATAAGACAGTTTTTAAGTACTGTGTTTAACATAAGTTTATTTCCAGAGGAAATTTATTTTTTAAGCACTATGCCATCCGAAATTAATCCATCTTCAATATTTATTATTTCATTATGTTCAATTTTTATAACTATAATAGTTTCTATATTTCCAGCCCTAAGGGCAGCTAAGTTAGATCCAATACAGGCTCTTAAATATGAATAATTTTATACAACTCACAAATATTAGTAAATCGTTTGAAAGTTTTAAAAAAATTAAAGTTCTCAGAAAAGTTTCTTTCAAATTTAAAAAAGGGAAAATTTATTCTTTAATAGGACCATCAGGTTCTGGTAAGTCAACATTGCTTAATTTACTCTCATTAATTGACAGACCTAGCTCAGGATCAATTAATATTGAAGATAAGTTAATTGATTTTAATAATTCTGATAAAAATGACATATTAAGGGCAAATAAAATTGGTATTATTTATCAACAAGATAATTTACTTCCTGATTTTACAGCCTTAGAGAATATATATTTAGCGAGTCTTGCTGCGGGAAATTCTAAAGAATTATCAATCAATAAGGCAAAGATTTTATTAAAAAAAGTTGGACTGACTAATCGGTCAGAACATTTCCCATCTCAACTTTCTGGTGGTGAAAAACAACGTGTTTCAATAGCAAGAGCTTTAATTAATGATCCTCAAATTATTTTAGCAGATGAACCAACAGGAAGTTTAGACTTTGAAACAGCAAAAGACATTTTTGAAATCCTTGAAAATCAAATAAACTCTAATCGACTGATAATATTTGCAACTCATAATAGATTTTTTGCTAATAAGTCTGATTGCTTATTGGAAATAGTTAATGGTAATATAAAAACCATTAATGCCTGAGTCTAAGAATCAAAACTTTAATCATTTAAAAATTCATTCTCAATACTCTATTTGTGAAGGAGCAATTAAAATTGATGATTTAGCAGAACACATAAAAATAAATAAAATTAAATCGATATCTTTGTGTGATACCTCAAATATGTGTGGTGCTTTAGAATTTGCTGAAAAAATATCAAAGTCAGGCACACAACCAATTATTGGCACTCAAATTAACTTCAAGTACGGTGAAACAACTGGTTTATTACCATTATTTGCTCTAAACAATAAAGGTTATAAAAGAATTATTGAACTGTCATCATTTTCATATCTCAGGAATGATGAACTTTCAGATCCTCATTTAAATTTTGATGAACTGTTAAATAAAGATGAAGGTGTCGCTTTATTTTCGGGAACCATGTTCGGTCTATTTGGTCAATTATTTGAGAAAGGTAAATTTGAAGAAATAAATGAATTATATTCAAAATTAAAACTTAAATATAAAGACAGATTTTATATCGAAATACAGCGGCATGGTGACTCAAATGAAATCTATTTTGAAAGATTTAATTTGGGTAAATCATTAGACTTAAATATTCCTCTAATTGCTACTAATGAAGTTTTCTATATTAATAAAGATATGCATGAAGCACATGATGCTTTGCTTTGTATTAAAAATAAAACATATGTTAATGAAAAAAACAGATTAAAATTAAGTGATAAACATTATTTTAAAAGCAATAATGAAATGTCCCAATTGTTTGCTGATTTGCCCGAAGCATTAGAAAACAACTATAATTTTCCACTAAGATGTAGTTTTTGGCCAATTTTTTCAAAACCTATTCTACCAAATATTAGCTCTGAAAAAGGTGGTGACGCGAATGATATTTTAAAAAAAGATTCTTTAGATGGTCTTAAGCAAAAATTTATAAAAAATTTTAAATTAAAAGAAGAAGACGTTGTATCTAATGAAACATACTTGAAATATAAAGATAGATTAGAGCATGAATTAAATATTATAATAGAAATGAAATATGCTAGTTATTTTCTCATTGTATCAGATTACATAAAATGGGCTAAAAAAAACGATATTCCTGTTGGACCGGGTAGAGGTTCGGGTGCTGGATCTCTTGTAGCTTGGTGTCTTTCAATCACTGATGTGGATCCAATTAAATTTAATTTAATTTTTGAAAGATTCTTAAATCCCGATCGTATATCTATGCCTGATTTTGATATTGATTTTTGTGAAGAAAAACGTGATTTAGTTTTTGAATATCTCACAAAAAAGTATCAAGAAAGTGTAGCTCACATCATTACTTTTGGAAAATTAAAAGCCAGAATGGTTATAAGAGATGTTGGTAGAGTTTTAGGTCTACCTTATGGTTTTGTTGATAGTATTTCTAAGATGATACCGTTTGATCCATCAAGACCACAATCTTTAAGTCAATGTATTGCAGGCGAAGCAAGACTTCAAAAACTTATAAACGATGATCCTAAAGTGAAAAAACTTACTGATCTTTCATTAAAATTAGAAGGTTTAAATAGAAATGTAGCAACTCACGCTGCTGGTGTAGTTATTGCAGATAGAAAACTAACTGAAGTAGTACCCTTATATAAAGACGCAACAGCTAATTTATTATTACCATCAACTCAATTTGATATGTATTCAGCAGAAAATGCTGGATTAATTAAGTTTGACTTTTTAGGTCTAAAAACTTTAACAGTGATAAATAATACACAAAAATTAATAAAAAAAGAAATTAAAGATTTTAATATTGAAAATATTGATTTTGAAGATCAAAAAGTTTTTGATCTCTTGTCATCAGGTAAAACGGTTGGTTTATTTCAGGTTGAAAGCGCAGGTATGAGAGAAGCGCTCATACAAATGAAACCTAATCATATTGAAGATATAATTGCTCTAGTTGCTCTATATCGCCCAGGACCCATGAGCAATATCCCGACTTACAATGATTGTAAGCATGGTAAGCTAAAACCTGATTATCTTCATCCACTTTTAGAAGATATTTTAAAACCTACTTATGGTGTTATCATTTATCAAGAACAAGTAATGCAAATTGCTCAAAAGTTATCTGGATTTACAGCTGGTCAAGCCGACATCTTACGAAGAGCAATGGGTAAAAAAAAAAGAGCCGAGTTAGAAAAACAAAAACAAAGTTTTATTGCAGGAGCTGTAAATAATGGAATTAGTAAAGATATAGCAGTAGGAATTTTTTTAAAAATAGAACCATTTGCTGAATACGGTTTTAATAAAAGTCATGCAGCTGCTTATGCAATAATTTCATATCAAACTGCTTTTTTAAAAACGTATCATCATAAGGAATTTATTGCAGCGTCTATGACCATGGATATTTCTAATCAAAACAAACTTAATGAATTTTATGAAGAACTTAAACGATTAAATACCACTATCGTAAGACCTAATATAAATGAATGTTTTGCAGATTTTAAAAATCATAATGGAAAATTTTATTATGCCTTGGGTGGAATTAAAGCAGTAGGTTACGAAGCAATATCAAACATTGTAAATGAAAGAATTAAAAACGGTAAATTTAAATCTATTAATGATTTTATTAATAGAGTTAATCCTAAAGATATTAACAAACTTCAATTAGAAGGATTAGTTAAAGCTGGTGCTTTTGATAGTATTAATTCAAATAGACAGTCTTTATTTACCTCAATACCCAACTTTATCCTTAAATCAAAAAGTATTTTTGATAATAAATCAGCAAATCAAATTGATTTATTTGGTGAAACAGAGAGTCAAATGGATGAGTTGACTTCTAATATTGAAGATTGGACTTTTGAGGAAAGGCTTTCCAAAGAATTTGAAGCTGTTGGTTTTTTTATTTCAGACCATCCTTTAAATCAATTCAAGGAAATCTTTGATGATTACAAAATTATTGATTATCAAAGTTTCAATTCAAATGATGAAATTAAAGAGAACAATATTGCAGCAACTTTATTAAAAGTTCATGAAAGAAAAACTGCTAAAGGTAACTCGTATGCTGTCTTAAAACTTACTGATCTTAGTGGTGTTTTTGAATTATTTATATTTTCTGACATTTTAGAATTAAACAGGGATACCCTCAAAGAAGGTGCCTCATTAATTTTAACATTATCAAAAACTATTTCAGGAGATGAGGATAAAATAAAAAGAATTAATGTACGAAAAATTGCTTCTTTGAAAAACTTATTCGATAGCTCAATTCAAGAAATTACCTTCAATATAAAATCTAAGGAAGAATTGTCTGAAATTCAGACTATTTTAAATAAAAAAGGAGATACTGTTATAAACATCAATTATTCTAATGATTTAGAAACTTATAAATTCAAACTTAAAAATTTGAGAAATATTGATAGAAAATCAATCAATCTTCTTAGAAATAGGCAATTTAACCTTTATATTCATCAATAAAGACTTGTTATATTTAAAAAAAATTAGTAAGTACCTGTTAAATTAACAATTAACAAATACGCACACAGTTTTTGGTTTTATACCTCCGGTCCTTAAATGGAAACTACTGTGGTGGATTAACCGGGAAAAAATATGAAAATACCTAACGTTACAATACAACAATTACTAGAAGCTGGTGTTCATTTAGGACACAAAACATTGAGATGGAATCCAAAAATGAAAAAATATATTTTTGGAAAAAGAGATTCAATCCATATTATAGATTTAACACAAACACTAGAGTTAACTAAAGTTGCATTAGCAAAAGTATATGAGACTATTTCGAATAACGGAAAAATACTTTTTGTATCGACTAAAAAACAAGCATCAGAAGCAATTGCAGAAGTTGCTAAAGAAACAGATCAGTATTTTGTTAATTACAGATGGTTAGGTGGAATGTTAACTAACTGGGGTACAATTTCAGGATCAATAAAAAAAATGAAAAAATATGAATCTGATTTAGTCTCCGAGAATAGAGGTTTTACAAAAAAAGAACTTTTAAAAATGAGTGTCAAAAAGGACAAACTTCAAAGATCATTAGGTGGAATCGCTGAAATGAAAAAAACACCAGACTTAGTTTTTATTATTGATACAAATTATGAGTCTCTTGCTATACAAGAATCTGTAAAACTGGGCATACCAATTATGGCAATTTTGGATAGCAACTCAAATCCAGATGGAATTGATTTTCCGATACCAGGAAATGATGATGCTAGAAGGGCAATAGATCTTTACTGTAACTTAATTAAAGAAACAATTACAGAAGCTAAAAAAGCTGCCCCTTCAGTTGAACCCAAAAAAAATAAAGAAACAAGTGAGAAAGTAGAAAAAAAAACCAAAACAATCGCAGAAACTGACAGAGATAAACTTGATAAAAAGTTTTCAAAAAAAAAGGAAAAATTAAATTAAAATGAGCGATATTGAAAATGTTAAGAAATTAAGAGAAGCTACGGGTGCTGGTTTTAAAGATTGCAATTTAGCAATTAAAGAATCAAAAGGTG
>Ga0209631_10006581_pt1 | contig 11927 bp, 7 predicted proteins | sample COG_08_FD_184752 | JGI IMG/M metagenome (GOLD analysis project Ga0209631, IMG submission 184752) | Pelagic Microbial community sample from North Sea - COGITO 998_met_08 (SPAdes) (version 2) | ecosystem: Environmental > Aquatic > Marine > Neritic zone/Coastal water | place: Helgoland, sampling... | reverse complement strand
AGTTCTTCCGAGTGCGAAACTTGAACATGGTCCACAGCTCGTGAGTGAACGGCACAGTGGTGGACGAATCAACTTGGAGTTTTCGCGAAGCCTCGTCATCGGGGTCCGCGGCGATCTTGTCCACCGCGTCGAGCGCGGCGTCTACCCGTGACTTGAGGTCGGAGCTGCGGTACACGGTGGCGAAGGTATCCGCGGTTCCGTCCCTGTCCGCTCGCGTGAACACGTCGATGAGCCACTCGATATCCGAATGGCCGTCACTTTTCTTCTCGATGCCGGGCAGGGCGTCGAGGGCGTAGTCCACGAGTTCCTTACCGTTCGGCCCGAAGTACACCTGCTTGCCGCTGCACAAAATCATGGCGGCGTCGAACAGGGAGAACGCGTATGCGGTGGGGGAGTGGATGGTGGCGATGATGGTGACGTCGTCGGTGTTTAGTCGCTTGACCACCGACATGACCTCGTTGGCGGTGAAGGAGTCCAGGCCGCTCGTGGGCTCGTCCAGGAAGAGAACGGACGGGTCGGTGATGAGCGCGATGGCGATGTTCAGGCGCTTGGCCTGGCCGCCGGAGATGCCCTTGACCATCTCGGAGCCGACGAGGACGTCCCTCGCGGCGGCGAGTCCGAGCTCTTCGAGGAGCTTCTCGCACGCTGCTTCTTTGGACTCGGCGCTCTCCTCGAGCGGCCGCTTGAGCTCGGCGGTGTACATGAGCATCTCGTACACGGTCAGCGCGGGGATCAAGGTGTCGAACTGCTCGACGTAGCCGGTGTGCCTGCGGAGAAAGCGCGTGGACGGAGCCTTGCCGCCGAAGTGGATGACGCCGTCGATCTCGCCGACAGTCTTGCGGCCGGAGATGAGGTCGAGGAACGTCGTCTTGCCGGAGCCCGACGGGCCGAGCAACGCGGTCATCTCGCCCGGGTTGAACATGCCGGAGACGTCGTTGAGGAGCACCGCGGTCTCCTTCTTATCGCGGAAGCTCTGCACGGCGTAGGTCAAATTTCTAACGGTGACGCGAATCCCTTTGGTGTTCAAGAGGGTCAGGTCGGCGAACGAGCCGGGAACGCCCATGGTATCGGCGGTCGAGGCGCCCGCGCCCGCGGGAACCTCCAACTTGACGTCGGATGCGCTCATCGCGGAAGCCGTTTTGTCGTACACGGCGGCGAATGTGCGCTTGGAGTGGTGGCGGCTATTGGCACGTTTTTTGACACGTTTTTCCCTGTGAGCACTTTTTATCCAATTGTAGTGGCCCTCAGCCGCGCAGTCTTCGGAGCGCGCCCTCGCGACCATGGCGACCGTCGCGTGGGCTCTACCCCGGGTGCCGGTACCGTGTACCCGCGCCCGGCGTGGGGACACGCGGAGGCCCACGGGGCGACGACGCCCACTACGCGTCGCCGCCTCGATGGCCACCGCCGCCTCGGAGGCGGCACCCTCCTCGTCATCTGACAATGACGACTTCTCGTGGCGGCTGCTCGAGGGTGCGAACATCCACGCGCGCCGCGAGCACGCGCGCGTCGCGCTCTGGCCGTCCACCGGCGACCGCGCCAGACCGCCGCCGCCCAAGCGTTCCTTCCTCGACATCGACGAGGTCGAGACGTTCGCCCGGGACAACGGCATCAAGAAGAACACGCTCCGGCTCTGCTACCGCGAGCTCTTCCGCCGAGGTAAATCCACGTTCGAACACACCCCGGACGTCTCCGCGCGGGACATGAAGCTGCTCAAAGAAAACTTCACGGTGTGCACCAGCGAGGTCGTGGAGACGAAGACGACGGAGGACGGAAGCGGCGCCAAGATGGTCGTGAAACTGCACGACGGGAAACTCGTCGAGACCGTGGTCATCGGACACTCGCGCTCCAAGGACGGCGACGAGAGTAACGGCGGCGCGGGTGCGCCGCGAGCGGCGAGCGACGGCGGCGATGTAGAGAAGGACGGGAAGGTATTTCGAAACACGGTGTGCGTGTCGTCGCAGGTTGGATGCGCGATGGGATGCACCTTTTGCGAGACGGGCACGCTCGGGCTGTTGGCCAATCTCACCGCCGGCGAGATCTGCGAGCAGGTCTGGCACGCGCGTAACCTCTGCGGGAAAACCGGTGTGCGCAACGTGGTGATGATGGGCATGGGCGAGCCCTTGGACAACTACGAGGAGGTGCTGATCGCGCTGAGGGCCATGACGCACCAGGCGGTTTTCGACATGCGCCAGCGATCCGTCACCGTCTCCACGGTGGGAGTCCCGTCGTCCATACGTAAACTCGCGGACGACGCGCCGAACGTGGGCCTGGCGTTGTCGCTGCACGCGCCCACGCAGGAGCTCCGCGCGCGGCTGTTACCGTCCGCGTCGGGAACAGCGCACACGCTCGGGCGTCTCTCCGAGTCGTTGAAATACCACCGGCGCCGGTCCGGGCGCGGCGCCATGATCGAGTACATCGTCATCGACGGCGTCAACGACTCGCCGCTTCACGCGCGCGATCTCGGCGAGCTGGTCGGACGGACGTTGCTACAGGACGACGACGGTGACAGTGACGTCGCGGGTTCGAACCTAAACCCTAACCCTACACCCAAAGGCAGGCGTCGACGCGAGCAGAGCGGGTACTTCGTGAATCTCATCCCGTACAACCCCACCGACGTGGGTTCGACGCACGGGTACGAATCCCCCGCGGATGAAGCCCTGGAGCGGATGGCGACGATCCTGAGCGACGAGTACGGGGTCAAGGCGAAGGTGCGGTGGAGCACGCGGCGGGGGCGGGAGGTGGACGGCGCGTGCGGGCAGCTCGCGCTCAAATCCATGCGAAAGGAGGAGGAGGAGGAGAGTGTGGCGTAAGTATCGAATAATAAGTCAAGTCGATGTGGTTTTACAAGCCTTTTGGTTTTATCATCGCGCCTTTGCGCCCCGCTTCGCCCCCTTGGGCCCGCACACCGAGTCCATGATCGCCCCCCACGCCTCCGCTCGCGCCGCCACCGCCTTGGGCTGACTCACCAAAAGTTTCCGAAAAGTCTTCCCACCCGCGAGCTTGATAAACGCCGCCATGATCCGCTCCTTGTTCGGTAAAACCTCCTCCGGCGTCCGTCCGGCGAACGCGTGCATCACGGTGTCCCACAGCGCGACGTTGATCTCGCCGTTCTCGAAGTAGTCCCTGTAGAACAAACCCTTGACGTCGTCCTCGGACGGCGAAGCGTCTTTCTTCACGGGTCGGAAAGCGCAGTCTCCGAACACTTCCCACACCAACCCGATCGTCTCCGCGAACATCTCCGCCATCGCGTTCGCCTCCTGCGGCGTCATGTCTTTATTCTCGCGAATCTCCTCGTTGAGCCAAGCCTTGATCGGGGACGTCATCCCCTGCGGCTTGGTTCGCTGCATGGCGAAGAATCGCAGGATCAGCTCCCTGTCCTTCATGCGAAGGTGCGGCTGCTTGGACCTGTACACGGACAGGAGATGCTCGTCCGACGCGAGGTCGCAGAGCATGTCTGTGTACAGCCCTTGGTAGATGCAGTTCCGCAGTTCCTGCTCGTTGAGCTGCGTGGCTCCCATGTTGAGCCGCTCGAAAACTTCAAACACGAAATCGGGCTGCGACTGTTTGCTTATGGTGTGCACGTTGAGCGGGTGGTCCAGTATGCGCTCCTGGAGATCCCCGGGGAGCTCGTCGAAGCTCAGGTCGTTGTACTCGTTGAACACGTCGAGTCCCTTGAGCTTGAACGGGGTGCCGTCGGGAAACGCGCCTTTGGTGAAGCTCCAGATGGACGTCAGTCGTTGCTTCCCGTCGACCACTTCGAGGCATCCGCTGTTGACCTCGTGGAAGAACATCGTCGGGATCGGGATGTTCAGCATGAGCGACTCCACCAGCTTCGACGCCGTCTTGACCGTCCACACGTACTCGCGCTGGTAACTCGGCCGCAGGTTTACTTTGCCGCGGTTGATCTTGTCGATGATGGAGTTCACCGTGAAGTCGGCTTTTTGGATCTGGAGGCTGCGTTGTCCGTCGCCGCTGGAGTCGCCGAAGAGGGACTCGGAGAGCGCCTCGGCGTCGAAGTCCGGGGTCAACGCGGGGATTCCGCTCTGGACCTTGTCCCAGAGTGGGGCGTCCGTCGCGGTCAGCGCGTTCGCCTCCATCTCGAGTTCGTCCCACAGGTCTTTGTCCTGTTCGAGTACGGGCAAAGGTAAACGGTGGGTCAGTTTGAAGGATCGCGGTTTTGGCGCGCATCCACGGCGGGCGGCTTTGGTCGATCGCGGTCGCGTGGATCTGGCGTTGGTCACGCGGGACGCGGGCGGGGATCCATCGTGCGGTCATCCATCGGCGATCCCGCGCGCGTGCCGGGACGTGGGGATGCCGCGGCACCCTCGTAGCCGTGGCGGCTGGCGAGGGAAGGGCGAGAGACGCGCGTGGGAAAAATAAGAGAAGATCGAGCCGCGATATTTGGCGCGTGGGCGATCGGGGCGCCCACGCGCGACGTCCGGGTGGTACACGCGCGTCTCGAGTCTCACCTCCTGGTCCCCTAGCAACGCGCCGGTCGATTTTGGACCTCTGCGCGCGCCGTCGCTTCCCCTCGCTCCGGGTCGGCACGACCCGAGCCTCGCGCCGGTCCTCCCACGACCAGCCCCGGTGCCTCCACGCCTCACCACAGCCCCAGACTCGCCATGGGGGCCCCTTCCCGCCCGCGCGCCGGGACGGGATTCCGCTCGCGTCGTCGCGACGCACGTCGCGCGACACGCGGTCGATGCCATCGCCCGCGTCGTCATGTACCCTCGAACCTAAACCGGGCGATACCAAAGCGCCTGGTCGCGTCCTCGGGGTGTGGCGAGCCGGCGGCAAGTTCGGGCGGGAAACGGGAGCGGTCATTGGTCCATCGGATGCTGACTGCGCTGGTATCGGCCAGAGACGACTATCATAGGGGCAAAGTGTTCAGACTATACGGACCTCTTCATTAATATGCCCGGAACGGCGCCCGTCCCGCGGGGCGATCCTAACCCCACCAATCGCGCAGCCCCACATCGAGAACCCGCGCACACTCGCCGCGGCCCTTACGCCCGCGGTCACCCCCCTTTCAACGTACTCCCCCCAATCTCTCTCTCGAACAGAAAAAAATTCATTCAGGTCGCGGACGATGAACACCCACCCGCGACTCGAACAATCCGCCCGGCGCCGACACCGCGTCCTCCTCACTGCTTCTCCAGCTCATCCTCCTTGCAGTGGACGATGAAAGTTTTCCCCTTCGGGTCGTTCGGCACGTCGAACTTCACCTTCACCTCCAGGTTGGCGCTGATGTACACGCCGTTCAGGTCGTCGGCTCTGGAGTCCACGACGCCTTCCCAGCCACTGAGGTCGGTGCCGTTCTTGCGGTCACCCTTGGGGACGTGGTACACGACAAACTTGGAAGTCACCTGCGATGTATGGGTCGATCGATGTGGGGAATGCGTGGAGTGAAGGTGAGATTTGGTCGCGGACGATCGGTCTGATCGGTTTTGGCAACTGCGATGATTTATTTGGCGATGATGATTGATGACGAGGAGGCGAGAGTGGACGTCGGTGCGCACCTTGACCTTGTCGCCAGCCTCGAGCTTGGCCGTGGCGGCGACCCTGGAGGCGCGCGCGACGGTGCGCTTGGGCGCGGCGACGCGGACGCTCCGGCCTGTCGGAAACGGGGGAAGGGAGGGAGACACGGTCAGTGGAGTCGTCGCGCTGGAAACACGTGCCCTACTGTCACTCGCGGTCGTTTGTCGGGAGCGCCCCGCCGTTGGATTGGCGCGCCCGCGACGTGGGTTTCCGATGGTTCGGCTTCCGCGCGGATACGCACCGGTGAAGACGGAAGATGCGGAGGCGAGTGCGGACATTTCACTTGCGATGTGCGGACGAATAGGGTCCGGGCGCGGCGTGTTGTGGCTCCGCGTCACGCCCGCTCTTATCTTCTGACAGGTCACGCAGACTGTGTGTCATCGAGCGGCACACCCGCGTGTGCGCGCAGATCTCGATTCTCACTCGCAGAAAACAAACGCTCGTGTTAGCCACCATCGATCGCACTCTCGACACGCGCCGTCGGTCCGCATGGGGAACAAGAACACGCAGTGTGCAGAGCTCTTCAGCGGCAAGCCCGACGCGCCCGATGATACGCCCGAGCCGGTGAAGGACGCCGAGGTCATCGCGTCGCCGTCGAAGCAGGCGATGAAGCCGGCGACAACAAACTCCGATGAACCCGCCGCCGCCGCCCAACAGCATGAGCAGCCCCGCAAACCGTCCACCCCGGGCTCGCTGAAGCGCATGGAGAAGCGCGAGCAGCGCCGCGCGGTCACCGCGTCCCTCCCGGAGAACTGGCGCCTGCTCGAGGAGCGTCAGCGCGCCATCATCCGCCGCCTCGCCGAGTGCGAACGAGCCGCCGGGTACGTCGGCACGAATCGCGTCAAGAAACAAGAGTGGTACGACGCCGCGCGACTACCGGGCCTCGGAGGTAAGAACTACCTCAAGGGAGGTAAACGGGGCAAGCATTGGATCAAAGGCATCGAAGGCGGCGGCAGGTACGGCAAAGACGCCGCGTCTTCGAGCGGCGGCGGCGGCGACGACGAAGAAGACGGCGGAGCCATGGTGGAGCGCGGCAACGAAGCCGTCAGCTCCGGCGAAGTCTCCGGACAGACGAGCTGGTACGCCGGCAAGAGCGACGAGGACATCGTGCGTGACACCGTGTCGTGGCTCGCCGAGGAGATGCGTTCGATGATGATCTACCGCGAGTACCCCGAGATTTACGAACGATCGGTGACGATATTGGAGAAGTGGCGGCGGTCGTTTCCGAAGGGGGTGTGGATCCGAGTCGTCAAGTCCGGTCGCATCGCGAAGGAGCTCAACGAGTGCGCGCCCGTGATTCAACACGCGATGGACCGCGTGGCGAAGATGCCGACTCCGACAGACCCAGACGAACGCGCGACGATCATCGATCTATGCAGCGGGTTTGGCTACCTCGGCATGTTCCTCGCGGAGATGCTGGATCCGGCAAAGGTGAAATTAATCGCGCTGGTAGATAAGCAGTGGCCGATGTTCAACGCCGGTGTGCCCAAGTCGCACCAGATCAACTGGGACCACGTGTACGGCGTGGACGGGTGGGACCCCGCGTGGCCGATCAAGCTCCAGACGCGCAAGGATGACATTAAACAGGCTGGGCAGCTTCGGCAAATCGAGAAGCACGTGTTCGGCAAACACAAAGGTCCGTTCGTCATCCTCGCCGTTCACCTCTGCGGCACGCTGAGCGTCAAGGCTGTGGAGATGTTCAACCTGCACGCGAACGCGTCGGACTTGGTGCTCAAGCCGTGCTGTCTGCCGGGGTGGAACCACACGTACACGCACGACACGTGGGAGCTGGGCGGGCACTGCATTCCGGTCAAAGACGTGTGCGCCAAGGGGAAGTGGAAGGGTAACCGGTGGATCGGGCCGCCGCGAGCGCATCTTCGACACAAGTTCGCGTTGTGGTGCGAGAACCTGTACAAGGGCATCGACGTCGACGAGGCGGAGAAGCGCACGGAGCAGATACTGATCCAGGAGGAGGGCGGGCACCAGAACACGTTCATGTTCGTCGAGCGCCAAAAGTACGACACCAAACCGGGAACACCTATGGGCATCTACGCGCCAAAGGCGGACGAATAACCAATTAGCCCTACTATAGCTAGTATTATGCGGTATTAATAGCCTATCAACCCTTAACAGAGACGACGACATCACGCGTGTTGTGACCGGTACGCCGACGTGGTCCAGAGTTTGATGGTCCGGTCGCGTTCCAGCCCCGACGTCGCGAGCATCCCGTTTAAAAAGTCGAGGCCGACGACGGCGTCGCCGTGGCCGCTCGGGTCCGTCGGCGGCGGCGGCGACGGTTCATCTTCCTCCTCATCCCCATCCCCATCATTCGCATCCTCGGAACCGTCGCCGTCCCCATCCTTGGCCGCCGCGTTCTCTTCGTCCCCGTCCACGTCCATCGCGTCCGATCCTTCCTTCTTCTCCTCCGTCGTTCGCTCCGGCGTCCCCGGCGACCCGGCGCCCTTCGCCTTCGCCCGCTTCTCATCCGCGCGCACGTGTTCCCACGCGTCCATCGACCCCGCGATACGCTGCGCCTCCTCGCCCGTCTGCAGGTTCCACGTCATCACCGCGCCATCCTCTGACCCGCACACCGCGTACGTCTCCCCGCCGCACTCCGCGAACGACGCGAACGAACAGTACCGTTCGCCTTTGCGTCCCCGGTAGATCCGAACCACCCGGCCCCGACGCGAGTCCCACAGCTTCACCGTGCCGTCCAGCGTGGACGCGAGGAGGTACCGGCCGTTTGTCGACGTCGCGATGGCACCCACCGGCGCGTTGCGGCTGGCGCCGTCGCCCCAACCCGCGCCGCCGTTGATCACGACGCCATCCGCCAGCGCGGCTACGTCGTCCACCGCGTTGCCGACAAAGCCGGGGATCACAGCTGTGCGCAGATTCTCATCCTCATCCCCCGAGCTTCCGTTCCCGAGCCCTCCTTTGTGTACTCCGGATGATCCTAGGACGACGGTTTTGAGGCACGCGCCGGTCGCCACCGCCCACGCGCGTATCATGCCGTCGTACGAACAGGTCAACAGGACGGTTCCGTCTGGTGAGAATTTGACCCCGGTGACTGGGTCGGAGTGCGCTGGAAGGACGTTGAGGCACACGCCGTGTCGCACGTCCCACAGGCGGACGGTCTCGTCGACGCTGCCGCTGGCGAGGATGTTGTCCGCGCCGCATCGCGAGTTGACGTCGCAGCAGAAGACGTGCGAGGTGTGCCCGGCGAAGACTCGGACGGTTCGGGCGTAATGGGGCGACGACGGGTCGACGTCCCAGAGGTGGAGGTTCTTGTCGTCGGACGCGGAGGCGAGGTAGCGCCCGTCGCTGGTCCACGCGACGTCCGAGCATCCGCGTTCGTGCCCCACGAGCACGCACAGCTGCGTGCCGTCGGCCACGCTCCACACGCGCACGGTCTTGTCAGCGCTCGCTGACGCGACGCGTGATCCGTCGGGGCTGAATCGGACCGCCGAGACGGACTTGGAGTGGCCCTCCAGCGTGCGCGCGAGGACGAAACCCGGCGACGTCATCTCGTGCGGGAGCGGCGCCCGCTGTGAAGGGACGAACGTCGCGGGTGCCGTGCGTGCGTGCCCGTTCGTTCGGCGCCCCGCCGATTGCTTGCCCTAAAATCTGAGTGCCCAACTTTTTCTCAATTTTATATATATATAATTTTCCGATCGGTGTCGAATCCCGAGGGGAACCGAGCACCAGGGTTCTCTCAGAGCGACCGACACGCGCACGCACGTCGAGCGTCAGAAGCCCCGAGGCGCCTATCGACGTCTTTCCCGGCCCGAATTCACTCCTCTGAACGGCGTCGAGCGGCCGTCGTGACCCACCCAAGGCACGCGCTCGGAGATACGCCGCGATCGAGATGCGCGCAGCCCTTTATTTTATCCTCCTCTTCCTCGCGCACGTGGGGCGCTCACCCGCGGAGGCCCATTCGTCCGGCCCGGGATCATGCAGCGCTTTAACCGGGCACGGTGTAGGCGGTTACGATCAAGGGTTGGATGGCTACTATAAATTGGAGCACGACGGCGGCAGCAGCGTGAGCCCGAACGGCCGCGTCGTGGTTAAACTGTCCAGTACAACCGGTACAATGCTTATCAAGGGATTCATCTTCAAGACCTCCGCTGGGACGCTGGCAGTCAAGGATACCACGAACACAGCGGAAACCGGCATGTGCGCTGGAGCAATAGGACACACCAGTGCGGCCGACAAGAGCCAAGTCGAGGCGTACCTTGACCTACCATCGACCACGGGTACGGTCACCGTCACAGCGGAGATCGTGTTTTCCAAGACGTCAGTCTCAGTGCTCACCCTGGACATCGAAGTCGTCGAGGCGTGGACCCAGGTCGGGGACGACATCGACGGACCGACTGGCAATGATAACCTAGGGAAGTCGGTGTCGATGAACACCGACGGCACGAGAATGGCCGTCGGGGCTCCCAGATCCGACACCTATGCTAGCATATCCGGAGGATACTTGCGCGTGTATCAGTACGACCAGACGAAGACACCTGTGTGGCAACAGATGGGGGCGGACATCGAAGGAAGTATGAGTTACGAGCAGAGAGGGAAGATGGTGTCCATCTCGGGCGACGGCACGAGAGTCGTATCCATCGGTTCACCTAACTTCGGTGTGGTCAAAGTGCACGAGTGGAACAGCGATTCAAAGACGTGGACGCCCATGGGCGGCTCCTTCACTAGCGCCGCGATTGCGGTTTCGATGTCCAGGGACGGCACAAAGATCCTTGTCCTTTGGAGCATTGGTGAATATTTGTCATTCTACGCGTTGAGTTCTGAAGGGACTTGGTCGAAGGTTGGAAGTAGTATGACCACCGCGACTTGGGCTCCGGGATACAGTAACGCTCAGACTGTTGCGATCTCTGGGAACGGCGAATACTTTGTCCTCGGTTATCCCTACAATCAAGGTAAAGTGGTAGCATTCTCGCTAAGAGTCTTAGCCAACTCTCCCATTTTCCAACAGCATGGAAATGATATATTTGGCGAATCCAACGCGGACAGAGCAACGCTTGGGAGTTCGGTGGCCATCTCCGATGACGGAAGTCGAATTGTTGCTGGAGCACCTGGTCAACAGGAACCGGATGGTGTTTTCACGAGTTCAATGTCAGGCTCATATGCATTCGAACCGTACGTGCGTGTTTACGAGCTTGACGAGAGTACTAACAGCTGGGATCAACTTGGAGGCGACTTAACCATGGGACAGCAACAGACCGACCTCCCTGGATATTATCCGTACTATTTTGGCCGTTCCCTGGACATGTCAGATGATTTCACGGTTATCGTTATCCGTTCAGTTTGTGTGACTGGAACATGTGACCAGCATGGGTACTCGGCGACCCATTTCTTCAGATTCGACTCCTCAGATCCGACTGTGGGCGTGTGGAGACGATCCTCGAGCGACATAGTTGACTGGCTCCGGGTAACTGATTCCTATGCCCCTACATCTTTGTCGCTCTCAGGCGACGGAGAGTACGTGGCCATCGGCGCGGATTCGGCCGATGTCGGCAATACCGATGCGGGACGCGTCCAGGTGTTCAAGGACCCGAGCACAGCATCACCATCACCTGCGTCGCCCGCGTCCCCGAGCGGCTCGTGCTCCTCCTCCAGCGGTACCGGCGGCACCGTCACCACGTCCGGCGAGTACACCATCCACACGTTCACGTCCAGCGGCACGTTCACCGTCGCCGACTCAGCACTGACCGACCTCGCGGTCGATGTGCTGGTAGTTGGTGGCGGCGGTGCGGGCGGTTGCTGTGGCGGCGGCGGCGGCGGAGGTGGAGGCGTCCTGTATGCCGCGAGCATGACGCTGCCATCGGCCACAACTACGGTCACCGTAGGCGATGGCGGCGACGAATTCTCTTCACCAGTTCAAGGAAAAGGTGGCACGAGTACTTTCGGTTACATGGAAGCGTATGGCGGCAACGAAGGCCTGCCATACAACTATGCAAACGAACCGGGCGGCGGAGAAAGTGGGTCCTGCTCCGTTAGTGGTTCATGGTTTTGCAACGGTGTGGATGCTAGCGACGTTCCCTCATCTTCTGTTCTTCACAGATTGGGTGGAGATGGCTCAAGCGACCCTCAGGGAGGAGGAGGCGGTGGGGCAGGCGAGGCAGGTGAAGTTTACGCCACAGGGATGGGGCAGGGTGGTGACGGCGGCGATGGTGTCCAGTCTGACATCAGCGGAACATCCACGTATTATGGCGGCGGCGGCGGCGGTATCGGAAGACTCTTCCCTGGACCTGGTGGCTTGGGTGGAGGCGGTAATGGTGGAATAGGAGGGGGATCAGGACCACACGGGGACCCTGGATCAGCCAATACCGGAGGGGGAGGCGGCGGGTTGGATGCAGGCTCCCCCTCCGTGTACAACAAGG
>Ga0209631_10006578_pt1 | contig 11929 bp, 10 predicted proteins | sample COG_08_FD_184752 | JGI IMG/M metagenome (GOLD analysis project Ga0209631, IMG submission 184752) | Pelagic Microbial community sample from North Sea - COGITO 998_met_08 (SPAdes) (version 2) | ecosystem: Environmental > Aquatic > Marine > Neritic zone/Coastal water | place: Helgoland, sampling... | reverse complement strand
GAATCACCAGTTAAGGTTACAAAGAGCCATTATGTAGGTTTGTTTGTAAAGGGTTTTTTGTTGAATTTCATCAATATTGGTGTATTGGTTTTTTGGTTGGGTGTTATTATTATTATTGGCCCAAATTTAAACAATGACCCTCAGCGAATGACTTTATTCTTCTCCACAATGATTGGGGCTTATTTTGTAACGGATCTCGTAAAAATAATATTAGCCAAACAATTAAAAAACAAGTTAACCCCTAGAAGGGTTCATTATGTAAAAAAGGTGATAGGCGCTATTTTAATCCTTTCAGGAATTATATTGTGTGTAAAGGGTTTTTTACCTAAATCTTCACTCAATATTGATAAAGGCATTGAAATTATAGCATAAAAAAACCCATCCTAGGATGGGTTTTTATTCATGAGGCATCGAGCAGATTCGAACTGCTGTACAAGCTTTTGCAGAGCTCTGCCTAGCCACTCGGCCACGATGCCTTATTCAGGAGGCAAATGTAGTGCTTTTTATTATTTTAATAAACCTATACTAGACTCTTTTTTCTCTAAGTATTACAGAAACAGCTGCCACATCACCACCTATTGGAGGGTTTATTTTAGCTACTGATAACTCCACTTCATCTACTAAGTTAGCCTGTTTAAATATGCTGTTTATGATTCTTTGGGCTACATGTTCTAGTAATTTTGAGGGGCTTGCCATTTCTTTTTTTACAATAGCGTTAAGCAACACATAATCTACCGTATCTTCTAATTGATCTGAAGTGGTAGATTTTTTAAGGTCTGCCCAAACTTTTAGCTGTACCAAATAATCACTTCCTATTAAGGTTTCTTCTGCCAAACAACCATGGTAGGCATATACCTTTATGTTTTTTAAATAGATCATTCCCATATTTTCAAAGATAGCAGTATAGCTATAAAAACAAATGATTTATAGCGGCTAATTTCCTATTTTTGTCACAGAATTATTTCACATGAACGAAGCAGAAAAACCCCTCAATTTTATTGAGCATATTATAGAAGACGACCTTGCGAATGGTTTTACAAAAGACCAACTTCGTTTTAGATTTCCCCCTGAACCAAACGGTTACTTGCATATGGGTCACGCTAGTTCTATTTGTTTAAATTTTGGCCTTGGCAATCGTTACAGCGCTCCAGTGAACCTGCGTTTTGACGACACCAATCCAGCAAAAGAAGAGCAGGAGTATGTAGACGCTATTAAAAAAGACGTCTCTTGGCTCGGATTTGAGTGGGACAAGGAGTGTTACGCCTCTGATTATTTTCAACAATTATACGATTGGGCCCTATTGCTTATTAATGAAGGTAAAGCCTATGTAGACAGCCAAACAGCAGAAGCCATTGCAACACAAAAAGGAACCCCTATTAGCGTGGGCACCAATAGCCCTTTTAGAGATAGGTCTATTGCTGAAAACATCCTTTTATTTGAAGAGATGAAAGCGGGAAAACACGAATCTGGCACCCATGTCTTAAGGGCCAAGATAGATATGTCTGCCCCTAATATGCTAATGAGGGACCCTATTATATACCGCATACTTCACAAGACACACCACAGAACACAAAATGATTGGTGTATCTATCCAATGTATGATTGGACCCATGGAGAAAGCGATTATTTAGAGCAGGTGTCTCACTCTTTTTGCACCTTAGAATTTGCCATGCACAGGGAATTATACGATTGGTTTTTAGATCAATTAATAGACCCTTCATTGGTAAGGCCCAAACAGAGAGAATTTGCCAGAAGAAATTTTAGCCATACAGTTGTGAGCAAGAGAAAGCTCATGCAATTGGTAGAACAAGGTGTGGTAAGTGGTTGGGATGACCCAAGAATGCCCACTATTTCAGGGCTTAGAAGAAGGGGTTATACGCCTGAATCAATCGTTTCTTTTGCCAATACTATTGGAATTGCCAAGAGAGAAAATGTGGTAGACGTTTCTCTTTTAGACTTTACCTTAAGAGAACACCTAAATAGGGTGGCGCCAAGAGTGATGGGTGTTTTAAACCCATTAAAATTAGTCATCACGAACTACCCAGAAAGCCAAGAGGAATTTCTTGTTGCTGAAAATAATCAAGAAGATGAAAGCGCTGGAACAAGGGAGGTTCCTTTTTCTAAACACCTTTATATTGAGCAAGAAGATTTTAAAGAAGAAGGCAACAGAAAGTTCTTTAGGTTAAAACTAGGTGGAGAAGTACGCCTTAAAAATGCTTATATTATTAAAGCGGAATCTTGTATAAAGGACGATAATGGAAATATCACTGAGGTACAATGTACTTATGACCCTTTGAGCAAAAGTGGCAGCGGCACTGAAGAGAGTTTGAGAAAAGTGAAAGGCACTCTTCATTGGGTTTCACAGCAACACGCTTTAAAAGCCAAGGTTCGTTTATACGATAGGCTTTTTACAGACCCTACACCAGACGCCCACAAAGACAAAGATTTTATGGATTTTATAAATCCAAACTCTTTAGAGGAAATAACGGCTTATGTTGAACCCAGTTTAGCAGACGCTACAGAGGGAGCGCGTTTTCAATTTCAAAGAATGGGCTATTTTGTAGTGGATCAAGACAGTAGTTCTGATGAATTGGTTTTCAACAAAACGACAGGATTAAGGGATACTTGGTCTAAATTAGACGTTTCATAGTACATATTTCACAAAAAAAGAGGGGCTTTAAGGCCCCTCATTTTTTATTCGTTCTTAAAGAAGTTTACCCGACTCCGTCTTCTTTCTTTTTTTGGTTGGCAGTTAATGCTTTTTGTTCTTTCATAGCCTCGCCAATCTGGTTGCTCGCTGTAAAGGAAGCCACCATATTATTGAGCATATCACTTCCTGCTTGAGGGGAGTTAGGCAGCAAAATTAAATTGGTGTTTGTTGCCTCTCCAATAGACTGAAGGGTGTCGTAATGCTGGGTCACTACAATAAGGGCAGAGGCTTCTTGGGAATTAATCCCTACTTTATTCAGCACTTCAACAGATTCCTCAAGTCCCCTTGCAATTTCCCTTCTTTGGTCTGCGATACCTTGTCCTTGTAACCTTTTACTTTCCGCTTCTGCTTTCGCTTTTTCTACAATGAGAATTCTTGCCGCATCTCCCTCAAATTGAGCTGCAATTTTCTCCCTTTCAGAGGCATTAATTCTATTCATGGCTTCTTTCACCTGACCATCAGGATCAATATCAGTGACTAAGGTTTTAATAATGTCGTAGCCATAGTCTAACATGGCTTCTTGTAGCTCGGATTTAACCGCTATAGCAATGTCATCTTTTTTAACAAAAACGTCGTCTAACTTCATCTTAGGGACTTCTGCGCGTACTACGTCAAAAACATAAGAAGTAATTTGATCGTGCGGATACTCCAGCTTATAAAAAGCCTCGTAAACTTTTTCTCTAATTACGACGTACTGCACAGAAACTTTTAGTTTTACAAAAACGTCGTCTTTGGTTTTTGTCTCTACAATCACATCTAATTGTTGAATTTTTAATCCCACTCTAGCAACAATTTTATCTACAAAAGGAATTTTTAATTGAAGTCCAGATGTTCGAATAGAGTGAAAACGGCCAAAGCGCTCCATGATAGCTGCTGTCTGTTGTTTTACAGTGAAAAAGGATTTAAGAAACCCTAAAAAAAGGAGGAATCCAATGAAAATTAATACATACTGACTCATGTGTGGTAAGGTTTTAAATTATATTAAAAGATACAAAAAAAGCCGCTTTACAGCTAATAACTACCGTTAATAGATATAAAACTGCTTTTAATAGATTTTATGCAAAAAACCGCTTTAGTGCGTGAAAAAATCAAGTGTTATTTAGGACTGTTTAGTAGGGCTTTGATTCTTTTTACACAACTATCCTTGCCCAATACCTCCATAATGTCAAATACATGAGGTCCGCTGAGTGCGCCTACTAATGCCAAGCGAAGCGGAGGCATTACGGCGCCAAAAGAAAGCGACTGCTCAGTAATATAATTTTTTATAGTCAGTTCTAAGTTAGCGCTGCTAAAATCTGTCTGGGCTTTAATAATTTCTGTCAGCGCAGTTAAAATTTGAGGGGTGTTTTCTTTCCGCTGCTTTTTAAGTGCTTTTGGGTCGTATTCTGTTGGATCAACAAAAAAATAAGCAGATAAACCGATCAGTTCATGGGTAAAAGCAGCACGCTCTTTAACCATTTCTATGATGTTCTCTAACACTTTATCGCTCTTGTTTTCAATAGCTGTTTTACCAAAAGAAGCCACAAGTCCTTTTTTAAATTCTGGAAGAAGAATCACCGCACTAGCCTTTTGTAGGTATTGCTGGTTGAACCATTTTGTTTTTTCAGGATCAAATCTAGCACCAGATTTTTGTACGCGCTCTAATTCAAAAGCGCCAACCAATTCTTCTAAGTTAAATAATTCCTGAGCTGTTCCTGGATTCCAGCCCAACAAAGCCAAGAAGTTTACAACGGCTTCTGGAAAATACCCAGCTTCTTTGTATCCAGTAGATTCTAGCCAAGTTAATGGAAACACAGGAAAACCACCTTTTTCCCCATCTCTTTTACTCAGCTTTCCCTTGCCGGTAGGTTTCATGATAAGAGGTAAGTGGGCAAACTCAGGCGCTTTCCAGCCAAATGCTTGGTACAATTGAATATGTAATGCAAGCGAGGGCAACCATTCTTCCCCTCTAATAACATGACTGATTTCCATCAGGTGGTCATCTACTACATTAGCTAGGTGATAGGTAGGCATTCCGTCGCTTTTAAAAAGCACCTTGTCGTCTAAAGTGTCTGTCTTAAATGAAACAGTTCCTCTAATCATATCAGAAGTGGTAATTGTGGTGTTTTCAGGCGTTTTAAAACGAACTACAAAAGGAGTGCCCGATGCAATTTTTGAGGCGGTTTCCTCTTTCGAAAGACTTAGGCTGTTGTCTAACCTTAACCTATTGTGGGCATTGTAGATAAATGTTTTGCCTTTTGACTCATGATCGGTTCTATGAAAATCGAGTGATTCAGTGGTGTCAAACGCATAATATGCCGCGCCTTTTTCTATCAGGCTGTTTACATAATTGGCATAACTTGCTTTTCTTTCACTCTGTCTGTAAGGGCCATATTTACCCGCTTTGTTAGGGCCCTCATCGCAAGGAATTCCAGCCCAATTTAAAGCCAATTCAATATATGCCTCGGCACCTTCTACAAAACGAGTTTGGTCGGTATCTTCTATTCTTAAAATAAAATCTCCTCCGTGTTTTTTGGCAAATAAATAATTAAAAAGTGCCGTTCTTAGTCCACCAATATGTAGCCCACCAGTTGGACTAGGCGCAAAACGCACCCTAACTTTCTTAGTCATGTTATTTCTTTTATGGGGCAAAGATACTTTAAGTGCAGCAACACGCCATAATGGATTCTATTGAATTTTAATCTGAGCAGTTAGTGCGGTATATTAAAGCGCTGTTAAAAATAATCCATTCCAAAATGTGAGGCCCAAGACTTAACTAATAAGCAGCTTATTGGGCCTTTGCCAAAGCCTTCATTTGTTGAGGCACCCTTGGATTCATTAATTTAAACCAAAGTGGCGGCAATAAGGATATTACCATTGAGGTGGGGTATCCAAAAGGCATTTGTGGCGCTTCTTCCCTACACACTAAGGTTTGGTATTTTTTAGATGCCATATAGTGGTGGTCGCTGTGGCGGGTGAGTTCATACAAAACAATACGACCCATAATGTGGTTGGAATTCCAAGAGTGAATGGCGCGCACAGCTTCGTATCGCCCCTGCTCATTTTTAGCCCTAAGTAATCCGTAATGTTCAATATAATTGACTGTTTCAAGAAGTATAAAGCCTACAACACCAGCGGCGAGCATCAGCAAAGCGGTGCTTGTATTTAAAACAACCCCTATGCCTGCTAAATAAACTATTTGAAATAAAGTGTACCACAGCATGTCATTGTAAACACTCCAAAAACCGCTTCCTTTTTCTCTATTGCGTTCGCCTTGAATTTTCCATGCATTGGCATACTGTCTGCACACACTGCTGAGCCAAAACCCATAAACAGTCTGTTGGTATTTAGCAGTTGCAGGATCTTCTTTGGTAGCTGCATAGGTGTGGTGTCCCCAATTGTGCTCCACAAAAAAATGCATATAAAAACTAGGCAAGAGCAAAGCTTTTGCGATGGTTTTCTCTAGTCCGTTTTTTCTATGCCCGAGTTCGTGGGCTACATTAATTCCGTTGGTACCTAAAGCAACACCCAATGAAAAAACCAAGCCAACTGTTTCAAGGGCGCTCAGATTTTCTTTGTAAAAAACAAACGCAGCCCACCCCACCAAGGCATATACAATAGGCAGGTTTAAATACAAAAGACCGTCATATATCTTTTTAAACCTTTTAACTTCCACCACTTCTTTAGGGTCATTTCTTGAATCTTCCTTTAAAATAATCTCCAATAAAGGGATTATGCCAAACGCATAGACCAATGCCGCAAAAGAAAACGGACCTTTTAAATATAGCGCTAAGGCTGTTGCCATTGGAATGGTATAAGCGGCTAAGTATTTTATTGATGTCATTTTTTTATTTCTAAGTTACACATTTTTAGGAATCTAATTGCTTATGCTTACCTTTGCCAAAAATTTATTGGTGATTGATTTTAATTTTATTGACGTTCCCCCAATTGAAAATGACACCCCTCTTTTGGATTGGCTTTTGAAAGTGGCTGAATCCGAGGGCTATAGTGTGGCTGCATTGTCTTACATTTTTTGTAACGACCAATACTTGCTGGAGCTCAATCAATCTTATCTATCACACGACACTTTCACAGACATTATTACCTTTGATTATGTGGAGGGCACCATTATTTCAGGAGATATATTTATCTCCGTAGATCGGCTTGAAGAGAACGCGGCTATTTTTAAGGTGTCTTTTGAGGAAGAACGGCTTAGGGTAATGGCTCACGGTCTGCTGCATTTAATGGGATACAAAGACAAAAGCGCTGAAGATCAGTTAGTTATGTCTAATAAAGAAAACGAAAAAATTAAAATGTTCCACGTGGAACAATAGAAGCTATGTTTCAAGATAAGTACGACGTTATAGTGGTAGGCGGAGGTCACGCTGGCGCGGAGGCTGCCGCAGCTGCTGCCAATATGGGCGCAAGCACTTTGCTGGTCACCATGAACCTTCAATCTATTGGCCAAATGTCTTGTAACCCTGCTATGGGGGGTATTGCAAAAGGTCAAATAGTAAGAGAAATTGACGCTCTTGGGGGTTACAGTGGTATTGTGTCTGACCTTTCTGCGATTCAGTTTAAGATGCTCAATAAATCTAAAGGGCCGGCTATGTGGAGCCCAAGAACACAAAATGATAGAATGCGTTTTGCGGAAGAATGGCGCCTTGCTTTAGAACGCACCTCCAATGTAGATTTCTATCAAGACATGGTGTCTTCTTTAATTATAGAAGGCAACACAGTTACTGGTGTTAAAACTTCTCTAGGCATTCCTATTTATGGAAAGAGTGTAGTCCTGACGAATGGTACTTTTCTCAACGGACTTATTCACATTGGTGAACGTCAGCTAGGGGGAGGTCGCGCAGGAGAAAAAGCTTCATCTGGTATTACAGAGCAATTGGTTGCCCTTGGCTTCGAATCTGGAAGAATGAAGACCGGAACACCGCCTAGAGTAGACGGAAGGTCTTTGGATTATTCTGTAATGATACCTCAGCCGGGCGATGCCCAACCTGAAAAATTTTCCTATACCAACACCAAGCCCCTTGCTACCCAGAGAGACTGTCATATGACACACACTTCCTCATTGGTGCATGATTTATTGAGAGAAGGTTTTGATAGGTCGCCAATGTTCAATGGGTCCATACAAAGTCTTGGGCCAAGGTATTGTCCTTCTATTGAAGATAAAATTAACAGGTTTGCAGACAAAGACAGCCACCAGCTTTTTGTTGAACCAGAAGGATGGGATACTGTTGAGGTATATGTGAACGGATTCTCCACCTCACTTCCTGAAGAGGTACAATTTAAAGCGCTAAGATCTGTTAAAGGCTTCGAAAAGGTGAAGTTTTTTAGACCTGGATATGCTATAGAATACGATTATTTTCCACCCACACAACTCACCCACAGCCTTGAAACAAAATTGATTAGCGGCTTGTTTTTTGCAGGGCAAATTAATGGAACTACAGGATACGAAGAAGCTGCTTCACAAGGCTTAATGGCAGGTATAAATGCCGCTTTAAAAGTTCAAGAAAAAGACCCTTTTACCCTTCAAAGAGACGAGGCTTATATAGGTGTTCTTATAGATGATTTAATTACAAAAGGCACAGACGAGCCCTATAGAATGTTTACTTCTAGGGCAGAGTACAGAACCTTACTTAGACAAGACAACGCAGATTTTAGGTTAACCCCAATGGGTCACGCCATAGGCTTGGCATCTGAAGATAGGCTCAAGGCCATGGAGCTTAAAGCCTCTGCTTCTGAAAACCTAGTGTCTTTTTTTAGAGAAACTTCCGTAAAACCAGCAGAGATCAATGACCAATTGGCTTCTGTGGGCTCTGCGCCCATTTCTCAGTCAGGAAAACTTTTTAAGGTTTTTTCTAGACCCAATGTAACTATGGATCACATGCTTTCTGTGGACAGCGTTGTGTCTTTTGTGAGTGAAAACAACTTCGCAAGAGAAGTCTTAGAACAGGCAGAAATTCAAATTAAGTATGCGGGTTATATAGAAAAAGAAAAAAACAATGCAGACAAATTGCAGCGTTTAGAGCATGTAAAAATTCCTTCTGATTTTGACTACAGCTTACTAAAGTCTTTGTCCTACGAAGCTAGGGAAAAGCTGCAAGAAATACAGCCTGTGAGTATTGCACAAGCGTCAAGAATTTCTGGAGTTTCCCCCTCAGACATTTCTGTTTTATTGGTGTTTTTAGGAAGATAGTTTTTCTTTGTTCCACGTGGAACAATATTATTTTAGTACCCAAAATGTTAGAGAATAAAGATAGGTTTCCCTTAAAAGTTTTAGACCACGTTTACAGCAAGGAAGTATTTAGTTTGTCCTATGTGCCAGGTTTAGATGTATTACAGACCACCCCTGTTCCAGCAGAAATAGCGGCCTATTATCCTGAAGATAATTACATCTCTCATCAGAACAACCAACGCACTTTAACAGACAGATTATACAGTATTGCTAAAAATTATCAATTAAAAAAGAAGGCTGTTTTATTGGAACGACACTGTAATGGGTCAAAGAAATTTTTAGACTTTGGCGCAGGATCCGGCGCGTTAGTTTCCTTTCTTAAAAACAGACAGTGGCATTCTTTGGGCGTGGAGCCCAACCCAAACGCTAGATCCATTGCTTTAGAGAATAACTGTGTGCTACACCCCTCTTTAGAATCCATTCCAAAGCAAGAATTTTCTGTCATATCCCTTTGGCATGTTTTAGAACACTTGCCTAATTATGAACACACCTTAAAAGAATTATTAGGCGCTTTGGCGCCTGGAGGCAAACTCCTTATTGCTGTACCCAATTATAACTCTTGGGATGCAAAACACTATGGCGCCTTCTGGGCTGCTTATGACGTACCCAGGCATTTGTGGCATTTTTCACAAAAAGCCATAAAGCAGTTGGCAGAAAAATACGGATTGTCTTTAGAGGAAACCAAACCAATGCTACTGGATGCTTTTTACGTGTCTCTGTTATCTGAAAGGTACGCTCAAAAAAAGGCCCCTCTGTTTAGCGCCTTTTTTAAAGGTTTTTATGCCAACCTATCAGCTATAAGGACCAAAGAGTATTCTTCTATCATTTATGTACTAAAAAAACCAGAATAAGCCCTTATAAAAGCTTTAGTGCGTTTTTTTAAGCCTTCCGGCAACACAAGCTCAGGGTTTTTAAAAACAGCCTTAAATCCAGCCTATGGAGGCCGCTTTTCATTTCAAAAATCTATAGTACCCCCGCTGTTTTATAAATTAATCTTATGGCTTGTTCTAAGGGTATTTATAAATGTAAATTACCACATAGACATTTCTAAAAAGAAAAGAAGCAAGACCGCGGGCACCAAATAAATTACAATTGTCCTAGCGCCATCATAGTCTTTGGCAACTCTTTGCCCGAATAACAACATAAGCAAAGTGAGGCAACTTACCACTGCTGCATTTAGGGCTATATTAGGTTTGTTATAGTGAACAATGTCCATAATACCCCAAATACCCAACACACCACTAATGACTTCCATGATTATAATGGTCACAAGTAAAAATGGGACAGTGTTTTTTAGAAAACTCTTTTCAAAATGACCTTTGAGCCACCCTAAGTTTCCTTTCCAATCAATGAGTTTGTCTAAAGCACTTTGTAAAAATGTAATACAAAGAAATACCAGTAGGATTAATACCGTTAAGTTGTCTTCAAAATGCAGCATAATTATTTTAATTAGTAACAGCTTTTGTCATGTGCAGTAATCGAGTGAGCGAAATAGCCAGATCAGTGAAGACCATTTTAGCGTTTCCATTTCTTTCAATTTCATAAACAGCACTTTCTAAAGCCGTGGAGATTTGTTCTATATTTCCCTCGTGTACAAAAGGGGCAAATTTCTTAAAGTCAAAATTAGAAACTTCAATTTGTGTGTGTTGCAATTGGTCCAAACCATATTCCATTAAAACCGCTTCTCTAAACAAAGACAAACAGTATAACAGGAAGTTTTTCTGTATCTCTCTGCCAGATTTTGCCACTTCTCCACTCCAATTGAGTAGTTCGTTTATAGCGCTTTTATTCCCCTTGGCTTTAAATGCGGCCCTTACCCAAAATACAAACCATTCGCCAAAACGCAATTCCTCTGAATCTTGTCTAAATAGGTCTAATGCTTTATTGTAGTTGCCCTCTGCCATAATAGCGATCTGTTTGGCATTTTGTTCTACCGCGCCCTCCGCTAGCAAGCCTTTAATAATATCTTTTTCCTGAAGCTTTTTAAAATAGGTAATCTGACAACGAGACGTAATGGTGGCTATTAATTGTTCTTCCTCTTCTGCAATGAGAATAAACAGGGTTTTTTCAGGGGGCTCTTCAAGAAGTTTTAAGATTTTGTTTGCCGCTGCAGTATTCATTTTTTCTATCCCCCAAATGACCATGACTTTATACCCTCCTTCATAAGATTTTAAAGAAAGTTTCTGACTGAGGTCTCTCGCTTCTTCTACAGAGATATTTCCCTGTTTTTTTTCAGTACCCATAAGCTGGTACCAGTCAAAGAGGTTGCCGTAAACCTGTGTTTGAATAAACGCCCTCCAGGGTACTGCATAATGATCACTAATGGGTTTTGTTTTAGCGAGGTCTGAAGCGGCAACGGGGTACACAAAATGAAGGTCTGGATGGTTTAGATGGTCCATTTTTAAATGGCCCGCTCTTTTCTGTTCTTCCGTTAAATTTTCTGCGCCGCAGAGCACTTCCCTGGCCAAAGCCAATGCCATAGGCAAGGTGCCGCTTCCCTCTGCACCCACAAACAATTGTGCATGTGCCAAACGATTGCTGTCAATAGCAGTTTGCAAACGGCTTTTAATCCCTTCTTGCCCTAAAACATCAGAAAAACGCATGTTTCAAATATACAAAAAGCCACCGCTAGCGCTGGCTTTAAAATGAAATTTAAGTGGTATTACTAAAAAAACAAGCTCCTTGTAAAGGCCGGGCTAAGCCTATTGCTTTTTTGTGGTAATTTCAATCACGCCATTTACTCCTTTATCTCCATATTTTTCTTTAGCAGCTTGGCCTTTAATTACATTGATGCTTTTAATACGGTCTGGATCAATATCTTTTATATCAGCACCCTTTTCTAAGGTTTTACCATTGACTACATAAAGCGGCTGATTTTTCCCGTCTGCAGTCCAGCTATTTGCCTTTCTTTTTACGACAATTTTTGTTTCATAACCGTCTTTTTGTTCTTTTTGATTTTTGCTTGCTTTTGGATCTTTGGTTGTTTTTGGATC
>Ga0209631_10006575_pt1 | contig 11930 bp, 10 predicted proteins | sample COG_08_FD_184752 | JGI IMG/M metagenome (GOLD analysis project Ga0209631, IMG submission 184752) | Pelagic Microbial community sample from North Sea - COGITO 998_met_08 (SPAdes) (version 2) | ecosystem: Environmental > Aquatic > Marine > Neritic zone/Coastal water | place: Helgoland, sampling... | reverse complement strand
AAATTGACGGTGATACTCTAAGGATAAGAGTGGATCAGTGCTTGAGCGAATTAAAATATCCAAATCTGGTGCCATTCCAGATAGAAATCCAAGCATTGCAACAATTCCTAGATTTTTTTTACTTAGCGCCTGTGGAAGAACAGCGCCGATCGTACCTTGTGTTAATGGATCCATATTAAAATTTCACTATAAGAATGTTGCTAGGTAAAAGATTAGAGCAACTTTTTAGATTTCAAAATTAGATTTATTCGGTAACAGCGTTTCCATCTGTTTCCTAACTAACTGTAGTCTTTTATCCAAAGCATCTGCATTATCGCAGGTATCATTAATACAAAAAAATGGGATTTTACCAAACTTTTGCTTTAGTAGATCTAATTCTATTTCAATTTCATTTGAACCGCTTTCAATATACAAGGAGTTTGTCTGTCTTATTTTGGCATATCCATGATGCTCTAGCCATCTGGGAACAAAATCTACTAATACAGCTGGTGTTTTCCATGATCTAAAATTAGTTGATCTGACTTTGTTAAATAAATCTATCGCCTCCTTTTCTATTTCTAACAGTAAAGATTTTCTATAAGGTCTTGGTGCATGAGCTAGGGCTATATTTTGATGTTTATACTTTGAATATTTTTTTTTTAACCATAGTTTTGATTGAATGGACGAATTGATTGGGGATAAAAGCATTGACTGCAACTCGTCATATTCGTCATGTGGTTCGTTATCATAAAAATATTTCAATCCCTCATCAAACCACCAGTTTTTATTTACTGGCATCCCAAAAAATATATCATCATTTAAATAAAAGAAATTTTCAGATAAATTTGGTATGTGATGAATATAAGTCTCAATATTAGCAGATGCGTAAATTGGATTTTTTATTTCAGGAATAATCTCATGGTGGTCAATGATGGTAACCTTATTATTTAACGCTAACCATTCTGGCTTTTGATTATCCGTAATAATGTATATATGCCCATGATCAGGAAAAAATTTTTCTAAGGATCTTAAATTAAAAAGAAGTTCATCATTATCTCGAAAACGACCATCTGTATTAGCATACAGGGCAATATCGTTTTTATTTGTCTTTAAAAAAGATTTAAATGAGGAATTCCTTTTTTTTTGCCACTCATTATCTTTTGAGTTGACCCATAGATATACAATATCAATAATTTCTTTTGAGTTTTTCATGATTTTAAATTAAAAAAAATATTGTCTATGGATTGAGATTGAAAATTAAAAACAATCTTCTAAAAAATTTTTCATCATCTGAATTCCATACTTATGGCTTTTTTCAGGGTGAAATTGCACACCATATATATTTTTATTTTGAACTGCTGAGGTAAAATTAATACCATGGTTACTCTGACCTATTACATATTTTGAGTCAGTCTCTACAAAATAAGAATGGACATGATAAAAACGACTTTTTTCTAAATTATTAAAAAGGGGTGAAGAATTTGTTTTGTCAACTGAGGACCAACCCATATGGGGAATAGCCAATCCTTTTTCAGCAATAAGGTTTGAATCAAATTTTTTAACACTTCCATTAACCCAACCTAGGCCAGAACAATTACCTCCTTCTGAACCATGATCGAATAATAATTGCATACCCAAGCAAATACCTAGAACGGGAAGCTCTTTTTTAAGTGCAAATTCATTTAAATGCGGAACTAAGCCAGATTTATTTAAAATATTCATTGCCATAAAAAAAGAACCAACTCCAGGTAAAATAAGCTTATCACAGCTTGTTAAATTTTTACCATTGTTGACAATTTTAGATTTTCCACCAACATGTTCAATCATGTTGACTATAGATCCAATATTTGCAAAACCGAGATCAAGAACCCCAATCATTAAAACTCCAAATTTTTTTTAATCTTTTAATTTAGTTTACCTTCGTTGGTATCAGTTTACCTAAGAACAACCATGAATAGATTGGTCCAAATATAAAAAATAATGGAAGAAAAGCAAGTCTTATACATATAGAAATAAGCAGACATTCATTCATCCCAATACCAAAGAAAAAGCCAATAAGTACAATGCCACCTTCAAACGTTCCTATAGCTGCTGGTGTGATACGAAGATACATACCTAAATTTCCCGCAACAGCCATTAAGATCGCCACCTTTAAATCATACAACCCAGTAATTATATATATTGAAATATAAAATAATAATATGAAAAAAATTACTGAGATTATAGTATAGATAAATATGCCAGATAGTTCTTTACCTGACTTTAAAAATTGTACCCATCCAGATAAGACAATTTTTAATTTTAAAAATCCAAGAACTTTTTCAAGTAATTCTATAAATTTTGGAATAAAAAAAAGTGCTGAACTTAGCATAATTATAATGAGTGACATATAAAAAACATTTGACCAAATTGAATATTCACTTAAATGAAAAGCAATTACTCCTAGTGAAGAAAAAACAAACATTTCGACAAGTAAGATAGCAATCAAACTTGAACTAAAGTCAATATATGAAAATTTATACTTTTTTTTCAAATAATAAGCTCTAAAACCAAACCCAGAAAATGGAATTATATAATTACCAAATAAAGTAATATTTATTGCGCCAAACCATTCTTTAAATGTGAGATTTATCCCGAAAACTTTTATTGAGTACTTAAAAATAGCACCTTGTGCTACTAAATTAAAAAATGCTATACCTATTAATACAATTGATTGCATAGCTGTAATATGCGTAATTTTAGAGAAATCAAATTTGGCTATAAATAAATAAACTCCAATTAAGAATAAAGCCAAAATAAATAATGACGCAGAAGTTTTATTTAAAAATTTATAGAGAATCAATCTCATACCTTTCGGGATAGCTTATTAAAACAGCCCTTCTTGGACCATGATATATAAAATAGCTTCCTGCTGCTACCCCATGCGCCCCATGCTTTACAGCTGTCTTAAAGTCAGATAATGAGCCAGCACCACCTGAAGCAACAATAGGAATATCAATATTTTTTTTCACAGTAGATATAAGATTTAAATCATAACCAGACATTGAACCTTCATTATCGATTGAGTTTATAACAACCTCCCCAATCCCAATTTTATAAATTTTATCAAGTAGGTTTTCTAATGAAATTGACTGTTTTTTTGTTCCACTATGAGAGTAAATAACATATTGACCAAAGAAATTTTTTTTTACATCAATTGACGCAACGACACTTTGGCCTCCTAAATTATCTACCATTGATCTTACAATAGCTTCATCTCCAAAAAGTGCGGAATTAATAACAATCTTCTCAACCCCAGTACTTATTAAATCTTTTGCTTGATCAACATCGTTTATACCTCCACCAATTGATAATGGCATGAAGCATTCAGAGACTACTTTTCTAATATAATTTAAATCAATCTTTGATTTTTTAATGCTCGCTTCAATATCGACTATCATTAATTCATCAACTTCGAAATTATTAAAAACTCTAAGCGCGTTATGTAAATCACCAACATATTTATGGTCTTTAAATTTTTTCCCTTTGTATAAGCTGTCTCCCTTAAGAAGTAAGGTAGGAATAATTCTATTTCTCATATAAATACTTTAAATAAAGTAATTTAGGCAATAGATTCATCTTTGTAGCTAATTTAATAAAAAATCTCAGCTTTTTCATTAAAGGGTAATAGGAAGGGTAATCTAAGAAACTTTTAACAGGTAAATTGTATATATTGAGCCATTCATCCTCACTTAAATCAAATTTTTTCCTTACAAACTTAATAAGAGTTTTGTCGAATTCATATTTTGTATTTGTGGTTATATGCAATGCAGTATCTCTTTCAATTTGATTTGACCTAATAAGTGCTGATAACTCTGTTTTTCTTTTATCGATACCAAATTTACTTGGGAGCAAATAAGATTGAATAAATTTTGTATAAGTTGATTCATGGTGATGGCCACCTGAGTAAACCCACTCCAACTCATTTTTAATTAACTTATCAATCTTTTTTTGATTATAAGGAAAGTAATTCAATATAGGTATAACTTTTATCCTTTTCCAAAAACTGTAATAAAATAATTCGAAAATACCAAAATTTTTAAAGTCTGTTAATTTTTTTCCTCCAAACTTTTTTTGTATCGCATTGATGTATCGTCCATCAAAATAAGTCCAGCCCTTAGGTGCGACACCTTCAGTTCTAAAAGAGTGACCATTAAGTATATAACGAATATTTTCTTTAGCAGCAACATGATGCAAAACACTATGAATCGCAAGGTCTGTGGGTACTTCAACGTCTGGAACTGATGCTTTTAAGAATGACATTTGAAGATCTTTAAACTCATTCCAGTCAGCCACAACTGTCTCTAAATCAATATTAAGCTTTGTAACCATCTTATGAATATTTTTTGATGCAATATCAGAATTCCAGCCGTTATCATAATGAACGGCTAATGGCTTAAGGCCAAGTTTGACTGCAGTATAAAGTAACCATGTACTATCACGACCACCCGAGACTCCTACAACGCAGTCATAGTCTCCTGTCCTAGCTTTTTTTATCTCTGTAACTACTTTTTTTGCTAATGCATCACCATTATCTAATGGATATTCTGAATCAAGCTCATCATGAATTTTACAGAATTGGCATTCTCCATTTTCATCAAATACAATTTCAGGTATTGTTGTGTCCATTACACATCTACTGCAGACGGTTTGTTTTTTTTTATGCATATTTATATTTTTTTCCCATCAATATGAATGTCTGAGAATTTTATATAGCTATTTTCTCGCTCATTCGAATTTGTTAATTGTAGATATTTATCACAACCAACCCTTTCTCCATTAGAGAGAAATAATGGCTTATCATAAGTAGGGTTTATCAACTTATCCTTTGGAATTGAACTATCAACAAAGGAAGACACATAATAATATACTTGAATCGTGTCGAGAGTTATTAATCTTATAAAATTATTTTGCAGAAAATTATAAATGGAACTGTTTTTATAATTATTTGTGACTCTATTTATTTTGGAACAATCGGAAATGAATGTGATATCCAGTGCTCCATACCCCGCTAAGCCTTTAAGTTCAATTTTGGGAATAATTTTTATGTTTTGTGAAACTTTAAAAATTAGTTTCGAATTTGACCCTTTTAAAGTAAAAGAGTTATGTTTGTATGCATGATTAATTGTTTTAACAGTTGGATTTTCATTAGAATGAAGGTTTATGGATGATAAGTTAAGTTTTACGAGTTTCATAATAGATTTAGGATGAATAAAAAATGAAAGTTTGAAGTTTTCTTTGGCCCCTAATTCAAATTGCCCACCTATTTTTACCAGTCTATTTTTACCCAAACCCTTCCAAATACTTTCTGTTCTAGTAATTTTACCTTGCGCATCAAAAATTATTGCATTTAAACCAACTTGCCCATCTATTAGGACCTCTCCATCGATAGCAAATAATCTAGCTTTATCATGATTAGAAAATCTTATTTGGTCATCAGTAGTATATTCAAATAAGTAGGAAACCCTACTAGCACCCTCAGTTAACCATATAGAATTACTATTTTTAGAATTATCATAAGATATTATTTCGTTTTGATCTGAAATATTTGTATGTAAAAAACTTTTCCCAGTTTGAAGGTTTTCCGAACTAACCCATTTATTCGAATGCATATATCTAGTAATTTTTTTATCATAGCTTTTATTATTTAAAGAAAAAAATGAATAGCCATTGATTCTTTTTTCCAACTTTGAAAAATTTAAATCTGACAATATTTTTGGTAAAAAAGAATTATATAGCGGTGGTATCGGGTAGCTTGGTGAAATAAAATGAGTTATCCCAAGGTTCTTTAGAATACTTTTGGCCTCATCAATAGTTTCTGACTCATAAAATTTTATCATTTTAGGATTTTCAATTGATAAATAGCCTTTTTTTCCATAATAACTAAAAGACCCTTGTCTTGAAATAAGAATTTTATCCGAATATAGTTCTGGGTGATGGTTTATGAAGGTTGCTATTTTTACATCAGCATGTTCATTTTGATTTATTTTTTCATCATAAGACAACATTAAGTTGTGATGTCGAAAAGGGGAGATAAAGATATAAGCAATAATATATAAAAGGTTAACAATAACCAAATAGTAAAAAATTTTTTTAAATCTTTTATGCCATTTATTTTTTTGAAAACTAAGCATTATTTTTTTTAATGAGTAAATATTTGTAAAGCATGACTGCAGAGAAAAAGGCAATAAATGGTTGAATAGTCATTTGATACCTATAATTTTTAATGAATATATCGTACCCAAAGATATAAGTTATAAAGACAAAGGAAAAAAAGATTAAGATTACTTTTAATAAATATTTAGTCAACAGACAACTTTCAGCTCCTGATTTTTTTAAAATACCTGAAACATAATAATAAAAAGCACCAATAAAAAAATAATATGACAAACCAAACCAATCTGGTCTTGTAAATCCTTTTAAAACTCCATAAAACAGCCTACTCACTTGACTTTCAAGATCTCTTAAAATAAAAAACCATTCATCATAGTGAAGGTTTGGTAAACCCCAAACAGGCACGGCACCTGAATCGGCAATTGGTAAACCAAATAATTTAATATTTATAATGTAGCTAGGAATTACAAACAACAAAGAAAAAAATAAGAAAATAAAACCATCCTTCAACATTGATAGACTAATCTTTTTTTCATGGATTAGCCATAAAATTGCAATAATAGGGAACAACAAGATATTTAATGAATGTGTATATAATGCTAACCCAACACTTAGACTCATGAAAATTAGAAATTTTAATGAAGGCTTTTGAAGGTAAATATAAAATAAAATTAATGAATTGAAAAGCAATGCTATTCTTATAATATCAATATGAGACCCAATTACACCACCTATGATTACTGGTGAGATGCACAGAAAAATGGCAGCGAGCTTACCGATATTTAATGTTTTTAGAAATACTTCGCTTAGTTTAATTATGAAAAAATTAAGGGCTAAAAGATAATATACAGATATAAATCTTGCGCTATTAGTAATTCCATCGAATTCAGCAACTAAATAGCTCCATACCCATAGATTTATATAGCCCAAGCCATGCGTCCATGGGCCGTAGTAGCCATCAGAAAAGTTTGTGTCTACGAATGGATAATGGGTTAAATCTTTTTGTTGGTAAATAGTTTTTGCTGTACTAGCATATTCTAGTGGATCATTTTCTATAAGAAAGCCAAAAAGTGTAGCTAAAAATAAAAAAATCATAGATATAATGAATAAGATAGTTAAAGTGTCATCTTTAATTGAGGTTTTACTCTTCACTGATTTGATATTTTTATACTGCCAGCCCTGAAGAAAAAGTTTCTTTTTGTAACAATAGAAAAGTAGAAACACTACTAATGAAATCCCAATAAATGGTATGTAGAGAAGATAAAACATATTATTTTCTTTTGGAAAATACCTTATTATTAATTCTAGTAAAATAGACAAGAAAACAGGACCCATGATTAAGGCAACAGGAAGTGAGAGCTTTAATATTTTTTTGTTGTCTATACTAATTCTAAATAATAATTGAGCAATTAATACAAAGGGCATTAGTGTCAGTAAAAATATAAGAAGGTAGTATAATTGTTCAATGATTGACATAATTTTAAGCTTTAATTTAAACTCTGCTCTTATTTTCCATTTTAATGCTTAAGTGTTTATTCTCAAAATAATCAAACCACATCGCAAATGCTAGCGAATTAAAACTTAATGAGAATGAAAAAAGCCATGATAAAAAGCTTAATTCAGGTATAGAGCCATAAGAAACCCATAAAAATATTACTCTTATAAGAAAAACTAAGCTTATTAATGCGCTAAAAAAACCAAAGAAATAAAAGAAGACTAGTGGATGAAAGCCTCTTATAATGTACTTCTCCTTAAGTCTCCAAAAAAATAACTTTAAGAGAAGAGACCCAATGGTGAATATAGCTTTTTTTATATTAATACCAGATTTTTCGCCAACATTATAGACGGGTTCTGTTGGGACATCTATAACTCTAAATCCCTCAACATTTAACCTGACCAAAATATCATTAGGCTGCCCATAACGTTTATACATTTTGTCCCAATTAATTGTTTTTAGAGCTTTTAAATTTATTGCTGCATAACCTGTTTGGGAGTCTGAAACGTTCCAGTATCCAGAAGCAATTTTTGTTAGTAAAGACAGTGCAGAGTTACCAAAAAACCGTATTTTTGGAATTTTATTGTAAGAATCTTCTGTTACAAGGCGGTTTGCTTTAGAGTAGTCTGCAATATTCTCTACAACTGGATCAATAATAATCGGAAGATCAATCGGGTCCATTTGCGCGTCACCTGCCATTACAACAGCTATATCAATATTATTGTCTCGACTCCATTTATAGCCAGAAGCAATTGCACCTCCGACACCTTCATTAATTTTATGTTCTAATAAAATAATCTTGGGGTTAGATTTTTGTAGCTTTTGGATAACCTTTACAGTTCCATCCGTACTTTTATCATCAGTAATTACAATAAAATCAATGAATTTTGGCATTGTTTTAATTACTTTATGAATTTGAGTTTCTTCGTTATAAGCTGGTACAACAACAGAAATCTTTTTGTTTTTATACATTAAGTTAACTTTCGAATAAGTTAGAAATTTTTATAGCAAGTTGTCTTGATGTTGTCCATTTACCGCCATAAACTGTGATTAGATTTTTGTTGGTTTGAATAGCATATTCCCTCGTTACTTTATTTGCTTCTTTAGAGCTTTTGATAAGCGGCCTAATACCTGCAAAAGATTGCCACACATCGCTTAATTTAATTTCTTTCTTAAAATAATTATTGTAAGAATTTATCAAACTTATAATTTCTTCATGAGAAGGTTTTATAGACTCGTTTAAACTTTGTCTTTTTTCTGTAGTACCAATTAAAGTTTTATTTTTATAAGGAAGAACAAAAAAAACCCTTCTTTCATTAGGCACTTCCAGAAAATAACCACAATTTAATTGCCGATTTACAATGATATGCGAACCTCTTATTAAATCAAGCTCATGATTTGTGTTAATGTTATTAGCCTTAAGAAGCTCATGAGCCCATGGGCCAGTGACATTTATAATTTTTTCAAATTTTTCTTTAGATTCTTGGTGAGTTATTTCACCACTTTCAGAGATAGTGTCTATAGATGTGTTTTCTCGCAGAGTAAATTTTTTGTAATGACCCAATTTACTAGCGACCCAAGTACCTAGTTTATAATCATCCATTTGAGCATCAAAGTAAGAAAATCCTTTGATGATGCCATCTGTTTTTAATTCAGGGCATAAATTTTTCATAACGGTTTTACTGTAAGACTTGTGTTTACCTAAGTTCCGTTTTCCTGATAACAGATCATAAATGCATAAACCGATTTTATAAAGCCATGCTGGGCGCCTTGAATATTTGTAAATGGGAATAAATATTTTGATAGGCTTTACATATTGGGGAGCTTCGTTTACCCAAAAGAACCTTTCTCCAAGTGCCTCCTTAACTAATCTAAACTCAAGGTTTTCAAGATACCTTAAACCTCCATGAAGTAATTTTGATGAAGCAGATGATGTTTGAGACATGATGGTTGTTTTTTCAAAAAGAGTAACTTCATGATTCTTTTTGCAAAGCTCCAATGCGGTCATAATACCGTTTATACCCCCACCAATTATAGCTATCTTCATATTTTTGATTTTCTTAAAACTGTTAGCTGTTATCTAATTTTTATAAAATATAAGATAAACTATTATTAATTTTTTTTAATTCGAATTAATTTGTATAAATTGCTTATAATATTGTAGCCTATACAAGCTATCAAAAATATACATATTAACAAAAAAGGCGTAAATATTGCCAAAATATATCATTAAAAAACTGTTCGAAGGCATTCTTATTGCCATAGTCATAATTAGTGTTGACCGTCTATTTGAGCACTTTGAAAATAAGTCTACTAGTGAAATGACAGCCAAGTATAGTGACATCGGTGAACTGGTTGAGACTATTGATTTTTCTTATGATCCCGTTGATCAATTTTGGGGCCAAAGCCTATTCAAGCGTCAATATGGTAATGTCATTTGTGAGGGACAAATTCTTACATCTATTGCGTCACGGGTGGTTACAAACTTCCTCGATCTAGAGATTTACTGTCGTGACCTAAAATCAGAATTTATTCCAGAAATTGAAGTTCTACCAAAACCAAATACAGATTACATAGGTGTTTATATTCAAAACTATAATGGACAACTCTATTCCAACACTCCAGGTGAGACTTTTAATTTTAATAAAGGCATATGGGAGCCAACGTCTGCAGACTTAATTGGTTTGTATCTTTTGCAACCTTACAAAGATGGATGGGCAAAAATACGAAATAATTTTGCTAATTGTAAGGGTTTAGTTGTTGACATACCATTGCATAAAAACTTGTGTCTAAACGAATCTTCATTACCATCAAGTATTCTTGTTTGGGAGGATAAAATCTATGTTAATAATGCTGGAAACTTCAATATTTATGAGATACCCAAGCAACAGTCGACCCGAAAAATACTATCTCCAAATGAGATTGTAGAAGGTGAAGACTGGTCTTATTTAATTTTTCCTGTAAATGAAGGTATTGCGTGGGGTGGCAGTAGTCCATGGCTTGACAGTGGTCCATGTGCACCCATAAAAATATTGGGAGAAAAATTAAAAATAATGAAATATGAAGATTGCAGTTTGGAGGGTGTTCGTGAATATTACTCTGCTATCAAAATCGATGAATCCTTTCTAATAGGAACTTACCCTAGTGGTAATATTCTGACCTTTGGAGATCAAAATAATCTTTTAACAAAACACAAGATTATTGATCGACAATTTACTATAGAAGGTGCTTATAATGAGTCACAAACTATAAGTCAATCAGTTGGGATGATATTCATAGGCTTATTTCCTTATGGTGAGGTAATCTATATGGATAGTAAGACAAACGATCTTAAACCCCAAAAGACTTTACGTTTTTTCAGTGAACCAAAAGAAATTAAAAAATCTATTTATCACGGATCACCTTACGCTGATAAACTTAAAAAAATAAATGATAGGGTAGCGGCAAAGGTCAAAAAAGAATCAAATGGAAGCTTAAGTAAATATGATATAAATCAAAAAGTTCGAGCATTAGGTTTCCAGCTGGCGACGTTTGCACAGCGAATTCCGACGTCGGCAGTGTTGGACGGAAAAATATGCTTTTCTACAGCTAACTTTAACCATGTCGAACCGCCTGAAGAGGTCAGTTCACAAATAAGTAATATTGATGAATACGGAAAAGTGCATTGTATGACAATTCCTAACCAAACACTTCTTTCAACGAAGACCTACCATAAATATAAAGTCGATATCCATAAAAACGGATTCCGTGTTTACTCTTCAGGGGACCTGGTTAGAACTGTAATATTTAAAGACATAGCCCTCTGGTATCCATTAATCACTTTATAAATAGTTTTGTTACCGTGGAGATATTCTTCTAGATGTAAATATATACCATTATTACAAATATGATGGTCATTCATAATACCTATCCAATGCGCTTGTTCCTTAATGCTCTATCAATGTCTACATATGTTAATTTTTTGAAGACATATCATTCCCACTCAATGGTGGATGGCGGCTTTCCTGAAACATCATAAACAACTCGATTAATACCTTTGACTTCGTTGATAATTCTATTAGAGACTTTTCCTAATAAATCGTATGGGAGTTCAGCCCAATTTGCAGTCATAAAGTCTGATGTTACAACCGCTCTTAAAGAAACAACGTATTCATAGGTTCGAGCATCTCCCATCACTCCCACTGATTTAACTGGAAGGAAAACAGCAAAAGCTTGAGATGTCTTATCATACCAACCTGATTTTTTTAACTCCTCAATAAAAATCGCATCCGCACCTCTTAGTAAATCAGCGAAATCTTTTTTT
>Ga0209631_10006573_pt1 | contig 11932 bp, 16 predicted proteins | sample COG_08_FD_184752 | JGI IMG/M metagenome (GOLD analysis project Ga0209631, IMG submission 184752) | Pelagic Microbial community sample from North Sea - COGITO 998_met_08 (SPAdes) (version 2) | ecosystem: Environmental > Aquatic > Marine > Neritic zone/Coastal water | place: Helgoland, sampling... | reverse complement strand
ACGAAGACTCGATTATAGATTCAAACAATCAAAGCGAGACTACAAACTACAACGGAGCAGGATCATCCCCAGGTAGTAACCCTGTAATGTCCAGCATAGCTCCAACAGTAATGGGTGGGGGAGGTAACGACTCTTGCTTAATCCCGAAGACTAGAGGGTTACAATTAAATATAATTGGCCTGAGTCATGGTGAGATGCAGCAAGACCCTAATTGCAATCGCAGGAAGAATGCTAGATTGCTGGGGTTACCTCAACAGGTTGGAGGGCTAGGTTTACAGGTATCGGCTATCTCAGTGATGTGTCAGGATGCCACAGTGTTTAGGAGTATGATGTTAGCAAATACTCCATGTCCAATAAACGATGCACGTACTGGCAGACTGTTGATGGGCAGAAATGCTATAATGAAATACAGAGAGAACCCTGCGTTGTTTGTTGTAGGGTACGAGTTAGACAAAAAGTTTTGGGATACCTTGTTAAGAGTAGGGGAAGAGTACAATGAAGAGTTCGCTAAAGACACTACTACTAAGCGCAGCCTTAGTGACCAGTTCAGGAGTAGCAAACGCAGAGATAACGGACCCAGCACTAACGATGACGGGGCAGGAAAAGATTGATGCTCTAATATCTTCACTGGGTGCTATTAAGAACAGGGTGACGGACAACGGATACAATACAGTAGGTGCTGTAGGATATGCTGCGTTGGGCGGTGTTGTTGTAGATGACGCATTTAATGATGGACTCATTACACAGCAGGAGTTAGATGACTACATAGATGCACATGATCTTGTAACAGGACACGACTACGAGACTGCTACCACGGCACAGCAGTTGTTCACACAAGAATACACAGCAGCTATGAATGACTTGGATGAAGCTATAGATGTGTTAGCTGATGCTTCAGCAGAGATACTAACAGCTACTGGTATCATGGAGATTGCTGCAACAGCAGATACATCACCAGAGCAGACTGCATTGCAAGGCATGATGGCTACAGATGAGTACAGTATAGATCAAGCAGAAGTAGATGCGTATAACCAAGCTGTAGTACAAGTAGAAAACTACGCACAACAAGCTGGTGCATTCATGGCTGCAGCTAATGATACAGAACTAACAGCTAGTATAGACAGTTATGCTACACAGAATAACTTTGTAGTTGGTAGCTACACAGCTATTACTTACACACAAAGCGTTGATGAGTTTGTAATCAACTGGGATAACGATGGGTTTGGATCTGGTTGGCAGGGCTACCTAACAGATGATATGAAAAGTGCTGCAGACATTTACGCTGCTGGTGAGTATGTAGAAGAATACGGAACTATGCCAGTACCCGTGCAGTAATGAGCATGGAGTTTAGCATAGGAGGATTTAACGTAAAGGGCTGGATGGTTGCTGTAGCACTTCCAGTTCTGTCTGCTGTATCAGGTGGTGTGTATTGGGGATACGATACTCTTAATAGATTCTACGGTGTAGAGGGTGGTGTTGGTGAAGCACTAAGTAAAGCTGGAACCAACGCAAAGCAAATCTCAGAACTACAAAAAAGCTTGACTAAGTTAAGTAACGACACTGCAACAGATAGAACAGCGAATAAAACATTTGCGTCAAACCAGCTAACGACAGCAAAGACTGCTATAGCAAATGAGATACAAGCTAAGACAGATAAACTAAATAAGCAAGTAGTAGAACTAGCAGAGGAACTAACACAGCAGATAGTAGAACTAAAGTCTGCACTAAACAGTAGAGTACAAACTGTAGAACAAGCTGTGATAGATAACGATGTACGTGGACTCAATACTAAACTAGCACAGCTAACTACAAACATGCAGCAGATACTACAACAGCAGAAAACATTACTAGATCTAAGATCACAGGTTGACAAAGCTACTACAATAACAGATACTATAGGAGACAAGCTTGATGTTATTCAAACAGAAATTGACGACATTTGGAAAGCGTATGATAGCATGGTTGAGAACCCTCTATAAGAAAGTCAGAAGGAAGTAATGGCTAAACCAGCAAAAGGCAAGATGTTTGCCAAGACAACTACCAACCCTAAGACAGGACGTAAGATTAAAGTAAGCTACGGTCAGGCTGGTAAAGCCAAGGACGGTGGTAAACGTATACGGCCTGGTACTGGCAAGGGTGATTCGTATTGTGCAAGAAGTGCAGGACAGATGAAGAAGCACCCCAAGGCAGCAGCTAATCCAAACAGCCCACTACGACTATCTCGTAAGAAGTGGAAGTGTGCTGGTACTAAGTCAAGGAAAGCATAATGGCAAGCAAACCTAAGAATGCAGCTTTGTATTCCAGAGTAAAGTCTGAAGCTAAGAAAAAGTTTAAGTGGCCTAGTGCATATGGTTCAGCATGGCTAGTCAAGACCTACAAAAAACGTGGGGGTACTTACAGTAAGGGAGGTTCAGTTGCATCGAAAGTCAAGACACGTACTAGAAAGTCGTAGAGGTTTTGCTGAGGGTGGATTAACTCAATGGTTTAAGGAAGACTGGCGTGACGTAAAGACAGGCAAAGAGTGTGGACGCAAGAGTGTTAAAGACAGCAGCAGACCCTACCCAGCTTGTAGACCAGCAAAGGTAGCAGGTAGAATTAGTAAAGCAGAAGCAGCAAAAAAGACAGGACCAAAGAAAGTTAAATGGTCTGTAACAGCATCAGGTAAGAAAAGAAAATGACTTTATATTTTTTAGTAGATGAAAATAATGTAGTTACAAACGCTTCAGAAGATGCAGAAGGTATAAATACTGTTTTGGTTGATACTGATTGGATACAAGCACCAGAAAATGTTACTATGGAATCCATATTAGGATTGACTTATAACAGTGAATCAAATACATTTGCGTAAAAGGAAAGTATAATGGCAAAAGGTGTTCCTCATTATTTTAAAGATGGTACTGAGCATAAGGGTGGTATGCACAAGATGCCTAACGGACAACTCCATTCAGGTAAGACACACGGTAAAAATAGTAAACAATTAGTTCACTTTAAAGACTTAAGTGCAGCAGCTAAAAAGAAAGCAAAAGGGAAGAAGAAATGAAAAAGATGAACGAAGGAATGAAAGCACTAAAGAAAGAAGCACCAGACGTAGCTAAGAAGATGGGCTACATGTATGGTGGCATGGCTAAGAAAAAGATGGGCATGATGGGTGGCGGTATGGCTAAAAAGATGGGCTACGCTAAAGGCGGCATGGCAATGTGCGGTGCATCTAATCCTGCTTCACGTCCAATGAAGAAAGGTAAGTAGCATAACGGATATGCAATAATAGGTACTACTACTTGACCTATATTTGAGTATAACTATCTCCGCACACAAACACAGGAGATAGTGCTATGAAAAACTTACTAAGAAGAATGTGGGATGCCCACGTAGTCAGACAACAAAAACGTGCAGACTTTAGAATGCTACACATGTTGGATGACAAACAACTAAACGATCTAGGTATAGGTAGATCACAAATAAGGAATGCAATATATGGCGAGGAATCTAACAGATAAACAACAAAGATTCTTAGATGTATTATTTGATGAAGCTAATGGTGATGTTGTCGCTGCTAAAAAGTTGGCAGGTTACGGTGATAACAGCAACACTGCAGCGATTGTTGAATCTTTAAAAGATGAAATCGGTGAGAAAACTCGTACATATTTTGCACGTACTGCACCTAAAGCTGCTATGGCTATGGTTGGTGCGTTGTATGATCCGACAGAGCTAGGCATTAAAGAAAAGATGGTAGCAGCAAAAGACTTGCTTGACAGGGCAGGACTTGGTAAGGTAGACAAAGTAGATGTTACTAGCGGTGGTGGAATCTTCTACCTACCACCCAAAGAAGGTGAAAACGAATAGTACCACAACGAGAGTTAGGCTATTGGCAATTACCCAAACCGCCTAAGACACACAATAAACAATGGCACAAGATTGTCAGGCTAACTAAGAAGATACCATTTGGTTATGAACTAGATCCTGACAATGATAAACTACTTGTACCTGTAGAACATGAGTTAGAAGCTTTAGAGCTTGCAAAACAACACCTCAGACAGTATAGTTACAGAGCAGTAGCACAGTGGCTGAGTAAAGAAGCAGACCGTTATATATCACACATGGGTCTAAAGAAGAGAATAGAAGTTGAGCAAAGACGTAGAAAAGCATCTATCACTAAACGTAAGCTTGCCAGGTGGCTCGAAGAAACGCTTGCGGAAATCGAAAAACTCGAAACACAAGGAGTCGGTGCATACGCAGAAGCCAGCGGAGATAGCAGCCCCCCAGCATGAACCTATCCCAGCGCAGGTAGTAGCAACTGATTATGACGTTGAAGAAGCACAGGAAGTCGTATTCAAACCCAACCCAGGGCCACAGACATCCTTCCTAAGTTCTTCTGAAAGAGAAGTTCTATACGGTGGGGCAGCAGGTGGTGGTAAATCATACGCTATGTTGGCAGATCCATTACACGGCCTAAACGATCCAAACTTTTCTGGACTCCTTGTACGACACACAACTGAGGAACTAAGGGAACTAATACAAAAGTCACAGGAGTTATATCCACGTGCAATACCAGGAATCAAATGGTCAGAGCGTAAGTCACAATGGACTTCTCCTAAAGGTGGGCGGCTATGGATGTCGTATCTGGATAAAGATACCGATGTCACACGATACCAAGGACAGGCTTTCAACTGGATTGGATTTGACGAACTTACTCAATGGCCTACACCTTACGCTTGGGATTATATGAGGTCACGTCTTCGTAGCGCACACAGTAGAGAACTAGGACTATACATGAGAGCTACAACAAACCCAGGTGGTGCTGGACACTCTTGGGTTAAGAAGATGTTTATAGATCCTTCACCTGTAAATAAATCTTTTTGGGCAACAGACATTGAATCAAGTAAAACAATCGTATACCCTAAAGGACACAGCAAGGAAGGTCAGCCTCTATTCAAGCGTAGGTTTATTCCTGCATCTCTCTTCGATAACCCATACCTTGCCGAAGAGGGTGACTATGAGGCCATGCTCTTATCACTACCAGAGCATCAGAGAAAACAACTCCTTGAAGGAAACTGGGATATCAACGAGGGAGCAGCATTTCCCGAATTTGACAGAACTGCCCACGTTATCGAACAGTTTGAAGTGCCTGACTCATGGGTACGCTTTAGGGCTTGCGACTACGGTTATGGTTCCCATACTGGTGTTCTTTGGTTTACTGTATCTCCTGATGAGCAGCTTATAGTTTATAGGGAGATGTATGTCTCTAAAGTCACAGCTACAGACTTAGCTGATATGATATTAGAGGTAGAACGAAAAGACGGTGGAATGAGATATGGTGTGCTTGATAGTTCTTTGTGGCACAACCGTGGCGATACTGGGCCATCACTAGCTGAACAAATGAATATGAAGGGCTGTCGATGGCGTCCTTCTGATCGTTCACGAGGCTCACGTATCGCTGGAAAAAACGAAATACATAGGCGTCTAAAGGTAGATGACTTCTTAGAAAAGCCTATGTTAGTATTTATGAATAACTGTACTAATACAATAGCACAGATACCAAGCATCCCATTGGATAAAAGAAATCCAGAAGATGTAGACACAAAAGCAGAAGATCACTTGTATGATGCATTAAGATATGGTATAATGACAAGACCAAGAAGCAGCATATGGGATTACAACCCTGCTAAACAACGAACAGGATTCCAAGCTAGTGATTCAACATTCGGATACTGATGTAATAGAGTCTTGCCCTAAGTGCGAGATATCTTACAATAAGAATATGTGGAACGATAAATGTCCTAACTGTGAAGAGCAAGCTGCTTTTAATAACGGACCTTGGAGAGAAAGGAAGACAGCTAATGGCTGAAGAAATGTTTGAGACAGATGATGTTGTAGCAGCGGAGGATGCTGATGACAAGATCTTTGAGGAAAAGTCTAGTGTAATATCTTTTGTAAAGGATAGATACAAAAGAGCAGAGGATCACAGGTATGCTGATGAGCAGCGTTGGTTAAAAGCTTATCGTAACTATCGTGGTATATACGGAACAGATGTAAAGTTTACCGATACAGAGAAGTCTCGTGTATTTGTTAAGGTAACTAAAACTAAAACACTAGCAGCTTACGGACAGATAGTAGATGTACTATTTGGCAACAACAAGTTTCCTCTATCTGTAAATCCTTCTGTACTACCTGATGGTGTTGCAGAAGCTGTACATATAAACCTAGACCCTAATGCAGAAAAAGCAGCAGATGAAATAGCAGCAGTAACAAAGCAAGAACCTGGCAAGCCTTACCTATTAGAAAAGTTATTGCCTGGTGAAACTCTAGATGAACTACAAGCTAGAGTAGCTGGAATGCAGGAAAAGTTAGCACCTGTATCTGAAAAGCTTATAGAGGGTGAAGGTACTACAGCTAAGACAGTTACATTTCATCCTGCTATGGTAGCAGCTAAGAAGATGGAAAAGAAGATACATGATCAGCTACAAGAGTCTGGCGCATCTACTCATCTAAGAAGTATGGCATTTGAAATGGCACTTATGGGTACAGGTGTGATGAAGGGACCATTTGCTGTAGACAAAGAGTATCCTAACTGGGGTGAAGAAGGTGAATACGATCCTTTAGTTAAGACAGTACCAGAGTGTAGCCATGTAAGTGTTTGGGATTTTTACCCTGATCCTGAATCCAAGTCTATGGAAGATGCTGAGTATACTGTACAAAGACACAAGATGTCACGCACACAACTACGTGGACTAAAGACACGTCCATACTTTATGGAAGACTCAGTGCAGCTAGCCGTAGACAAAGGACCAGACTACACACAGAAGTACTGGGAAATGACTATGGAAGATGATGACACTCAGCCAACGTCAGAGCGTTGGGAAGTGTTAGAGTTCTGGGGTTTTGTTGATACAGATCTACTAGAAGAACATGGAGTAGATGTACCTAAAGAGTTATCAAACTTAGATGAAGTTAACTGTAATATATGGGCATGTAATGGAGAAGTGTTACGTTTTGTATTAAACCCATTTAAGCCTACACGTATTCCTTACTATGCTGTACCATACGAGCATAACCCATACTCTTTCTTTGGCGTTGGTATTGCTGAGAACATGGATGATACACAGACATTAATGAATGGTTTTATGCGTATGGCTATTGATAATGCTGCACTATCTGGCAATCTTATTATAGAGGTTGATGAAACTAACTTAGTTCCAGGCCAAGACCTATCTGTGTATCCTGGCAAAGTGTTTCGCAGACAAGGTGGCGCACCAGGCCAAGCTATCTTTGGTACTAAGTTCCCTAATGTAGCAGGGGAAAACATACAACTATTTGATAAAGCGAGGGTACTAGCTGATGAGTCTACTGGGTTCCCATCTTTTGCTCATGGTCAAACAGGAGTTTCGGGAGTAGGGCGTACTGCTTCTGGAATCTCTATGCTTATGTCTGCTGCTAATGGTAGTATTCGTACCGTTGTTAAAAATGTTGATGATTATCTTATAAGACCTTTAGGTAGAGCGTTCTTTGCATTTAACATGCAGTTTGACTTTGATGAAAAGATTCGAGGCGATTTAGAAGTACACGCATCTGGTACAGAAAGCTTGATGGCTAACGAAGTACGTAGCCAACGCTTGATGCAGTTCTTGCAGGTTGCACAGAATCCAGTACTTGCACCGTTTGCTAAGATGGATTATATTATAAGAGAGATTGCAAAGAGTATGGACTTAGATCCTGACAAGGTTACTAATTCTATGGCAGATGCAGCTATACAGGCAGAGATATTAAAAGGCTTTCAAACACCAGCGCCAACACCAGAAGAAGGTGTAGCTGGTCCTGAAGGTCAAGGCCCACAGTCTGTAGCTGATACATCTGGAGGTGGAGGTTCACAAATAGGTACAGGTACAGCACCATTGCCTGAAGAACAAGGATTTACAGGTAATGCACCTCAAGCAGTTGGTTAATGATAAAGAATGTTACGAACAGTTTCAAGAACACTTAGATAACTTAATAAGAATGAGACAACGTGCATTAGAGTCTGCTAATGATTCTACCACAATGTACAGACAGCAAGGTGCGATAGACGCACTTAGAAAGCTAAAGCTACTGAAGGAGACAGTAAATGGCACTTGAAGATCAAATGGAGATGAGCTTTGGTAATGTACCTGATAATACTGTAGGCGTAGATCCTGTGTCGGGTAATGAGATACCACTAGGTTCTACAGCAGAAAATGTTAGAGATGACATACCAGCGCAGTTAAGTGAGGGTGAGATAGTTGTACCTGCTGATGTTGTGCGTTTTCATGGTGTAAAACTATTTGAAGATTTAAGAGTAGCAGCTAAGATGGGATACTCCCAAATGAATGCTGATGGACGTATTGGTGGTGAGCCTATACCTATGAATGGTGATGATGAGGGGCTGGGATTAGAGTTAGCTGATTTAGAAATAGCAGAAGTAATGGAAGAGCCACAGATGATGGCAGCAGGTGGATCACCTAGAAAAAGTTATACGTTTGATCAAGTAAAACAACGTATGGTAGAAAAGCCAAGCAAGCCTAAGTTTAAAAACCGCTACGAAGAACTAATGTATAAATTCTTTGGAGATAATGCAAATGATAAATCTGGTCCTGCTTCTAAAGCTAAAGATAAGCCTCCTATAGACTTTGGCTTTGGTGGTAACCCAATGGAACGAGCATCACGTAAGTATGGGTCAGAACCTACACCTACAAAAAATGAGCCATTAAGAAAGGCTCCAACTCAAAGAGCAAAACCTGCTCCATCTAGAGGTAAAACATTAGCAGAGCAAATGAACTTTCCTGGTTTTGATGAGGGTACAGGTTTAGTTACATCCCTAGAAGGTAAAACAGGTCAAATGTTACCTGAAGATTATGACCCATCTGTAGATAGTATTAACGCTGGTGGCGGTGTTATAGAGATGCGTGAGTATCAAAACTCTGCAGGACACACACTTATGATTCCATTCTTAGACGGTGTACCACAAACTGTTATTCCAGATGGATACTACCCTGTAGGCTCCGTTCCTTTAACTGTAGGTAACACAACAGGTTCAGCATCTGGAGATAATGATGACCCAGGCACAAGCATTGAGCCAATGGAGCCTTTTAACTATGACGAACTTAGCATAGATGAATTAGCAGAAGAAGTTAAAAACTTAAGAGAAACTCCAGGTGCTTTTGGAACTAGTTTGTTTTCTGGTATAATTGCATTAGCTCAGACTAGACACAAAAATAAATTAACCAAAGAAATACAAAGAAGACTAGAAGAACCATCAAGCTTAAACAATCCTAATGATCCTGCAGGTGGTAGTTTACCAATATATGAAAAAGAATATTTAGAAAATCTATTAGAGGTAATAAAAGCCCCTGCTAAAAAAGGAATGATTGGTAAGGTTCTTGATAAGATAACAGGTGCTGAAACAGAAGAACCTGACTTGCCTAACTTAACAGATCCAACTTATACTGCTGAGACTGTTCCTCTTTCTAATGAACCTTACAAGCCAACAACATCAGCAACCCCCTCCCCATCAAGAACAAAAGCAGCAGCAGAGATAATACAGGATAGCATAGATCAAAAATCTTTTGGTGACGTTGGTAAAGAAGCATCTAAAAAAGCTACTGAAAAAGTTTTTGGCCCACAAACAGAGACAGCTAAACTACGTGCTTCAACAGAAACTGCTGCTCAAGATAGACGTGAAGAAGCAAGAGATAGAGCAGACGATATAACTAGAATTGCTGATGAAACAGGATCAAGCATAGCCGAAGTAGGTAGAGACATTGCACCATCTACTGAAGAAGAAGATCCAGACTATGGTGATCCAAGAAGAGGTATGATGAACAAAGGCGGCTCCCCTAAAAAGAAAAGAAAAGCTAAAAAGAAAAAGTAAATCCAGATAACTATAAGGCCACTCAGCTTCGGCTGACCCCAACATAAGGAAAAAACAAATGGCTACAAGTGAAACAGCAAAACCAAACCCTATGGTAAAACCTGATATACCCAGAGTATTAATGGGTTCAGGTGGATATTTAACTAACGAGGAGCGCATCAAACAAGATGAAGAAGAACTACTAGCTCTAAAAAAAGAAGCTTTAGGTGTAACAGATGAAGAAAGTACTGAAGATAAACCCAGTAGCAAAGAGCCTAAAGCTGAACCAGTACAGGCAGAGAGTGATACCAAACAAAAAGAAGAACCAGAAGCTGAAGCACAAGAAGAAGATTTAAGTGCCGAAGAAAAGAACTTCAAGAAACGTTATGGTGATCTACGCAGACATTCACAGAAGAAAGAAGAAGAGTTTAACGCAAAGCTAGAAGCACTACAAGCACAGGTAGATAAAGCATCAAAGAATGAGCTTGTACTTCCTAAGACTGATGAAGAGTTAGAAGCTTGGAGTAAAGAGTATCCAGACGTAGCAGGTATCGTTGAAGCTATAGCAGACAAAAAGTCTAAAGCTACAGCTAAAGATCTTGAAGCACGTATGGCTGAGTTTGAAGAGCTACGTATTACAGCTAAACGTGAAAAGGCAGAAGCTGAATTAGTAGGTATGCATCCTGATTTTGCACAAATACGTGAGGATGATTCTTTCCATACTTGGGCAAAAGAACAACCTAAGTGGGTACAGGATGCTTTGTATGAAAACACTGAAGATGCAAAGTCTGTAGCACGTGTAATAGATTTATACAAAATAGACACAGGAATAGTAACTAAGAAAACGAATAATGACAAGGCAGCAGCATCATCTGTAAAGACAAAAGGATCTGTAAAAGCAGAACCAGATGAAGCTAGTAAGTACGTTAAAGAGTCAGACGTAGCTGCAATGCCTATAAAGGAATACGAGAAGCGTCAGGAAGAAATACTTGATGCCCAACGTAACGGAAGATTTATTTACGATATGTCAAGAAAATAGTTGACAAACTAAACATTGTAAGTAAAACTATAGCATATACACAACAGTTAATGTGTATGCTTAATCAAGCACTAAGCCACACAAAAGACTTACCCAAAAGAATCGGCCCCATTAGGACTACCCGAAGACATTGGCCTCTTCATGGTGGATATGTAGTGTTAATTCAACGCCATATCTATATAAGGAGATTTAATTATGGCTATTGCATCAGCAAGTGGAGGCTTTAACGGCAACTTCAGCCCGATAATGTTTTCCAAACAGGCGCAAATCGCACTGCGAAAATCGTCTGTAGTAAGCGCAATCACTAACAATTCATACTTTGGTGACATTGCAAATCAGGGTGACGTTGTACGCATCCAAAAAGAACCAGACGTAACTGTTAACGCACTACAGCGTCACACAGGTATTTCTGTAGAGAAGTTAGACGATCAGGATTTCTCGTTAACCATTGACAAAGCTAACTACTTTGCTTTTAAAATGGATGACATCGAAGAGCAGTTCTCACATGTTGACTTCGTAAGTCTAGCAGCAGACAGAGCAGCCTACAAAATGGCAGACGCTATTGACGTAGATGTTTTATCTTACATGTCAGGCTACAGCACAGCAGGAGCATTAGTTACTTCAACTTCAGGTGACGCACAGCACCCAACAGCAGGTGAAATCAACGGTGAATTTCTAAAGACTAACCAGTTGGACGCTACTGATATGGGCGCATTAGGGTCAGCAGACTCTGCGTCAACAGCATACGCTACTGGGGACTCTATCCCAATGGCAACACGCTTACCAGGTGCAACCTCTCTGTCATCAGCTACTGTATCTCCATTAACAGTCATCGCACGTATGGCACGTCAGATGGATACAGCAAATGTTGACGCAAGAGGACGTTGGTTGGTAGTAGATCCAGTATTCATGGAAATGCTAAAAGATGAAGATTCACGTCTTCTCAATGCAGACTTCGGTGGATCAGGTCTACAAAACGGATTGGTTGCAGGAAACATTCACGGTTTTCAAGTGTACGTTTCAAACAACCTACC
>Ga0209631_10006564_pt1 | contig 11942 bp, 13 predicted proteins | sample COG_08_FD_184752 | JGI IMG/M metagenome (GOLD analysis project Ga0209631, IMG submission 184752) | Pelagic Microbial community sample from North Sea - COGITO 998_met_08 (SPAdes) (version 2) | ecosystem: Environmental > Aquatic > Marine > Neritic zone/Coastal water | place: Helgoland, sampling... | reverse complement strand
AAACCCCTCTAGGAGCACTATGCCTGCTTAGCTCAGTTGGTAGAGCGCTGTCCCCTTAAGGTCAGTGGTCGTGGGTTCGAATCCCACAGCGGGCGATTATAACGTTTTTTATTGAAATAAATGTTATAATCCACTCATAAAGGTAATTTGTATATTACAACAAATTCAACATTTAAAAAATCTCTAAAAAAACATACTGCAATTATATACAAAAAAACATAATATAAAATTGATTTAAGTTGTCATTATGATATAAAACATACATATTCGAGGACTAACGTGGGGTATCCATTTTTTAAGTTCCCCCCCCCGTTTTTATTTTTTTTGTTTTCAAATTTACATATATTATAAAACGGCAAAAATCACTCGTTTTTATTTTTTTGGGGGGGAGGATAGAATGATCCTTTCTTAGTCTCACCCTACCCCTCACTATATCAAACGTTTCAAACAACAAAAACAAACATGGAATCGTTCGAGCACCTCCGACTCGCGATTAATTATATAGAAAATCACAAAAAAAGTCTTATCCACTATTTCTGTGGAACCGGCAAATCGTATATTATGCTGAAGTCAATGTTTAATACGCTCGTTATGCACAAGAGAATCGTCGTCGGTGTCATGCCAAGCCTCGCGCTTATTGACCAGTTCGATACAGATTATGCAAAATCGCAGCTTCCGGACTTCCGGACACTGTCGACCGCATGAGTGTTTGTTCTATACAACCACTCTCCGAAGAAGGTGGTCTGTCTAGCCGACCGCAAATGCCTTGAGACGACGATTACGACCGATTTTCAACTAATTGCCAACAAATTACGCCAACCGGAGGGAAAAGGTCTGCTGGTCACGGTGACGTATCAGTCACTGAAGGTGCTCGTCGATGCGCTGGCTCAGGCGGATGTTTTCGCCGACCGATGGTACTTTGATGATGAAGGTCATCACCTTGGGCAACCAACGGTGGCTGATTTGCTGTTCGATGAAGCGAAACCATGTATCGACGACGACGAGGAGGATGACGACTCGTCTATTCTTCTTTACCACGGACGACAGTTCAACTCCACCATTTTTGTTTTGTTTTGTTTTTGGTGACGTAAAAGTCATTACACTCACGGCTACACCTGGAAATCGACAGACAGATAAAGGCACCGTGCGCTGATGGATCTGACGATGCCCGAAAACAACACGTCTGACGCGAATGCGATTGACCAAATGCAATATCTCAGTGCCAAACAATTCGATGAACTCGATGGAAAGGGGGTGCTACCCGATAATGCTGTACGACGAGATGAAAGCGCCATTGTCCGCCGAATGAGCTGCTGTGACGGGGATGAAGAACCATTGCGTTTCTCGTAGTTTCGTTCCGGAAGAGGGAGAGGAGACGGATGCGGCGTTGCTCAATGGTATACAAATTTTTAACCCAGCCCCTAACCAGACTCGTTCAATTATTATTTATCTTGGTTTTCTAAAATATAAAATGCATTGTATACTGTCCAGGCTTCTTTTAAACTAAGAACACCATTTGATTGTGCTCTGAAAATAATTGTTTTTAAAAATGTAATATCATCATTTACTAAAATAGTTTTATTTTCTTCATTTAATGTATGTAATTTAACGGAATCTTCTAACGATAATCCACCACGTGGATTGCACGAAATTGCAAGAGATATTATGTATTTTATTGATTCTATCATTTTTATGGAGTCTAATAATGGTGTCGTTTCTAATGATCCCTTATTCTCTATTGATTCCTGCATTTATTTTTTTCTAATAATTATGGTAAGTAATGAATAATACTCTTTAATTCTTTTTATGTCAAACTATGATATAGACACCGAATTTGATGATTATCCCGAACAAAAAGTTCCGGGACGTATGTCATCTGTAATGGATGCTTCTACAAAAGCTAAAAATGCATTTCAATCGTTGAGTGGAACAACAAAAATAATGATATATGTAACGGTAGTATTAATTGTATTTTATATTATTTATATATATGTCAAACGATATTTAACAAATCGAGATGAATATCCAGTTCTTTTACAATCACCTATAAGAGGTGCAACATTTGCAATGTCTGATATTGAACTCGATTTAACATATCCGACTATAGATCGATCAAGTCGTACGACCGGTATTCGTCTGCCATACGTAAATAATTCTTTATTTTTAGTATCAGAAGGTGTCGCTTTACCTATCGTAAATCATCAAGTTCAATTTACAATTAGTTTTTGGATGAGACCCGAAAATATGAACCAAATATACAAAGATGAAGATGGTCAAACATTATATAGTCAATTGTTAACTCAAAATAGACAGCAGTTTGCAGTACTTTATGATGGTGAGACGAATACTCTTGCCGTAAGAGTACGCTTGCATTCGGGAAGTCAAATTGTAAATTTTAAAAATACAATTCGTTTACAATCTTGGCAACATATTGCAATTATATTAGATAATCGTAATGTTGATCTTTATATTGATGGGGTGTTTAGAAAGAGTAGATCATTAAAAAATGTACCTCAGATCTTAAAAAATACATGGCAACTGTTTCCAGGGAGTGTCCCATTTGTTGGGTTATTATCATGTATTCGTTATTTTAATTATTCATTAAATAGACATGAAATATATAGATTACATAAAAGAAATCAATCAGATCCACCGACGGAGAGTAGATATATGTGGTGGACATGGTATCGTGGAAATTCAATAACTGCTATTTTTTATAAGTCGCCATCACCGGAAACACCTGTCGAAGAAGCTCGTCGCCAACAATCAAATGCTATTATTCCGTTATAAGAATCTCGCGTTCTACCTGTAGGGTAAACGGTTCGTCATCTACTAACGTATTGAAATGGTTAACCAGCTGGGCAACCGTGCCGCACTATCATCCAGTACTATGCTTACATAAACAGGCGACTCGGCTGGTTTTTCGAATTGTAAAGTCATCCCTAGTGGTTCGTTTTTATTTTTTTTTATAACAAGATCTTTAACAATAGTAACAATAGATTTGAATTGGAATAAGTTGTTTCCCGACGTTGCCGACAGAACTTTTAACTCACAATTATATGTGTCTTTAATATGTTTTTTGTCGCAGGAGGTATCGACGTATCAGTAGCAATTCTGATTACACTTTTCTTTTAGAATTATGTATATTAAATCGATATTGTCCCTTTTCGGTGCTGCCTGTTAGTTCTGCGCGACCACTTCGTAAAGAAGTCTTATATGCTTGTGAACTATATTTTTTCCCTTCTTCTATTTCCCTTGACAGTCCGCTAGGTTCACACCCTGTACATTTCAAATTTTGAGTATATGTACATTCTGTATTCTTCAAATGTTGCCAAATCAATAATCCAGTCCATTTTTTATCACCAGTTAAGTTAATATACTTTTGATATGATTTACGACAGCCAAAAAAGGGTTTTTTAGGAAAGTCAGGTACAATGGGGGAGACCATCCCCTTGATGACAGCGGGAGGAGTGCAGGATATATTTGATATATTTGAAAGCGTATCTGGTACATATAAGTTTATTACACATCTCCCGTTGATACCCACCATCAATTGCTAAAAACTTGGTTGGATACGTGTCGTCTAATTTGTTTAAAATGCGTATGACATTCTTTGCCCAGTATGTTTTACCAGATGCACTTGGGCCGAAACTTGGGCCGAAAGCCATAATCAAAGAACCCGCGCGCGTTTCTGTTGGACTATTACCAAAATTGTCAGGGTCGAAATTAAATATTGTTTATCATTTTGCCACGTACCGTCAAGTTTGTTAAGAAGACTACTCTCAGAAGTGTTAATAATAAATCTAATCTTATTATCCTCAGTGTTAGTACTAGGGCCTATAATACTAGGGCCTACAGGCCCGCCCTAGGTATTATGTCTGTTTTGATTTTAGGAGTGAGGAGTGTTTTAAACTCTACACGTTCTAGAGATGAGAATATTGAATTGGCGAATGACGCGGACATCGTATTTATTAGAAAGGAATTATTTTATAGACTGAATAAAATTAAAAATAATATTTTAAAGTTAGTTATCAAATTAGTTTTTTATTAATATGGAACATGATAATCAGATACAGATTGAATCGGGAGTTGTTTGGTGGAAATGGGGATATATTAATGATACGTGTGCAATTTGTAAAATTGAACTCGAATTATTGCCTTCAAATTCTAAAAACAGTACTCTTTTAAAAGGATCAAACTGTTCGCATGTATACCATGCGAGTTGCATAAAACAATGGCTAAAACACCGTTCTGTTTGTCCATTATGTAATCTTGCATGGTGACATCTAAATGGCTAGTAATTGAGTTGTGAAAAGATGGGCACATCCTCCCCCGAGTAATTGAGCAACAACGTACATTAACAATGGAAGTAATTCAAGCTTATTAGATAAATACATCGCAAGAGATACAGCTGGATTAAAATGTCCCCCTGAAATTGCTCCACCAAATAAAACCATTACTGTAAGTGCTAAACCGATTGGAAACGCACCCCACTCTTTTGATGCAAATTGGAAAATCACAGCGATAAAAATAAAAGAACCGATAAATTCAACAAGAGGAACTGCCAATGATACCATAATAATTATTTATTTTAGAGGATTTATTTTGTATATTAATACTTAATATAAAAATATTTATAAAAAATAAACCATGGCCTGAATGTTATTCGTAAATGATATATGCATGCATGTGTCGCCACCCTCACGATTGTATATTACCACCCGGAATCGGAATACCGACGTAATAAATCAATCTATCAAAAAAAACTACAGTTTATTCACATCTTAAAAAGAAATTAACACGAAAATCCCTGTATTCACTTTGATAAATGAATTGAAAATTTAATATTAAAAATTCCAAAATCATCATTAGATTTTTTAAAAATAGTATATGACGACGATTGTTTCATTAATATAAAATAGATTATTAATCATATTTTTAACTACCAAACCAAGTTGAAAACACGGGATAATCTCCGAATTCTTCTTGAGCAAACTGTTCTAAAAATCGGTGGTCATCTTGAATCACATACCCGTTATCGTAATGATTCGACGTGCTCATTTGAGTAATGACTTGACGTAATGTAATGGGGAATTTGTCATGGTGTTTGTAGATTTCCAATTCACAATCGGCAACATCTTCGACGTGTTTGACGGTTTCATAAAATCCGAATGTATCAGATGATACACGTGTATCACGTATAATAATCATTTCAGGGTCATCTTTACAGAAGGGTTCATCTAACGTTAGAAGTGTTTCGTATCCAAGTGAAATCACAAACGGACAGTCTGGAAACTCTTTGTCAATGATATCATGGTATTCATCATACTGTATTGTACATGTTTCAGCAGGAGTGGTCTCTTCATTTGAATCCTCCTTTTCGGATAATTCAAAAGCAAGACGATGCTCTTTCAAATAGGCAATAAGTGGAGAGTCCAAATTGACAATCGATATTAACTTGGCATTCTTCTCGTTAACACCAAATTGAAACTTGACAAAACCGAACACGAGTTGGCCGTTCAGAAAACTTGAAATGGCGGCTTGGCATACCGGGCAGTTGGATGTATTACACGTCATTTTTTTATAACATTTGAAACAACATTTGCCTTCTTCACATACGACACACTTGAAAAAGAGTGGGGTTGTTTCTTGATCCTCGTAACATATACAACAGTTTTGCATTGATTGTTTTTGTGGGTGGCGGGTTTTATTTCAAAAATAATTTTTTTTATTTATGTATTTTTTTTATAAACACAAGTAGTAAAATTGTAATAATTATTGAATTATCATGACAGAAACGAGACACTGGATCAAATTCAATCTTATCTATATCTGTATTGTTTTTATCAGCCTGCTGCTTATCATACAAATATTTACCTAAATAATATAAACCTCCGATTACCATACCACTTAATATTATAGATGTATATAACTCAGGAGGATGATAAATAATATGAAGAATTATATAAATCGATATTAGAATAAATGTTACGAAGTCCAATCCAATATCTAATTTTGCGCCAAATAATGAACATGTATTACACGATCTGGCAACTGTTCCGTCTAAACAATCGAAAAATTGTCGAATAAAACCTAATATTATCAATTCACACACACTTCGATTTTTATACAAATTATAAAGAATTGGAATAACAAACAGAAATCCAACCATACTGATAACATTTGGATGAATAAAACATATAGATGGTGCTAGTTTTTTAGTAATATAATATATGGGACGATCAGTACTATATTTTGAGATTGGTTCTGGCATTTTTAATATATTATTAAATATATAAATGTATGATATTATTTTTGTTAATATAATTATAGTTCTTATAACTTATTTTAGTATACAACAATTTTATCAAAAAAACGATAGGCAATATTATAACTGTTCAAAAAAAACACATGTATTTGGATTAATCTTTCCAATACTTAATATTATTTTTATAAATATACTCTATTTTCGACAACAGATCTCTCTTAATAATAAAGAATTATATATCATATCATTAGTATGTCTTATGTTATCATATGGAATGCTTCATTTTCATTTATTTTATCAATTTGATTCAACTAATAACGTCACAAAATAAAACGACATGTTAGACCAAATCATATTCTCATGTTTGTAAATGTTCTGTTAATTTTTTGCGATAATTATTATCAGTTACAATTACATTATCTGTTTGTATAATTAACTCCTCAACTATTTCTGAAAAATCAACAATATCACCTAAACCTTTATCTTTTAAATAACAACGAAATAAAAGTGGATAGAATGTAGATATAATTAAGTCATATACAGATCGAGGTGAATCCAGATTTTTTCGAAGAGTCTGCTTTATTTTTTTAAGCAAATGATGATGTTTTGAACGTTTACATTGTAAACAAAATGTATTTATAATACTTTCATCTATCGATAAATCTTTGTTTATATTTTTATTTAATTCAGATGTAATGTCATTTATAGATTTAATATTTCGGGTTGTTTGTTTTGTACACCATCCGTTTGATATTTTACTCAAAGTATGTAATATTTTTGTTACCAATTGGAATATTCCATATTTTAATGTTAAAAATTCGGTTTTTAATTGTTCAATCGAATTCATCATATTATGAGTATTTTCAATAATGCGTGTAAACGGTGCACAAAATGTATAACATGTATTTAATTCTTTTTTTTCGGTTGATCTAGCAATAACAATATACGATTTTGATTGACATGTAATACATTCTTCGATATCATTTACATCATTGTTATCATCTTTTGTTTTCTCGTTTTTAAGAGTTAAATGTGGCACAACACTTTTCCAACTTTTTATTTTTTCAAAAAAAATTTGACTGTATTGTGGTGGTAATGTACTGCTATTTTTATAAATATAACTCATTTGCTCACCAATATTATGTTGTATAATAAGTGGAACACGAAGTAATTGATACGTTGACAAATGCAAATATCGACTTGTTTTTTCAATTGTAGTATGTAATAAACCAGAATGCAATGCATGAATTGCTGTTTGATTTCGATTTTTCATTTCAATCCATCGAAAGAATTGTGATAACACATAAACATATACATTTACATCATTATGTAAACTATATGTCATATGATACATTTTAGATGGATTTATACCTTCGACTTGACTATAAAATATAGCGGATCGCATGCTATTATTTGAAACAGGTATATCTGGGTAATAATTAGGAGATAATATGCTAATCAATATCTGATCAAATTCATTTGCGATTGTATATAATTGATATAGATGCGTAACAACTTCATCTTTTTCTTTAATTAATTTATGTATTTCTTCCATACCAACTGTCGATAATTTATCGATTTTTTTAAGTTTTGCTTTCTGTTTACGTAACATAATTGTATTACAAGAAGCGACGGCGATTGATAAGGCAGACGTTACAACGGCCGAAATAAGTGCTAACTCCATTTTGGAGTACCTGTGTTTTATTACACAGATACGATATAATTATAATATGTTTTTTAAAATTTAAGAAAAAACGTCTAGCCTTTAACAGTCGTGTTAAACTCTACATTTATTTCATTTCGAACGGGGGACGTTCATATTTTCAAATTCATTTACTAAAATGTCTACTTCATAATATTCATCATCATTTTTAGTGGGAATATTTGCTTTTAACAATATTGGATTCTTAAGAGAATCTGTTTTTAGAAACAATTGCAATTGCAGCTATTGAACCAATTAATGCAGGCCCTAATAATTTTAATTGATTATTTGTAAAAATATTTATGGGTGTTTTATTCCATTGATATCGGACAGATAGACTGTCATCTGGAAAGACTTTAATATATAATTTCCAATAACATACAATAACTTCATTTCCACCTTTAAAATATGATTCTCGAAATGATTTCTGAATATAAATATGTTTATCATGTGAAAATATAATTGTGTATTTACCATTATCAATTAGATGGTGACCATTATTAACCATATTATGCTGATAAAAAAAGTCTGTATAATAATCTGCAAGAGCGGTTTGTGTACACCAATACAAACATGTTTGAAATGATAATGGTATTTCCTTTTTATTATTAATCTGATCGAGTAATTTTTGTAGTGCTTCTATATCTATACTATTATCACTAAAATGTAACAACCACCATTTTATAATAAGACCTTCATTACTTTCACAAGATGTTATACTCATTTTTAAATTAGGTAAATATACACCAACATGTACTCGGGATATATCAATTTTAAATTGTTTTACAAGTTCATTTAATAAAGGTTTATCTAAAAGACTTGTCATCTTATTATTTATTAATTTGGATAAAATTTTTGGGAATTGGTTCTCAAGAAATTTGGTTTAAAATGATTGGTCGAGTTTATCCTTTAATTCGAATATGATTCGTCTATTAGAAAGGAATTTAGATAAAATTGATTGGGAGTTATTATCAAACAAATCCAAATGAAATTCATTTTAGAAAAGAATTTGATAAAATTTCTTGGAAATCCATATTTTATTTTATGACTACAAATCGATGACTGAACGATGGTTGTGATATATACAAAGAGGAATTGCTACTCTATTTCACCCTAATAATTTACATTGGGGTTTTGTTGATTAGATATTATTTTTGAATGAGAGTCGTTTTAGCGTGTTAGTCAGGTGAGGGTGACGGTTGGTATTGTCTCCTCCGATACCATCCGGCAGCATACCATCCCGACGCAAATGTTGCCACAAGCAGTGCCGTCGCCCCGAGGACGGTCGTCGTGGGAGCGCTCGCAAAATAACAGGTTGTTGTAGTAGTAGGGTCTGATTCTGACATGATAATATGATTTATGGAAATGTTATGTATATTGTGTTTATATTTATTTATATTATAATACGCACGATCTGACAATTGTTTTTCCAAACTTACATATAGTTTGGACAATTATTTGATCTCCAACTTCATGTGAATCGAAATTCGTAGCACCAAGGGTTTGGAACACAAACACAAATGATGAAACATGCCGAACAAATTGCGGTAAGTTAAAGTTTAAATAATACCTTTTTTATTATGCTTATTCCTATTTTTTACAGTGGAAAAACAACTTTAAAAGAGTTGCTGTAATTTCTGGAAGGAATTGGAACTCGCAATTATTATAGAAAACTTGGCTATAGATTAGATAAAGGCGATGGTCAATTTATGATTAAAGAGAAAGGAAAAAAACAAAGTTTTGCATTTATTATGATGGGAATGGTTGTTGTGCTTGCTTCTGTTCTTGCTTCTGTTGTAATGAGTAAAATTATTTAGATTGTTTCCAAATGACTACTTACAAAATATATGCATCCGTTTATTAATTGATTTTTGGTGGAATTGGGTGGGTGACTTGGGATGGGATTCATTCCGCTTGGCCACCGAACCGAAGATACAGATGATTCAGAAGGGCGGCTTCGAACAGGTCGGGAGCACCGCTCATTTTTCCAGTGATCGTATCGACCTCATGTTGGGACAAGATGTCAAGATAGGTCTTTGTATGGAGGTACAACCGGTTCGAGTCGCTCTTGAGAAACTCCAAGATCCGTGTCATGACGGGTGTCGGGCATGGCGGTTTCATTCCGGGAAAGAGACCCGAACACATTTGTACATGGTGTGTTTTGTATGCCAACAGCATTTGCAGCATACAAATAACGAGGTTGTCTTCATAGACCGTGACGGCAGTGCTGTCTGACAGACTGGATGCCGAAATGAGAGGGTGAGAGGTACCGGCATCCCTCTCTTCCCAGAAATTGCGAGTCGACTGGGTGTCAAGCTGTGTCGAAAGCACATTCAAGGCGATGACAGCGGCATCTTCGGTACCACACATCGGCTTACTGTCGGCCTCTGCCCCGAGGTTTGGACAACCCTGCACTGCCCAGATCGAGCCGTTGCAATTGGTGGCGAAAGCGTTGATAGCCTTCCCGACGATACCGATGGCGACCCGCTTTTGACCCATCAGTGTCAGAAATGGATGGGTTGTCTGTGTCTGAATGAGCTGTTGCCATTCTGGCATGCGATGGATGGCCTCACACGGACGTGCCCAGAAATCACGGATCGCCGATAACTGTGCACTGACAGTCTCGGTCTCCCGAATCGTTTTGATGACCATCCCGACCGTTTGTGAGTCAGCGATAATGAAATCCCTTCCAACCTCCGTGAGACAAAATGCCTGGTAAGCCGGATTTGATACGTCACCGGACGATGCGTCGGTTGAAAGAGCGACCAAAAAAGGTTTCCAGCCGACATGCTGGCTGACCGGACAGAGTTTCATCGAACTCTGGGCCACCGTGGGAAGAGTAAGGAATCCTCCATCCACCTCGATGACGAAGGCTTGGATGTACATGATATGTCCATCGTCATCAAAGTCGAACAGTGTGTTTTTCTTCCAACCGTTTCCCGGGAAAGCCGTGCATTCGACGAACACGTTGGTCAATAATGCTTTTGCAAATGATGGGGAGGTTTTCATCAGTACGTCACACAACGGCTTCACCGATACCATGAAGACGACTTTATTGTAGTGGAAAGCGGAAGCGGACAAAAGATCGAAAATGGAAGTTGAGTTCTCGGCGAACACAACTCTCCCATACTTCTCGTCTTGTGTGAGTTCTTTTTTGGCGGCCTCTTCTTTCGACTTTGCGGCGTCTTCCTTCGAGACTTCAATGACAAGGCGGAAGCGAGCATTGTGCCCGGCATCCGTGAACTGTCCGCCGCTTGTGACATGGATAATGTCACCGTTGCGGAATCGGACGGTGCAGTAGATCACTTCGGAATGCAAGTCACCTTCATCTTGCCCAACGATGTCAAGACGATCCTTATGGGTGGGGTCACCAAGAAGCGTGACCGTGGCCACGGCGGGTGACAACCTTGGCATGGCTGCTCTGACTGCCTGCAAGTACGTTTCGATGGTGGGTTGACTGATGCTCTTCATCTGTGAGGTGGTTTGTTAGTTGGTTGGGTGTGTTTGTTGGTTTTTGTTTTGTGAAAGAAGACGATGCCGAGCCGAACGAGAGAAAAAGAGGAACATTTCGATATCCCCCAAAAATGTATTTTTAAAGAATATTTTTTGAACTAAAATTTTAATTTATGTTTTAAAAACATAAATTAAATAAATTATGTCTTACAAACCACACTCTTTTGTCTACAAGGCTCCGCCGTTAACTTCAATACCACCACCGGTTCCTCTCCAACGTCATTCATCATCTCATTTTTTCTCTTCTCAAACGAGCATGAAATTTCAGCTCACGCGCGCAGTCATCCGGCGGTGTGATTCTCATAAGAAGCAGCGCCGTGTGGTGCCAAACGTTATTCAGACATTTGCATCACTTCTCTGTGCCGGTGGAGCGACTACCCCGAAACACATCGCATATAAACTTCAGATTGCCGAATGGCAGGTTCGATGGGCAATGGCCAAAATTATACAAAGCCCATA
>Ga0209631_10006549_pt1 | contig 11953 bp, 12 predicted proteins | sample COG_08_FD_184752 | JGI IMG/M metagenome (GOLD analysis project Ga0209631, IMG submission 184752) | Pelagic Microbial community sample from North Sea - COGITO 998_met_08 (SPAdes) (version 2) | ecosystem: Environmental > Aquatic > Marine > Neritic zone/Coastal water | place: Helgoland, sampling... | reverse complement strand
AAGTTCTCAATATCTCCCTCTGTGAGAATAGCGTCGACAAGGTTTTCCAATTGTTCTTCAACGAATTCGTTGAAAGCCCCTTCCGATTCGCTGGAATTAATCTGATCTGTCACATTCATAGGAAACCAAAGAGGAGTCTTTGTGCGCACAATCGGTAAACTATTGTCTCAATATGATATTTCATAGGGCTAGAACATCTGCCCAAAGAGAGCAAATTTTTTCGGCTTTTGAAAGCAGTAATAGTTTACTTAATACACTGATCTAAATCAGATTTTATAATTTTTGATTTACTTTATTTTTAGAAGCCAAGTCTTTGGTTTGTGACTGCAAACTATCCAACAGAGATGGGATCCAAGCTCGGTGTGCAACCAAAAATCCTGTAGGCTCTCGCTCATCAGCCGGTAAAGCAGCATCAACATCCTGTAATTCTCGCAGCGTCTGCATAAGCCGATCCAGTTCACTCACGATCAGCTTTCTGGAATCTACTGAAAGTTGAGCTGCAGCAAAATGCCAGCGCTCGTTGCTTTGATCAAATTCATCATTGAGAAATTCTGTCATGTTTGTTCGACCCCAAATTTGCCAGAGCGGACTATTCTTTTGCCAAAGAACACTTCGTTCAAAACACAAACGAATGCGGTCTTGTGGTAGCCATTCAATCAGCTTCAGTTGCTCCAGTTGACCAAGTTGTACTCTGAGTTCAACTTCTTCCAACCCAAATTCTTCAACAAGTTCTTCTGTTGCCCAACCGTTGACGAATAAAACAAGCAAAACTACTAAACTCGGCTGACTGAGCAGAGTCTTTAGCTGCATATCATTGAATGAATCAACGAGAGGTTGTTGTTCCCGACTGAGTTTGACCAATTCATAGAAATCGAGGCCCAGTACAGAGCAAATCTTTTCTAAGCGCTTTAGACTCAATGATTGGTCCGAAAACAACCTTTTCACACTGGATTCACTTAATTTGAGACGTTGCGCAAGAATGCGATAAGTGATTCCTTGAATCTTTAGATAATGTTTAATTGTTTCAAGCAATCTTGCTGTTTGGGTCATTCAAAATCCTGATACTTCCGGTGCAAGAAAATGAGACTTTTGAATTTGTGCTTTCCTTAGCCCGGCTACAACGTTAATATTTTCTAACGAGTGGTTCTTTTCTTGAAAGAATTTTTTCTCATCTTTTTGGGATGAAACTATTGAAGCAAACGCTTTGATAAAATTATTTCCTCGGTTCGCCGAAATCGCCTCGCTTTGATTCCCACCCCCCATTCTCCATTCTCCGGGATAAGCGCTGCAACTGAATCCGAAGAATATTACTCTGGAGTATAGCAAATGATGAAGATGGTTGACGATTTTCGCTGGAAACTGCGCCAAAAAGAGTATGTCCCGATCATGACCGGCGGCATGGGTGTGGACATCTCAACAGCCGCATTGGCCTTGGAATCAGCTCGCCTTGGCGGTATCGGTCACATTTCCGATGCAATGGGACCTACTGTTTCAGACCGAAGATACGAGACCAACTTCGTGCAACAAAAGTATCAGAAGTACAAGGCGAACACCTCAAGTTCCAACAAAACTCAGGTTCATTTCGATCTGAAAATGGTGGAAGATGCTGCTTTTCTGCATGTCGACAAGACGATGAATGCGAAATGCGGCGATGGGATGATATTCGTCAATTGCATGGAAAAGCTCTCGATGAATAATCCTCGGGAAACTCTCCAAGCAAGAATGGTTGGGGCCATGAACGCTGGGATAGATGGTATCACGCTTAGCGCTGGACTCCATTTGGGCACCATGGCTTTGGTCAGTGATCATCCTAGGTTCCGGGATACATTCTTGGGAATCATTGTTTCATCTGTTAGAGCTCTACGTCCATTTCTCAAGCGAGCAGCTAAGCTTGATCGGATGCCGGACTATATTGTTGTTGAGGGACCCCTAGCAGGTGGCCACCTGGGATTTGGGATGGATTGGGCTGAGTATGATCTCAAGACCGTTTTTGTTGAAGTAGTCGAATTTTTGAAAAATAACGACCTCGATATACCTGTCATCCCTGCTGGTGGGATTTTTACCGGTTCCGATGCTGTTGAATACATGGAGCTTGGGGCTGCTGCCGTTCAGGTTGCCACCAGATTCACCGTCTCCGAGGAATGTGGCCTTCCAAATCGAGCTAAACAAAAGTATTTCGAAGCCCTAGAAAAAGATGTGGTAGTCAATCAAGTTTCACCAACAGGCTATCCCATGAGAATGCTGACCAATTCACCGGGCATTGGACAGGGTATTCGACCAAACTGCGAAGCTTTTGGATACATCCTTGATAGTGATGGGCACTGTGCCTACGTGGATGCCTACAACCGAGAATTAGAGCGAACCCAAAAAGAAGGTGGCAAGCTAATCGTAGAAGACAAGACCTGCTTGTGTACCCAGATGCGAAACTTTAAGATATGGACCTGTGGGCATTACGTGTATCGTCTGAAAGACACTACCAATCAACTAGAGGACGGAAGTTATCAGATGCTTACAGCAGAACACATCTTCAAAGATTATCAATTCAGCGGAGATCATCAGGTCAAGCTTCCTGAAAAAACTGCTCTATCATCCCAAGCTACCGCTGTAGCAGAAGTAGCCGCTGCCTAACTGAAGAAAAACTGTGTCCAAATGGACACGGTCCTCCCGCCTGAATACACCTTAAAGTACATTTGCTGCTAAATCTGCTAGCGGTGAACGCTCTCCATGAACCAACGTCACGTGCCCTGCCAGAGAATACTTCTTAAAACGCTCAACAAGAGTATTTAAACCGTTTGAACCCTCATTTACGTATGGGTTGTCAATTTGGTGTGGATCCCCTGTTAAGACAATTTTTGTGTCTTCACCGGCTCTGGTCACGATCGTTTTCATTTCGTGTGGAGTGAGGTTTTGTGCCTCATCAACAATCATGTATTGTCTTGGAATACTTCGACCTCTGATATAAGTGAGTGGCTCAACTGTGATGAAGCCTTGGTCAATCAATTCTTGATAGCCTTTTGTTCCCTTCCGACCTGAGTTACTTACTAACAACTCCAGATTGTCGAAAATAGGCTGCATCCAGGGATTCAATTTCTCGTTTAGATCCCCCGGTAAGTAGCCAATATCACGACCCATTGGAAAAATTGGACGGGAAACAATCATTCGTGTGTAGCGATTTTCCATCAACATCATATGTAAGCCAACAGCCAATGCTAACAGAGTCTTCCCTGTTCCTGCTTTTCCATTCAAGGTCACGATGGGAATTTCTGGATCCAAAAGTAATTCCAGAGCGAGGTGTTGTTCAGGATTTCTTGGTAAAATCCCCCAAACACCTTCATCGTGATGAAAAGGACGTGGATAGCCAATCTTGCTGTCAAAGATCGCCATCTCTGCATCATCCTGCCTGTCTTTGTTAAGCAATAAAATTCCCTCATTAGGTAGAAACTCTTGATCTCCAGAGAGAATGTGACGATCACGAAATAGACCCAACTCTGTCTCTGAAAGTTCCAATTGTGTCAGGCCTTGGTAGGGCTCATCCTGGTGACGACCATCATAATTGATCGTTGGGATTCCAAGTACATTCGCCTTGACCCGTACATTTGTGTCCAAAGTAACCAGGGTTACTTCCTGTTGCTGGTATAGGAGCTCCCACGCAACAAGCAAGGTTCTATTACTAGCTCGATCCAGATCTAGTTCTTCTGGAAAATCGATGTCATCTGGAGTACTCATGGAAATCACTAATTCACTATCATTCGATAGATGAATTCCTTTTGATAGATTCCCCAGTTTTCGGCATTGATCCAGAACCTGAGAAATGTTTCGGGCATTACTACCAGTCGCACTCATCACGCTCTTAAATCGATCAATTTCCTCAATCACATGTAAGGGGATAATGATTTGGGAGTTTGGGAAGGCGTGAATTGAGTCGGGATCATAGAGTAAGACATTTGTATCTAGAACATAACGGGGAAAAAGCTGTTCCATACTAAAATTGATTGATGTAAGGACGGGATGGGTGAACTTGTACTTTAATCAAAGGCTACTACATTGAATTAGCTTTATGGCAGAGTCAACGTTGCTTAGTCAGACTTGTCGTCATCCTAAACAGTTTCAGCATGGACCCTAGGGACTTCTTTCCAAAATGAACGACCAAAAACTTTCCACAGTAGAGCCAGCTAAGAGCCCCTCCGAATCCTTGAAAAATGAAGAGACCGATTCATTAACGTCTACATTCATTCTGCTCAGGTCAATCTGGTGTACTCTCTGGTTATCTTTCCTGACCATGGTTGATGTTTCATTGAGAAAAGCCGGAAGGGAGGTGATCAGCCCCCGAGTCAAACTATGGGCGCAACGCTTGCTTAAGTATGCTGATGTTAACTACGTTGTTCACTATGAAAAACCTTGGTCCATCGAACCCGGTAGACGTTACGTCCTGATGAGTAATCATCGAAGTTATTTTGACATTCCCTTAGTCCTGGCGGCAATTCCTGGAACCGTCAGAATGATTGGTAAACAAGAGTTGTTTAAAGTCCCCATCTGGGGACAAGGTATGATCGCCGCTGAATTTGTTCCAATTGATCGGAATGATCCAAAAAACTCAATGAAGTCTTTGACCAGAGCCAAAAGATTGATGGAAAATGGGGTTTTGATTTGGCTGGCACCAGAGGGGACAAGGAGCCCAGACGGTAAGATGCAACCCCTTCGCAAAGGTGGATTCCTGCTTGCCAGGCAAACTGACGCGATAATCATTCCAATCGGATTGCGTGGTACTGAAACTGTCATGCCCCCAACTGGCTTCAAGATTAATGCAGGTAAATACCTTTCGGTTCACGTTGGAACTCCCGTGGACACTGCATTGCTTAGCCGTTCTGAAAAAAGAGAACTACCATTGCGCATAACTGAGGAGCTCAAAAAACTTTCTGGCGAAATCCCCTAACAGTGCATGAAAAACCTTTAGCCTGCAAAATCACATGAGTGTACAGATGTTAACTGGCCTACAGCCAGAAATCCTGAATGAACAACAGAAAACTTGGTTTGCCGTAGCAGTTTGCCACGCCATTGTTGCAGATGGAAATATTGATCCTAGCGAACTGAGTTATCTAGAACAGGCTTTGTCCTTCATAAGCTCAAAAACCCAGGTTGATTCCCTAGTGCAGGCGGTCAAGGACCAAAAGCTGCCGAAGTTGGACAAGTTTCCTTTGGCAACACGAGAACTGGAGGTCAAAATTTTTATCGAGTTGGCATTGATCACAACTGCTGATGATGTGATCAGCACGCGTGAAATGGATTTCTTGATGAACGTCGGCAGGATTCTTGGCTTTGGTCGTGAATTTGCCAAAGTATTGATTCGCTGGGCTTCTGAGGGCATCATCTGGCGAAATAAAATGCATAAGATCATTGATTCTGGAGTGGAACTGCACCCTGAATATATTACATGAAAAGCAAGCTTCCCTCTTCTGCCGAGACCACCCTAGGCTTACTGACTTTTTTTGCGGGTGGGCTTTTCGTGATTGCTTGTGGATTTATCCTTCAAACTCTCTCTGGGATTCTGATCCCTTTTTTTGTAGCGCTCTTTCTGGCCTATCTTGCAGAGCCTCTTCAGAAACTTCTGATCCGTTGCCGTTTCCCAACCGGTCTTAGAGTTCTCCTTGTCTTACTCAGCACTGCTCTGATTCTATATCTTGTCGGGCAATTGGTCTACAACAGCGTCAATGCGTTAACAGCTAACCTTCCTCGCTATCAGATACGGATACAAGGGATGCTCTTCGATGCGGCAAATGCCCTCAGCATCCATCCTTCGGTGATACAAGAGCAACTAACAGAAATTCAGTGGGCGGATCATATCAATGCTGGAGCGATTGCACAAATTTTAGGGCAAGGATTGGGGAACTTTGTCGAGTTTCTTACGAACCTGTTTCTTGTACTGCTTTATCTAGTGTATCTGCTTTTCGAACGGGAGAGTTTTATTCGAAGGTTGGAAAATTCTTTTTCCCATCGCAGCGGAGCCTCCAGAGCAGTTGAGGTGATTCATTCCATCAATCAGCAAATTGCCAGCTACTTGAACATCAAGACGGGAGTTTCAGCACTTACAGGAATTGTGGTTGCTGGATTTCTCCTACTTTTTGGGGTCGATTTTGCTCTCTTCTGGGGACTCTTGACGTTTCTACTAAATTTTATCCCCTCTTTTGGCTCAATCCTGGCGACCATTCCACCAATCATAATTTCTTTCGTCCAATTTGAAACCCTGGCCGAGCCGTTGGTCATCATGGTCCTTCTCATATCAACTCAAGTATTTGTGGGGAATGTGCTTGAGCCAAAAGTGATGGGTGATAGTTTAGGCATGAGCCCATTGATTGTTGTGCTTGCTCTGATTTTTTGGGGTTGGTTGTGGGGTCCCGTTGGAATGATTCTCTCCGTACCCATCATTTCTGTATTTCGCATCACTTGTGAAAATATTGATGTTCTCAATCCAGTCGGTCGTTTTTTGAACGAACCAAAATTGCGTTGAAGAGTAATTGAATGCTCCGAACTGCCGTCATCGGCGTAGGCTACCTTGGTCGATTTCATGCCCAAAAATATGCTCAACTGTCAAATGCAGATCTAATTGGTGTTGTAGATAGCGATTTCGACAGAGCCACTATTGTAGCTGAAGAGACAGGCACCCAAGCTTATCGAAATTATGAGGATTTGCTTGGTAAAGTTGATGCTGTCAGCATCGTTGTACCGACAGTCCATCATCATCAAATCACACGGCCTTTTCTGGAAGCAGGAGTTCATGTTCTCCTTGAAAAGCCGATTGCTAGTACCATAGCCGAAGCAGAGGATTTAGAGGAATTGGCAAATCATAAGCAGCTTGCACTGCAGATTGGTCATGTTCAACGCTACAACGTAGTCTTCAAAGAATTCCGCCAAGCCATCCAACGACCGAAGTTCATCGAAAATCTCAGGATTGCCCCCTTCCCAAAAAGAGGCACCGATGTCGATGTGATTCTAGATTTGATGATTCATGACATTGATCTTGTGCTTGCTATTACTGGGCAACTTCCAACTAAAGTTGAGTGTACTGGGGTTTCAATCCTAACCCCCCTCACAGATCTAGCTCACGCTAGATTGGTTTTCCCTGATGGTTGCGTAGCCAGTATGACAGCCAGCCGTGTTTCCGATAAAGCAGAACGAAAGATGCGCATCTTTCAAAACGGCCTTTATCTTTCTTTGGATTTTGGAACAGGGCTGGCTCGGAAACTACAAGTGGATTTAAGTAGTGACCTGAGTCCTGAGGATCTCCAACCGGAAAACCTTCAATTGGAGCGTGGAGATGATTTACTCGCTGAAATTGCTGATTTTTTGAAATGTATAGAACAGGGTAATAGCCCTCAAGTTTCAGCGAAAGATGGTCGTCAAGCCCTGCAAGTAGCCTGGCAATTGAAAGAACTACTGGCCACAAACTAATCTTATGCTGGCCCGTTCCCTTTTCCTTCAACTCATCCCCCCTTTCCTGCTTGCCACCTTTATTCTGACCTTCATCCTTTCGATGGATACGGTCTACAAACTCATTAACCTTATTGTCTCCAGAGGTGTACCGGTAGGGAGCGTTTTGCTGATGTTACTCTACCGACTACCCCAGTTTCTATCTGTCACTCTGCCAATCGCCGTTGTGATTACAGTTGTGGTTGTTTTGGTTCGATTATCCAACGATCTGGAACTTACAGCTATGGGTGCTTCGGGCTTAAGTCCGTGGCAACTCAGTGTGCCCATCGCAACCTTTGGATTGCTAGCAACCATTCTGGACATGGGAATTACCCTGTGGATGCAACCAGCCGGATATGCTGCCTATGAAGAAGAGACACTAAGGTTGTTAAGATCACAAACTGCGAAAACGATCCGACCTGGAGTCTTGAACTATGATTTTCCAGGCAAAGTCCTCTATGTGGAGACCAAATCTCCTGATGAGGAGTTGGGAGGGATTTTTATTTCAGATACTGAATTGAGTCCGAGCTCGATGGTTTCGCTTTCCTCGAAAGGTCAACTCCTCATCAGGGAGAAAGAGCAGGACATCCTTCTTCAATTGAAACAAGGTACGATGCACTTTGGCAATGTTGAAGGTGGATATCGAACAATGGATTTTGAGGAATTCCAATACCAGTTTCGTCCTCCTCAGTTGGATGGCTCGACAAATCGAAAAGTCTGGGGAGTTTCCACCATGGATCTCATTCAGTCAGATCGATATTTTGGAGAGCAAACACGGCAAAGGGAACTTCAACTCAGACTCACGACACCGATGGCTTGCCTCGCCTTTGCTCTGGCAACACTGACCATTGGTATGGTAGACCCTAGAAGAGGGCGATCTAACGCTTATCTCCAAGCTCTGGCCTTGATCGTCATTCATTACATTCTATGGTCTTTCTCAAAGGACCTGACCATTGGGAAAGAACCGATGAAAGCTGTTGTTCTCTGGGTTCCCCCTATTTTGATTGGACTTTGGGGAGTGTATCAAATCCAATTGAATCATCAAAATTGGAGAGGCCCTCTCGTATGGTGCTGGGATAACCTGCCTTTTAAGAATTTGAGCGACCCTAAAACATGACAAAATTTTTCATTACTCTGTTTTCAGTTTTCTTCTGTCCTTACTTTCTCCAGGCAATTACTTTGGAGCGAGTTCAGGAACGCTACTTAGAAATGAAGAATTTCCAAGGAAATTTCTTGCAAACCACAATTGTTGAAAGTGAAGACCGGCGAGCAAGTGCCTCTGGCATCATTGCATATCAACGTCCTGGAAAAATGCGCTGGGAATACCAAGAACCAGATCCTCAGTTACTTGTCACTGATGGTGACACTCTCTGGTTATACGACCCTTTGTTGGAAAATGTGACGATTCAGGAGTTGGCCACTGTGACAGACGGGACTGCCCTGGCGTTCCTCCTCGGTGCGGGTGAATTGAGTGAAGACTTCACACAGCGAAGGATGCAGAAGTCCTTACTAGATCCTGATAAATCATGGGAAGTTTTGGAACTGGTTCCCAACCGAGAACAAAGTGCAATCGAGTTTTTACAACTCGGTGTGGATAGCCAAACGGGAGCCCTGGAGGCGCTGCTCTTCAGGGATAACAGTGGTTCAGTAAGAATCATTGAATTTGAAGCGCTAAGCTACAACGTCGAATTTTCAGAGGATTTTTTTAGTTTTGAGATTCCTCCTGGTATGGAAGTCATTCGCCCTTAGCCTCTCGACCGCCACAGAATCTCTCATCATCTTCGACAAATGATTTCCATCAGGTACCAACTACTCTGGAGAGTGATTCGCTTGTTGCTCCTTTGCTTAGTCTCATTGACTCCCTTGCTCTTGACTGGCCCGTTGTGGACTTGGAAGTTCTCTGATCTAGATTTGGACACCCACTGGAGCAGAAGCTCTCAAGCAGCAGTTACGATTCCTAAAGCTGAAGCGACAAAGGATGAAGCAGTCATTCAAATTTATGGAGCACGAGCCTATAACTGGCGAGGAGCATTTGCAGTCCATACCTGGATTGCTATCAAAGAAGCAGGAGATCCTGACTTTCGACGATATGATGTAATCGGTTGGCGACACTTTCGTGGTATGCCCGTGGTTTCTGAATCAATTGGACTACCAAACCGAGCATGGTTTGGGAATGCTCCTGAGCTTTATGGTCAAGTACGTGGTCAGGGAGCTGAAAAATTAATGAGGAAAGTTGAAGACGCAATCGCTAGCTATCCTGCGAGTGAATTCTATCGCGTCTGGCCTGGTCCAAACAGCAACACCTTCACAGCACATGTGCTTCGGCAAGTCCCAGAACTTCGAGTGACTTTACCGCCCACTGCCATTGGTAAGGATTTTCCTTTGAGTTTTTGGATACAACCCACGACAGGCGGAAGAGGATTGCAGTTAACTCTTTGGGGAATTTTTGGAGTTTCTATTGGAATTGAGGAGGGGCTTCGCTTTCAGTCGTTTGCCCTGGAATTCGGTCTAAACCCTTGGAAAGGAGAGCTTTACTGGCCTGGAATTGGGACGCTGTATCTTTGGAGCTGATTTTAAACCGTGATTTGCAACTCCCTTCGGTAATGATCAAACAAAGTTGATTTTGAAAGCATCCCCAAAAAGCGCGCCTTGCCATCCATCACCGGTAACGCCCAGGCCCCACTCAATTCAAATTTATCAAGCGCTTCTTCAATAGACTCATTTGTAGAGATGGTGGGTAGAGAGCGCATGATTGAACCCATGGAAACTATTTTGTAGAGATGGGTATCAAATAGATAGGAACGGATGTCATCCAGGAAAACAATTCCGATGCAACGATCAGAATCTGCTTCAAGAACCGGAAAATAATTACGATGCGCATTTTTGAAGACCTCTACAAACTCTCCCAAGAGGGTGCTGTCTCGGACAGTTAGGAAATCATGATCCAACAAATCCCGAAAATCTCTCGACAATGATCGTAGTAAATGTTGATCAGACCCTCTTTTGACTAGATCACCTTTGAAAATCAAATTTCGAGTATAAACAGAACCCACTTCCAAAAATGAACTCGTTACCATGGCACTGCTTGCAGTGAGCATCAAGGGAAGAATCAGCGAATATCCCCCTGTAGATTCCATGACCAGAAAAACCCCGGTCAAAGGCCCATGCATCACTCCAGTCACCATCCCAGCCATGCCAACCAGAGCGAAGGCTGCTGGTTCTGCCACACCTTCCCAACCAGTCAATCCCAATATTAATCCGAATGACATACCCACCGCACTGCCCAGCACGAGGCTTGGAGCAAAGACACCTCCCACGCCACCGGAACCTAGAGTCACGCAACAGGCGATGAATTTCAGTAAGATAAAAAACAGGACCCATTCGACCGTATGCTGATCCATCTGTGCCAGGAACTCTTGGGTGATGTTATAGCCCTCTCCAAGTACGGATGGATTGAGGTAGGCCATTCCCCCAATGATTGCACCTCCAAGGGCAGCTCTCGCCCACGGACTTCCTATCCTATGAAATTTCTTCTCAGACCAACTGAGGCTTCTGGAAAATGCAATTGAGAGGAGGCCTGTCAGGATTCCAAGGAGAACACAGGCGACCAAGGAGGTTGGGTCGAAGAACTCAAACTCATGCGTAAATGTGATCTTATTGCCCATCAGGACCCGACTGAACTCTGTCGCAGTTACTGCAGCAATGATCGAAGGCAAGACAGTCAATACCGACCACTCGCCAAGAATGATCTCCAGTGTAAAAATCAGACCCGTCAAAGGAGCGTTGAAAATCCCAGCAACCGCACCCGCTACCCCGTAGCCAAGTAGCAGTTTGCTACGGCGCTCATTTGTGTTCAGCCAGCGCGCAACCACAGCCCCCCAAGCAGCTCCAATACAGACTGTGGGCCCTTCTAGTCCAGCGGAATTCCCAGTTCCAACAGTTAATAGACTTCCGAAAAACCGGGAAAAAATCATCCTTTTTTTCAGATTTCTTGCGTCATGCAGTACAGCATGAATCACTTCGGGAACCCCGTGTCCTGAAGGATCTCTCAACAAATTTCGAATCATGAAAACAGCTAAACCCGCTCCCAGAGCAGGCATCAGAATCTGGCTAAGATCAGGGAGAAAGAGAATGGATTCTTGTAGGAAGTGGACACCCCAGTTTAGACTCACTGCCAAGACCCCGCTACCAGCTCCAATGATCAGAGCACATAGCATCATCACAACAGTTTCTCGGGCAGAATGAGCTCGAAAGTGTGACAGTCGTTCGCCCTCTCCTGGAGGCGTGCTTGGTAGGAGAGTTTGAAGCTTAGTGTGAAGTTCTTGCTTGAATGTAGTCCAAGAGTTCATCTTGTGGGGGTGCCTGCTGCAGAAAGTCCTCGACGCCTGCTTGCCGCAGCAGACCAGCTATTTGCGAAAGGATCTTAAGATGGTGGGAAGATTCGGCGCTGAGCAAAAGAAAAAGTGTATGAACAGGTTGTCCGTCTGGT
>Ga0209631_10006548_pt1 | contig 11957 bp, 8 predicted proteins | sample COG_08_FD_184752 | JGI IMG/M metagenome (GOLD analysis project Ga0209631, IMG submission 184752) | Pelagic Microbial community sample from North Sea - COGITO 998_met_08 (SPAdes) (version 2) | ecosystem: Environmental > Aquatic > Marine > Neritic zone/Coastal water | place: Helgoland, sampling... | reverse complement strand
CCTCTTCCCGGCGGGTTCTATCGATTGCGGGCAACGGGTAAGCCAATGCACATGCCTGTATCGATGCGGGCATTAAAAAAAGCAGTGGAAATTACTTTTTCAGACCCAATATCCAGTAACAGCAATCCTCAAGCAAAAGTAAGCACCTGGGCTCTCAAAAGAACAAAAAACTATGGTTCTCCCAAGTTTGATGAAAAAGAGCTCGCAGTCTCGAACACCTCAATATCAGAAGATGGCAAGACACTGAGGATTGAAATACCGGATATCGCTCCCTGTTGGCAAATGTCCATCCGCTATGAATTTATTGGAGAAAACGGAAGAAAAATTGCCGGTGAAATACAAAATACCATTCATTCGTTAGGAGACTCCTAATTAATGAAGGTTTTTTTCTGCATCGCCTTTCTTTTGAACTGTTTGGCAGTTGCGGATACCGGAGCTAACCACACTCCCTTTTGGCTGTCGAAGAAGATGGTGGATGAGCCCGTTCTTTTTATTGGAGATGAAGGCAACCGCAGTGGCCGCCTTATCTTCACCCCAGCCTCCATGCCTGGCCTAACCAGGGCAGGAGACTCATTTGTTTACGAAGCGGGGAAAGATTACACATGGGAAAAAGGCAGTCGTACAATCAGACTGACGGATCATTCCAGAATTCCATCCAAGACAGCTCAGGAGATGAGGCCTGGACCAGGCAAGCCAAGAAGCCTGGGTGGTGTCTTGCACGGTGAAGGCAGGTTTTTTCATGACCTGCAAACCCTGGTCAGTTATTCTCACAATCAATCGTGGCCTGATTTGGTACAACCGGGTTCAGCCACCCTGCCCCGCTCTCTGGAAAAATTAAATTCTTCTCAATCCTTCAAGGTGGTGACCCTGGGAGATAGTATCACCGAGGGGTACAACGCTTCCGGGTTTGCCAAGACGCAGGCACCTCGTAACCAACCGTCATATGCAGAAGGGTTTGCCCGCTTGCTCGACGAAACCTTCCCTGCACAAGTGACCTTGAGCAATCTCGGAGTGGCGGGCCGTACCGCCGTTTGGGGGTTGAAACAACTGGACCGGGTGATCGCAGAAAAACCTGACCTGGTCATTATTGCTTTTGGGATGAACGACCCTGTTTCATTCGAACAATTTCAAAGAACAAACCTCGAAATCCTCACCCATTTGCAAAAAGAAATCCCTCAAACGGATATGATCTTTGTTTCGGGCATGAACAATAATCCTGACTGGAGAGACCCCACCAAAATCCCCGGCTTTCGTGAAGCTTTGAAAGACATCATTCGGCCCAATGTCATCCTTGCCGATATCACCACGCCATGGGAAAAATTATTAACCCGTAAAAATTTTTCTGATCTCAGCGGAAATAATGTGAATCACCCCAATGATTTTGGGCATCGATTGTATTCCGAAATACTTTTTTCACTTTTTATTTCGCCCTAAAACCAAGATAAATATTGGGCTTTACGATGCTTTTGTAAAAAAGATGAAAAATATTTTCATTTTTTTTGAACACTTTTCAAGTTAGGGGCGTCTTACCTTATGACTTTCGTCAGTTTGTTTTAGTTTAAGTTTGTGTTTCAAAAGCCCAAGAACACCGCAGAGATGCGGTGTTTTTGTTTGGTCTAATTTTCTGCATACACACTGGTAGATTGATAAACATTATTGCAAAAACCTGTACTGAAGTTCTCACCGGAAATGCCATTCAGGGTCGTAAAACCTGAAGAATTACTGATAAATAAATAACTCATGTTAAGGAAGTTATCTCTATTGATCCATATAATGATCACTTTCCTGCCCTGTTTTTTGTGGTCGGAAGCAACTTCTTCCACTCAGATCGAATTACATCCTAACCACCGTTCAACCAAATCTGCTATTGAACAAGTACAAAAGGTTTTCGGGAAATATTCAATTGAAAGCCCAGGCCTTTTTTCTGGAAACCATCAAGGCTTTGAACACATTCAAATCATCAAAGATGACCAAGTGGAAAGTGCTTTTGTTTTTTATATACATAGAGACCTCGATGGAGACAGGGATAAACAATGGCCTCCACATAAAGCAAGACAACGCAATGAAATCAAGGGATATGTGGGCTCCCCCGATATACTAAAGGCACAAGAGAACCAGTCTTTTCGATACAGGTGGTACTTTCGAATCGATGACGGTTTTCAGATCACCAAAAACTTCTGTCATTTCTTTCAACTCAAACCAGCCGGCTCTGATAATATCAACAATCCTCTGCTTACTCTTTCCGGAGTAGTGGATGGAGGGAAGCCCCAGCTTCAGGTACAGTTATGGGAAGAAAATAGAACCGAAAGACAATTCCTCGCCAATTGGAAAGACTGTCTTGGGAAATGGCTACTTTGTGAATGTAAAATTAAATATGCAAACGAAGGGAATATTTCGTTCTCAATCAGCTCACTTGACCAAAGCATTTCGATTACACGATCCATAAAGATTATGAAAACTTGGCAAAAGGGCTTTTCTTTTGTTCGGCCCAAATGGGGAATTTACAGAAGTTTGGTCATAGATAGAAAAAAAATGAACCAAGAAGATAAAGTATTTATTTCCCGCTTAATGATTGATAGAATCTAAGCAAGCGGGATATTTCCATTGTTTAAGTTTCATGTTTTTGAAAAAAAGTTTTCTTTTTTTCGAACGTTTTCCAAACTTCTCCCGTCTTACCTTATGACTTTTGTCAGTTTGTTTCAGTTTTAGTTTGTTTTTATCAAGAACGCCGTAGTGATACGGCGTTTTTGTTTGGCCTGATTTCAGGACCATTAAAAAAGATTCCACTTTGGCAAAATATCAGCATTGCGAACAGGCATGTGCAGGTTTTTTATGACGGGCTTGATGATCACCCGTACCTTTAGCTCCTTATTTTGTATAACGATTAGTCTCTTTCATAGCGACTTCCTTCATGCAGGCATCCCCACCCCTCCGATGGTCTGGGAAGATTTTGATCCGGACGCGGGTGATTTCAAAGAGGAAATCATTTACGAAAAGACCGTAAAAGGAATCTATGAAAAGCACGCCTACATTTCCGCTTATGTCAATGAGGTCGAAGTTCGTGTGTTCTGTAAGTACGCAGTCAAGGAAGGGTCAAAAAATGTGCCCGGATTGATGAACACACATGGTTGGATGGGTGGACCATCGATTGATAAGCAATATGTAAATGATGGGTGGGCAGTAATTTCACATGACTATTCGGGCCTCACCAAACGCCCTCATCACACCAAGTATCCCCCAGAACTGGGCCATGGCCACATGGATGCCAAGGAGAAAGGATATACTCTAATTTACGATAAAATGCATGACGGCAGCCAGACCACCGACCCCAAGGCTACTTCGCATTACCTGTGGAATGCGATCCAGCGCCGCGTGCTCAGTTATTTGCTCACCCAAAAGGAAGTCGATCCATCCCGCATTGGAGCCAAGGGCTACTCTTATGGGGGAACCATCATGTGGAACTTGGCTATGGATAAACGGGTGAAGGCGGTAGTCGCTTACTTTGGCATCGGGTGGATCAATTACTACCGCGACCGGGCGATTTGGAAGTTTGATCAACCGCAAAAAGAAATCCCCCAGACTCCCGGACAAAAGCTCTTCCTTACTGGCCTCGCTCCACAAGCTCATGCCCCATACATTCAAGCCGCCAGTCTTTGGCTCAATGGATCCAACGATCACCACGGGGGGCACGAACGGGGGTGCGACACCTTCAAGGATTTCAAGCCCGGTGTGCCCTGGGACTTCGCCGTTCAGGCACGAGGACATCACAATACCGAAAAATTGGGAGATAACTGCAAAGTATGGCTGGAAAAACATGTCCGGGGAGACTCGCACATTTGGCCGGCCCGCCCTACATCCGAAATCAAACTTGGGCAGGATGGTATACCCGAACTCCACCTTTCTCCAGCAAGCTCAGAGAAGATCAAAGAGGTACAAGTCTACCAATGTCTGAAAACGGCAAACAATATCGCCCGCTTTTGGAGGGATGTCGAATCAAGGCCGGAGGGAAACCAATGGATCGCCAAGCTTCCTGTTCTGAACACCCAGGACTACTTGTTTTCATACGCCAACATTCGTTATGAAAATAAAATAGTCATATCTTCCGACTTCGAAGCAGTTATACCCTCAGACCTTGGCCAGGCTGTGGCCACCGATCAACCATCTGAGGAATTGCCTGGAGGAGCCAGTCTTTGGAAAGATGCAGCCCCAGCTGAAGGGGTGGGCGGAATTGAGGGATTTCGCCCACTTAACAAACACCATGGAACCTCCAGTTCTCAGTTTGGTGACCCCAAATGGAAAGCTCCCAAGGGTGCGAATCTCGAATTTATGTTTTATTGCACCCAACCCCAAAGCTTAACTCTGAGCACTAACACACGGCACGCATCGGATATTGAGATTACCGCATCCAATGACTGGCAGAGCATGATCCTTAGCCCCGGCCTCCTCACCAATGTCCATGGGTCAAAGTTAAAAGATTGGTCAGAGGTCGGAACCATCAGCCTAAAGCCCAAATCTGGGGCAGATATTACCAAGGTGGTATTTGCCAATTTTAAGTGGAAAAAGGATTAGGGCCTGATCAGATAAGACTTTAGCCAAACCAAATTAACTTCTCAGCAACGGCCCAAAATGATCATCGCCCTATCTTTGGGAACTTGAAAGAATTGCTTTCGAAATCATGCCAAAACCGAAAATAGCAGTGACCATGGGCGACCCCGCAGGAGTGGGACCGGAGATCTGCCTGGATCTTTTAAATGATCCAGAAATTTTAAATACATGCCAACCCGTAATCTTTGGTGATCTCACAATCTTAAAAGCATGTGCCCGCCAGACGGGCAAGGTATTGAATACACCCGCTCTTCAGCTTGAAGAAATAACCGACTCCTCACCATCTGGAATCATCGACTTGGGCATTCTTAAACCCAACGAACTCAATCCTGGCATAGCGGACGCCCGTACCGGGCGGGCAACTTATGAATACGTAGTATCCGCAATCGATGCGTGCCTAGCCGGCCAGGTAGACGCCGTGGTCACCTGTCCAGCGAACAAGGAGGCGATGCAGGCAGCAGGCATCACCCAGCCCGGACATACCGAAATTTTTGCCGAGCGTACGGGCACCAAAGATTTTTGCATGGCTTTCTTTTCAGAAACAATCAGTTGCTCTCTCGTGACTGTACATGTCGGTTATTATGAAGTACCCGGCCTGCTCTCCGTTGAACGGATCAACCAAGTCATCTCCCTTACCCGTGAGGCTCACCGTAATCTTTTGGGTCGGGAGCCCAAACTGGCAGTTTGCGGACTGAACCCCCATGCCGGTGAGAAAGGACTGTTCGGCCGGGGCGAGGAGGAAGCAATTATTATCCCCGCGATCGAACGGGCTCGTGCCGAAGGGGCCGACATCGTTGGCCCGCTCCCACCCGACACCGCTTTTACACCTAAACGTAGGGAAACAGTGGACGCCTATATTTGCATGTTTCACGATCAGGCCTTAATTCCAGTGAAAGCACTTGCTTTTGATGAAGCGGTTAATGTCACCCTTGGGCTGCCCATCATCCGTACATCCGTTGATCATGGCACCGCCCTCGATATTGCCTGGCAGGGAAAGGCCGACCCAGACAGTCTGAAAGCAGCGGTGCGGTTGGCTGTCCGTATGCTTTGACTTTTTTATTCAAATCACCCGCTTCAGTGGAATACCGCTGGCTTATTCTGTTTATTCTCTTCCCACTTTATTCCTTTGCTCAGAACAAAATCATTAAGGAAAAGGTTGAAAGCTGGGGCGGCAGAACCTTTTTTAAGAGAGGAGTTTTAGTAGAGGTTCATCTTAATAAAGCAAAGTTTCTGCCCGGTGAACTGAGTATTCTTAAATCCTGCCAAGAAATTACCGATCTAAGCCTAGAGCGTACTCAGGTTAGCGAAGAGGATCTTGTAAGTATTTCTAACATGCCCAAGTTGGCTTGGCTAAACCTTTATCTAACTAAGATTGGAGACTCAGGTGCCCGCATCCTTTCCAAATCCAAAAGTATTAGACTTCTACCCTTAGGCCAAACTGGAATCACTGATCAAGCGATGCTTCATATTGGCCAGATGAAACAACTGTCCTACTTGGGTTTGCGGGGGAATCAGATCACCGATAGGTCCGCTCCTCACTTGGCAAACCTGACTATGCTCAAAGAGCTTTATCTTGGAGAAACCAGAGTTACTGATAAGACGGTCAAAATGATTTCAAACTTACCCAAACTATCCAAACTCTGGCTACATGATCTTATTATATCAGACGAGTGCGTGGCCGATCTTTCCCGAATGAAGAGGCTTAAAGAGCTTCATCTATACGCCACGCAAATCACTGAAGGTGGTGCCAGAGAAATAAAGGATTCTTTACCCCAATGCCTGGTCATTCATGAAGCCTTTCCTCTGTAAATTTTTCTAATTCAGCTAGGTTTTCTTTGATTCCCCCTAAGGAATAGAACAAGATTTCAACTAATGAGAAAAAAAGGAGTACAGATTCGAATTATTCGAGCACTGGCAGGACCTGCTTTTTGCTGCCTTGCTTTTTCTTGTGCTCAAAAAATTGATCCCCAAACCGCGGATTTGGAAGTTCGTAAACTCCTCAAAGATGTGCCTGGTTTTGAGTGGTCTCCCGCCGCAGATTCAAGAATGGCTTACCCGGACGACTCCGAATTACCCGACCCACCGCCGGACGATAAAGACTCACGACTCCTAACCGAGCGAATTCAAAAGGGTGGTGCCTATGAAGATGGTAATGATTCCGTTAATCCCGAACCAAAGGAATGGAAGGACTCACTGCCCGTGGAAAAAGGTAAATCCTTGTTGCTTGATCTGAATAAATCGATGGAACTGGCTTTGCTTCACTCCAGAGATTTCCAGAAACAAAAGGAGGCACTTTATTTATCCGCTCTTGATGTTACCTATGAACGTTTCCGACTTGGTCCTATGCCCTTTGCCAAACTTCGCGGAGAGGCAACATGGAAAGGTAAGGAAGATCCATCTACTTTTGAATCAAGAACCTCAGCCGGGCTACAAGGACTTGCCGGTAGTGGAGCAAACTGGACAGCCTCCCTCGCCAACCGCCTAAGCATGGATCTAAGCAGTGGGGATATTACCCTAGGTGGATCCCTGGCTAGTCTTTCCATTACCCAGCCTTTACTGCGGGGAGCCAGTCGGAGAATTTTTCTCGAAAGCCTAACCCAAAGTGAAAGATCCTTGCTCGCCAATGCACGAAAACTCGAACAATTCAGGCAGGGCTTTTTCCTCGATGTTGCGATTGGTACAAATCCATCCGGACGCGTTGGTACGGGAACTAACATCTCACTCGTGCCCCCGCCATCTACGGCAGTATCCGGATTCCTTGGACTGATTCAGGAAATGCAAAGCATCCGCAACCAGGAAGCCAATGTGGCCAAGCTCAACGATAGTCTATCACAGCTTCAGGCTGCTTTTGAGGCCGGGCGGATAGGCAACCGCCTGCAGGTGGACCAGGCTAGGCAGGCTCTTTACAACGGACAGAGCCGTCTTCTTGCGGCCAAGTCATCTTTTGAGAACAGAATGGATGGATTTAAAATCTTTCTTGGACTGCCACCGGATCTGGGAGTTTCCGTGCTTGATGTTTACATCGAGCACTTTCGTTTCACGGATCCCAAAGTTGTCGCGCTACAGGAGCAAACCAACTTGATTCTCTCGCAGGTTCGCGATCCCCAAAACTCGCAAAACTTAGAATCCCTTTCCACTCTTCATAATCAAGCCAACCTCATTTTACCGAAGGCCAGAGAGTGCTTCCGTCAGCTGGAGGAAGATATTAATGCCTTCAAGCAAGTCATCCCCGCCCGTAAAAAAGGGTACAAAAATCTGCGAAAGCGGTCGGACCTTCTCGAACTTGGCATGAGCCTGGATGCCTTTCGGGATCAGGATATCGACAAATTATGGAGTGACTTGAATGCAACCATCCAGTCATTGTCCATATCCTTAAGAGGATTTGAGGATAAGATGGGGGAATGGAAGCAGAACTCCTCCCAACAAACTCTCAAAAATGCTCGTAGCAAACTTGCCTTCATTGTGAATGAATTTTCCGGCACTCTATTGGAACTCTCTCTGACCCAAGCTTCAGCCAGGCTGGAATCCATCGTTTTGGAAAAAGAAGAAATCTCTCCTGCCCAGGATTCCCAGGCTGCATCCAATCACCGCATGGATGCCAAGAACAACCGGGCAGCACTGGTTGATGTATGGCGAGCAGCCGATCTGGCTAGGGATGACCTGAGGACAGATCTTGACCTCGTCTTATCTGGTGACTTGGGCTCGGACTCGATGAAGGCAGGCCAATTTAAATCCGATGAAAGTAGCTGGAGTGTGGGGCTTGAATTGGATACCCCCCTTGCCAAGATTCGGGAGCGAAACCGTTACAAAGAAGCTCTTATCCGCTACCAGCAGTCCCGCAGATCCTACCTCGCTTTCGAAGACACCCTGCTTCGGGCTTTTCGGGAGCACCTGCGCTTATCTAATCTCTATGAGCTAAATTTTGAACTAAACCGGGCAGCAGTTCGCGGAGCCATTGCTCAGGTGGACCTTGCCCGCTTGCGACTGGAAGAACCCCCAAAGCCTGGAAGAAGTGCCCAGTTCGGTGCCACTACCGCCAGAGACCTTGTTAATGCCCTGAATGATCTCCTCGATGCAAGTAACAGCTTTTTAGATGTGTGGATAGGATATGAAGCCATGCGGATGCGGTATGCCTATGACCTTGGCCAAATGAAACTCAATCAAAGTGGTATCTGGGAAGATCTGTAAAAATGGGTACTTTAGATTCGTCCTTACCCTTATTAGATTGTCCTAACTTGCTCTTCCACAGCTATAAAATAAGATAATCCCATGTCCGAAATAACTAGTAAAAACCGAGGCTTCGTTTCCGGCAAAACATTACTTAGCCTCGCTGGTGCCTTTACCCTATCTCTTGTCTGGTGGGTTAACCTGGAAGATAAATCCACGATACTTGAGGTAACCCCACTTCTGGAAACAGTGAAGGTCGATCTGTTTAAGTTGGAAATTACAGAACCCGGAGAGGTGGAGAGTGCGGAAAATATTGAAATCAAAAGTGAAGTCCGTAGCCGAGGTTCCTCTAGTGTGAATATTTTAAAAATCGTCCCGGAAGGTACGATGGTAAAAAAAGGTGATTTTTTGGCTAAACTGGATGACGCCAGCCTGCAGAAAGATCTCCTAAAGCAACGCATATCTGTGCACCAGGCAAATGCAACCTTGGTCAAGGCAGAGGCGGATGTGGAGGCTGCTAAACTTGCTCTCGAGGAATACCTATCTGGATCCTACCGTGAAAAAGAGGAACAATTGGAAAGCGCCGAATTTGTGGCTAAGGAAAACCTGCGGCGAGCAGAAGAGTATTTGGAATACAGCAAGAAACTTACGGCCAAAGGCTATGTTTCTGAGGCTCAATTAGAGGCGGATCAATTTGCGGTGGAAAAAGCGGGCAAGGAACTCGACCTCGCCCAGACCAAACTCGATGTTCTCCGTACTCATGCCCGTGCCGCCAAGGTCAATGATCTAAACGCCTCTATTCTCACCGCGGAGGCCCGATTGGCATCCGCCAAAAACTCCAACGATCTCGAACTTACCCAGGAGAGAGAAATTGTTGAGCAAATCGAAAAATGTACCATTCTCTCCCCCGCAGACGGTGAGGTAACCTATGCTAACAACAAAAACAAGGGTGTGGTCATTGCCGAAGGTGAACAGGTACGGGAAAACCAAACCATTATCCGTCTGCCCGACACCTCACGCTTACTGGTACAGGCGAAAATTAATGAAAGCCGGGTGGAGCAGGTAAAAGCAGGGATGAAGTGCCGGATTACCATAGATGCGATGCGGGATGTGGAACTGGATGGTTCTGTGCAGTCCGTCAGCGACTACCCCTGGCCATCATGGGATCGCTACCGTGCACACATCAAGGAATATGGAACCAAGATCATTATTAATGCCCCCCCCGAAGGCTTGCGTACTGGAATGACTGCGAAAGTCACCATTCTGTCTGAACTTATCGAAAATGCCCTGCAGATTCCACTCCCCGCGGTTTTCCGGATAAAGGGCCAGGCTTATTGTTTGATAGCTGGTGTGGATCAAGAACTTGAACTTCGTGAAATTGATTTGGGCCCGAACAACATGTCTCATGCGGTGGTAGTAGCGGGATTGGAAGAAGGCGAGTCCGTGGTCATTAACCCCGACCCCTTCCGAGAAAATTTTGAACCGAGCGAAGACAAAGAGTTAGCCCTTAACTAGATTGCTTCGGGCGATTCTAAACTGGCCGCTCTTACCAAAATGAATCCTGCCTTCTCTACCACTAACCTGACTAAGGTTTATCAAATGGGCGAGGAGCAGGTTATTGCCCTCAATAAAATTTCCATCGAGGTACCCCAGGGTGACTACCTCGCGATCATGGGTCCATCGGGTTCAGGTAAGAGTACCCTGCTCAATCTGCTCGGGTGTCTCGACCAACCAACAGAGGGACATTATGAACTGGCAGGGTATGCTGTCGGGGATCTCGATGATGATGAGCTTTCAAAGCTGCGAGCCCAGCAAATTGGGTTTATTTTTCAATCCTACAACCTGATTCCCTACCTCGATGTACTTGAGAACATCGCCCTACCGGCAAGCTACGACAGTACATCCAACCTCGATGCGATCAAGGCACAAGAAATGGCAGATTTAGTCGGACTGGGTGATCGTTTGAATCACAAACCTCTACAACTTTCTGGAGGACAACAGCAACGGGTGGGCATTGCGCGTTCCCTTGCAAACGACCCCGCTTTCATTCTCGCCGATGAACCGACCGGAAACCTCGATTCTAAAACCACTGAAGAAATCCTCAACCTGCTCGATGATTTAAATCAGCAGGGAAAGACCATCGTATTGGTAACACACGAGGAGGAGGTAGCAGCCCGTGCTCGCCGAATTATCAGAATGAATGATGGGGAAATTACTTCAGATGATCGATCCAAAGAGCCAGTTTTTGCTAACCTACCACCAGAAGAAAAATCCTCTCAAAAAACTAGCTCTGGTCAGTGGAGCAACTCGCTCGCTAATCTTACTAAAAGTGCCCTGCAAAGTATGGTTACCCACCCTCTCCGATCCATCTTAACGGGGTTAGGCGTTTTTATTGGAGTGGTCAGTGTAATCTGGCTGCTTGCTATTGGCGAAGGAATTGCCGAACAGGCAGAACTGGAAATCATGGAACTCGGGGCCAATAACCTGATTCTTTCCAGTCAAAAACCTTCCCAGCAGGACAGGTCTCAGAAACGAGATTATTTCATCTCCTGGGGACTAACAGAAAATGACTTTCGCAAAATTGTAAATACCGTGCCCTCCATATCCGCAGCTTATCCAACACGGGAGCTTTCGAGGAGATATGCTTCCACTGAACACGACAGGAAAAAGGCGGAATTCCTTGGGTGCTTACCCAACTATCGGGACCTGCACAACCTTCAGATTAGCAAAGGAAGATTCATCTCCGAAGAGGACAACCGGGATAAAGCTGAAGTCTGTGTACTCGCATCTGGTCTTGCTAAAAAGCTTTTTCCCTTTGGAGACTCAATCGGGCGTACGGTAAACATCGAAGGGAATTTATTTACTGTGATTGGAGAAGTCGCCCCAAGAAGTGCCCTCAAGGATGATGGAAAACTTGGCTTTAAGGAATTGTTCAATGATAACATTTATCTGCCCCTCGAAACACACTGGGCAAAAATATTCGACTTCTATTACAAGGGGTATGACGGCAGTCACTTAATCTCCAAGCTCACCCTAACCATAGATGATCAAACCAAGCTCTTTTCTGTCGCCCAAATGATTCGGGATATGCTTATCCGAGATCATGGGATTGAGGATTTCCAGGTCACCGTTCCCTTCGAGCTTATCCAACAGGCAGAACGGGCAAAAATGACCTTTGTCGCCCT
>Ga0209631_10006546_pt1 | contig 11962 bp, 9 predicted proteins | sample COG_08_FD_184752 | JGI IMG/M metagenome (GOLD analysis project Ga0209631, IMG submission 184752) | Pelagic Microbial community sample from North Sea - COGITO 998_met_08 (SPAdes) (version 2) | ecosystem: Environmental > Aquatic > Marine > Neritic zone/Coastal water | place: Helgoland, sampling... | reverse complement strand
GCTTCTTCTGCTGGCATATCAGTTGCCCAGAATTCAGCCATTAAATCATTAATTTGTTGATCTGTATCAGCATCAAATGTTTGGCGGTTTGATGGCATTATGCCACCAGCAGCTAAAATATTTAATCCTTTTTGCATACATGCATTTGCTGATGACATATCAATATCACCACGAACTGGTAATGAACCTTTAGCTAAATTAAATTCAACTTGAACTTCAGGTGAAATTAACAATGAGGCCAATTCCATTTGCGCAGCTTTTGTATCTGCATCATCAATTACAGGAAAATAAAATGCGTCTCCACCTGTATCAAGTATTTCATTGAAACCCATACCTGGCAGACAAGAATAATCGACACCAGCAACTTCACCTGCAACCTGGAATTCCCCTTGTGCCCAATCACCCATGATTTGACCACCTGCAGTGTCAGTAATCACCATGTTTGTTGCCAAGTTCCAATCTTGTACTTTAGATTTTCTAGCTAGCTCTCGAGCATTCGCGACTGATTTAAACGCACGTGTCCATTCAGGACCTGCAGCTACATCAGCATTTTTATTACCTGTGACTTCTAAAAATTTGTCAACTCCAACAACACCAAGTACGAGTGCACCGAATGCGATCGATTGTTGCCATCCTTGTTGACCCATTGCGAGAGGAACTATTCCATTTTTTTCTAATTCTGCAGATCCTGCCACAAACTCATCCCAATTAGTTGGAATTGCTAAACCAGCCTTTTCGAAAGCACCATGACTTACCCATAACCATTGTGCTGAATGAATGTTAACTGGAACACAATAAACACGTCCATCAACAGTACAGCTATCTAATAAAGAAACAGGATTTACAATGTCCCTCCAACCTTGCGCTTCTGCAATGTCAGTTAAATCTGTCATCAAACCAGCTTCAATAAGTTCTTGAGCTTGTCGGCCATGATTAAGTTGTGTTGCGCCCATTGGTTCACCACCAATAATCCTACTAATAATTGCAGGAATACTAGTTCCGCCACCACCAGCAATCGCACCATCTACCCAGTTATGTTCTGTTTTTGCATTAAATGCCTTTGCTAAAGTTGAAACAGCAGCAGCTTCGCCTCCAGATGTCCACCAATGCGTTACTTCTAAATCTTTTGCTGAAACAGATGTCGCAGCAAGACACGCCACTGAACATAGTAATTTTGTTATATTATTCATCTTAATCTCCCAATCTAAAACGTTGTAGTGATATCTGTAACGATTTAGATTTACATATCAAGTCTTTTTTCTAGTTATAATTAACAAATTATCTTAAAAAAATGATTTAAAGTATTTACAAAAATAAAATCTTAAACATTATATGCTTTATAATATTTGTCCGGAGAGTGGTTTACCCATTAAAAAATGCTAATAAAACCAACACTAAAAACAATTTCTGAATTAAGCGGATTAGCAATAACTACTGTATCTAGAGCATTAAGCAATGCACCTGACATAAGTATATCAACAAAAGAAAAAGTAAAAAAAATTGCTGATGAAATAGGTTACATTCCTGATCGCGCAGGAGTTAGACTACGAACTGGTCGTACAAATGTTATAAGCTTAATAATGTCCACAGACTCAGAAATTATGGATATGACAGGCCGGCTAATTTCTTCAATTGCACTTGGACTACGAGGCACCCCATATCATTTAAATATGACCCATCACTTTCCTGGCGATGACCCGATGAAGCCAATTAAATATATAGTTGAGACAGGATCAGCAGATGCTTTAATTTTTAATCAAGTCCAACCAAATGACCCTAGAGTTCATTATTTAATAGAAAAAAGATTCCCGTTTACTATGCACGGAAGATCTTGCCCCAACGAAAAACAATCTTTTGTAGATTACGATAATGGAGAATTTGCAAAAATAGCCATTGAAAAGCTTGTTAAAAAAAACAGAAAGCATATTTTGATGATTACTCCACCTCAAAATCAATCTTATGGCTTAGAAATGGTTCAAAGCGCCAAGAATACAGCAGAAAAACATAATATCTCACTGATTATAGCGCCTATTATTACAAGTGATAGCAGCATCACGTTAATTAGTGACACCGTAAGTAAACAGATCATTAATAATAAAAAGATTGATGGTATACTAGTAGGGACACCTAAAGGTGCAATGGCAGCAGTTGCAGGTTTCGAAAAGTTAAATTTAACTATAGGTCAAGATATTGATATAGTGGCAAAAGATGCAGTTAACTTTCTTAAGCTTTTCAGAAATCAAATCATTGTTATAAATGAAAATGTAGAAATTGCTGGCAAAAAGTTAGCCGAAGCTGCGATACATGCAGCACAAAATCCAGATTCAGAACCCATTCAATACATTGATAGACCAGAAAGTGATTATACTAAGTTCAATTAAGATATTAACTATGTTTTTGGAATATATTCGGATGGATCTAGTTTTTTTGGCCTTTCAGATAAATCTAACTCTGCATGAATTGGTTTGGTAGTAGAAATTACTTTACCTGCTCGAATAACAAATAAACGGTTAGCTCTAAGCCTAATTGCATCTATCTTATCATTTGCTTGCAATATAACCATATCAGCTTTGCAACCTCTTTTAAGGCCATAACCCTCCAATCCCATTATATTTGCCGAATTTAACGTTACAGCATCAAAGCACCATTCCATATCTAATCTACTTGACAGCTGACCAACATGAAGACCCATATGTGCTACATCTAACATGTCAGCTTTTCCAAGCGAATACCACGGGTCCATAACGCAATCAGAACCAAATCCAACGTTTATCCCTGCATTTTTTAGTTCAGGCACTCGAGTTTGGCCACGCCTTTTAGGATAGCTGTCATGCCTTCCCTGAAGCATGATATTTATTAGCGGATTGGGAATTGCATGAATTTCAGCCTCAGCCATTAGCGGTATCAATTTTGAAACATAATAATTGTCCATTGAATGCATAGAAGTAAGGTGAGAGCCTGCAACTCTGCCATGAAGACCTAAACGCGATGTTTCAAATGCTAGCGTCTCAATATGACGACTTTGTGGATCGTCACTTTCATCACAATGCATGTCCACCATCAAACCTCTTTCAGCAGCTATTTCACATAAGAATTTTACAGAATCTGCTCCATCCTGCATGGTTCTTTCAAAATGTGGAATGCCGCCAACTACATTAACTCCCATATCTAAAGCATTGATTAAATTTACTTTTGCGTTTGGGTCACGGAAAATCCCATCTTGGGGGAATGCAACCAACTGAAGTTCAATATATGGCGCTACCTTTCTTTGGACTTCTAGTAGAGCCTCAACTCCTTTCAAAGAATTATCGCAGATATCTACATGACTACGAATTGCTCCTATGCCCATTGAAACCGCTAAATCACAATACCTTAAAGCTCTATCAATAATTTGTTCTACATTTTGAATGGGCTTCAATTCACTCCATAAAGAAATTCCTTCTAATAAAGTGCCTGAAACATTCATCCGCGGCGTACCTAAAGATAAAGTTGCATCCATATGAAAATGAGGGTCCACAAAAGGAGGTGAAACTAGATGGCCCTGTGCATCGATTGTTTTTTTTGCATTAGCATTTATTCCTCTTTCTATAGAAATAATCACTCCATCCTTACAAGCAATATCAACACCAGTCTGATCATTAGATAAATTTGCATTCTTTATTATTAAATCAACATCCATTACCTTGCCCCCTTAAACCAAGGCTTTAATAAAGCCCTTGGGTATTCAGCTCTACGAGCAACAATAACCAAGGCTATTATAGAAAGTACATACGGAGCCATAAGAAATACCTGAGAAGGTAAAAATGCTCCAACTTCCGTTTGAAGTCTTACTTGAAACGCATCAAAAGCACCAAATAAAATAGCCCCTAAAAGTGCTTTTCCAGGGCGCCAGCTTGCGAAAATAACTAATGCTATGCATATCCAGCCTCGACCATTTACCATTCCAAAAAAGAATGAATCAAATGCAGACATAGTCAAGAAGGCGCCACCCAGAGCCATTATTGAAGAACCAACTATAATTGAGCCTATTCGAATTCCGTATACAGATAATCCCTGGGCATCAACTGCGTCAGGATTATCACCAACTGCTCTAATTGAAAGCCCTAATGGTGTTCGATTAAAAACCCACCAAACTAAACCTACCATTAGAATAGCTAGCCAAGTCATAGCAGTTTGTTGAGATAAAATAGGACCGATAAAAGGTAATTCAGATAAAAATGGGACATCAAAAGGTTGAAATGGTTCAATTTTAGGAGGGGATGATACTTTTGGTAATGCCGTACGATATGTAAAATAACTAACTGATGTAGCTAACATTGTTACACCAAGACCTGAAACATGTTGTGACAACCCAAGGGGAACCGTTAATATAGCGTGGATCAAACCAAAAAAACCTCCTACAAATATTGCTACCAATAATCCTGTCCAAAGACTGAACCCAAACCAAACAGCCATCCATCCAGCCATTGCACCAGCAACAAAAATACCTTCTATACCTAAATTTAATACACCAGCCTTTTCACAAATCAACGCCCCAAGTACTCCGAATATAAGCGGAGTGGCTATTCGCAAGGTTGCTGCCCAAAAACTCTCAGTTAGAAGAATCTGCAAGATATCCATCAAACATTTCCCTTATTTGTCCGGATAAATTTATAGCGTGCAATAAATCCACCAATTAAAACGCATATTAAAGACAACGCTACAACTAAATCTGCAAGATAACTGGATACACCTATTGCCCTACTCATAGTATCAGCACCAACAAAGATTGAAGCGATAAATATTGCAGAAATAACTACTCCAATTGGGGACAATCCTGCCAACATCGCCACAACAATACCCGTATAACCAAAGCCTGGAGATAAATCTGTTGTGAGGTATCCCCTTAAACCTGCAACTTCACTCACTCCAGCAAGGCCTGCAATAGCTCCAGAAACAACTGCAGCACCCATAAATGTTCGTTTCACATTTATACCTGCATGAAGTGCTGCTGAAGGATTTTCACCTACTGCTCTGATTTTGAAACCCCAAATACTCTTTGATAAAAAAATATGAACCAATCCAGCAGTTAGCAATGCAATAATTAAGCCCGCATGAATTCTCATCCTAGGTAATAACTGAGGCAAGACACCATTATCAACAATTGGTTCAGATTGTGGCCAACCCATTCCCATTGGATCTTTTAATGGACCCTCCAACATCATTTGCAAAAAAATAATTACTATAAAGTTTAATAGTAATGTTGTCACAACCTCATCTGCACCAAAACGTGTTTTAAGATAAGTTGGTGCCGCCATTCCAATTGCTCCACTTAATGCTCCAGCTAGAAGTATAATAGGAATTAAGATAAATGCTGGCGCATCTATTAAGCCAGTTCCAACAGCTACAGCAGCCATTGCTCCAAGATATAACTGCCCCTCTGCACCAATGTTCCAAAGCTTTGCCCGAAAGGCAATTGTAGCAGCTAGGCCAGTAAAAATCAGAGGAGTCGCTCTTGTAAGCATCTCCGTAAATGCAAATGTTGATCCAAATATCCCATTTGCCATTTGCCTATATGCTTCAAAAATATTTGCACCCGCTAAAGTCAAAGGTATTGATGCTAATAAGATTGCTACAAAAGCTGAAATTATTGGTATGCCAATAGTCCACCATTTTGATGGCATTTCACGAGGCTCTATACGTATCATGCTTTTTCACCTGCCATCATTAATCCAATAGCCTCACGACTTACATCAATGGCTTCGGTCAAAGAGCCGTCATGTATAACCATTATTCTGTCGGATAATTCCAATATTTCATCTAAATCTTCCGAAATAAGTAAAATACCTGCTCCCCTCGTGCGCGCCTCCAATAAACGGCGAGCAACCTCATTGGCTGCACCTAAATCTAAACCTCTTGTAGGTTGATTTGCTAATATAAGATTTGGCATACATTCAAACACCCTAGCAAGTATCAATTTCTGAATATTTCCTCCAGACAACAATGCAGTATTTGCATCAATTCCTGGGCCTCTGATATCATATTTTTCAATCAGTTCTTCAGCATTTTTTTTAATACTTTTATTTTGTAAAAAACCCTTATTATTTACGTCTTTATCATGCAAACGCTCAATTATTAGATTTTCAGCTACTGACATTGCGCTGATTACACCATCATGATGTCGATCTTCAGGGATACGACCAACACCTAAAGATTGCATTTCTTTAGGTGAAAAATATTTTATATTTTTACCATCAATTAATAATTCACCACTATCAGGTTCAGCCAATCCAGAAATTAACTTTGCAAGCACAGATTGACCATTGCCTGAAACACCAGCAACTCCCACAATTTCATGCTTATGTATGGTTAAATTTGTCCTATTTAATGAAGTTCTTGTGCTATCCCCTTTTGATGATACCCCATTTAATTGCAAAACTGGGCTACCTATTTTCATTTTTTTTCTGGGATTTTCAATAGTCTCTTCCCCAACCATCATTCGCGCTATGACTCTTTCGTTCGCTTCCGATGTAGGTATCTCACCAACTTTTTTACCATGTCGCAAAACAGCAATTCTATTAGAAAATGCGAGAACTTCTCTCAATTTATGAGAAATAAAGATCACTGACAAACCATCTTTTGTCATAGCAGTAATATTTTCAAATAATGTATCTGCTTCTTGAGGAGTGAGAACAGCCGTTGGTTCATCAAGAACCAAAATTTTTACTTCTTGATAAAGGGCTTTAAGTATTTCCACACGCTGTCTTTCACCTACCGTTAATTTGCCAACTTCTTCATCTAGCGGCGCAGATAATCCAGTTCGGTTCATAATTTTAGTTATTTTGTCTCTTGCATTGCTTCTATTATGACGCCATGCCCAAATCTTTTCTGAACCTAATAATATATTTTCAAGAACTGAAAGATTTTCAGCTAAAGTAAAATGTTGATGAACCATGCCAATTCCAGCATCCAACGATGCTTGAGGATGCCCTAGTGTTAGTGGCTCCATCTGACCTTCGTAACTGAGTACATCTATTGAACCACTATCAGGAATATAATGACCAAATAGCATATTCATTAAGGTTGTTTTGCCAGCACCATTTTCACCCAATAAGGCGAGAACTTCACCGCGATACAAATCAATATTGACAGAGTTGTTTGCGACTACTGAACCAAATCTTTTTGATATATTTTCTAGGGATAATACGCGTGTATTTTTCATCATAATTTGTATATTGGCCGGCTATTTACCGGCCAATAGTTTTTTATTTTCCTGAAACAGGTGCATCGTCATTTATTACGACAGTATAACTACCATCCATGATAGCTGCTTCCTTTGCTTTAACTAAAGATACAATATCAGCGGGTACTAATGATTCATCTAATACTAGTGAACCTCCACCATATTCCATAAAGCTATATTGTCCGTAATCATCAGCAGTATATGTTCCATTTGATACTTCTCTGATAGCTGTATCAATTGTAGCTTCCATGTGCCAAATAGCAGATGCTAGGATTGTATTTGGATAATCTGCAGAGGTATCTATTACATTACCAATAGCTTTCAATCCTCTTTCTACTGCAGCATCTGAAACGCCAAATCTTTCTGCATACATAACATCGGCTCCAGCATCCATCATAGCAAATGAACTTTCTTTAGCTTTTGCAGGATCGTACCAACTATCAATAAAGTTAACCAAGAAAGAAACCTCTGAGTTTGTTTCCTTAGCGCCTTCCATGAAGGCATTCATTAATCGGTTAACTTCAGGAATTGCATATCCCCCAATCATACCAATTACATTACTCTCACTTGCTGCACCTGCTATCATACCTGACAGGTATGCAGGTTCGTGTATGAAATTATCAAAAACAGAAAAATTGGGTGCTTCAGGCGCGAATGAAGACCCCATCAAAAATGCTGTCTCTGGATAGTCCGCAGCAACTTTACGAGCTGCTCTTTCTAATCCAAAAACTTCTCCAACAATTAAATTAACACCACTTTCTGCATATTCTCGCATAACACGCTCATAATCTGTGTTTGACACATTTTCAGAATAAACGTACTCAATATCCCCACGCTCTTTTGCGGCATCAAGTGCAATATGGATTCTGCTAATCCACTGCTGATCTACAGGTAAAGTAAAAATTCCAGCTACTTTTACATCATCCGCCATAGCTGATAACGGTGATATTGCAAAAGAAAGCATTGTTGCTCCAGCAATTAGAGCTCGTCTTGTAAATATGAGTGGCAGCTTCATACCATTTCCCCTTTTTTTGTTAAACACTTGCTTATCCATACATAATTTGACCAACCGGTCAAGATTTATGAGTAATGTAGAAAGCTAATGATCAATAAAGTACCAAAAAAAGATATAATAACTTAAATATTCATCATTTAATAAACATAGACATTTATCGAAGAATATAAGTTATTTGTATCTATTTACTAAATTTTCAAGACGCTCTTGTCGGCCAGATTTAGGTTCAGGATTGATATTTTCATTTAAGACTTTTGTATAAATGGTCTCAAGATCACTATTCAAAATTTCTTTACCACTTTGAGTGTCCCATCCAGAATATCGTTCGTCCCTCATTGCCTCTAGCTTACCATCATCTAGCATTTTGGCAGCTGCTTTTAAGCCTGCTGCACATACATCCATTGCCCCTACATGACTCAATATTAAATCTTCAGCATCCAAAGATTGCCGCCTAAGTTTAGCGTCAAAATTTGTGCCTCCATTTTTGAATCCACCAGCTTTTAAAACTTCGTAATAGGCTAATGTGATTTCGGGTATATTGTTAGGAAATTGGTCTGTATCCCATCCCGATTGATAATCATTCCGGTTCATATCTATAGAACCAAAAATACCCAACTCTCTTGCGAGTGCAAGCTCATGCTCAAATGAATGGCCTGCTAAGATTGCATGACCTTGTTCAATATTAACTTTAACCTCCCCTTCAAGATTAAAATCCTTCAAAAAACCATAAACTGTAGCGACATCATAATCATATTGATGCTTTGTGGGCTCTTGAGGCTTTGGCTCGATTAAGATGGTACCTTCAAAGCCAATTTTATACTTATAATCTACTACCATTTGTAGCATGCGGCCTGCTTGTTCACGTTCTCGGCCCATATCTGTGTTCAGTAGTGTTTCGTATCCTTCACGACCTCCCCAAAGAACATAATTTTTTCCTCCCAATCTATGTGTGGCATCAAGACATGATTTGATGGTTGCAGCACTAAATGCAAACACATCTGGATCAGGATTTGTAGCAGCCCCGGACATGTACCTTCTGTTGGAAAATAAATTTGCAGTTCCCCACAATAATTTCGTATTTGAATAGGTCATTTTTTCTGCAATGTAATCAATCATTTCATTAAGATTATCATTATTTTCAAAAAAATTAGTCCCTTCAGGCCTAACATCAGCATCGTGAAAACAGAAAAATGGAGCATCTAAAATATCAAACATTTCAAATGCAACGTCTGCTTTTAATTTTGCCATTTTCATATCATTCCCAAACCAAGGGCGATTAAAGGTTTGTCCACCAAATGGATCACCACCTTCGAAAGCAAATGAATGCCAATAAGCCACAGAAAACCTCAAGTGATCTTTTAATGGCTTTCCAAGAACGATTTCATCAGGGTTGTAATGGCGAAAACAAAAATCATTTTCTGATTCTTGACCTTCATACTTAATTTTAGGTATTTCGTTGAAAAAGTCAGTCATTACAATCCTCTATCCTATAGCTTTTAATACTTTATAAGTTTCACGATATGATTTTAAAGCAGATAGATAATCATCATGCAATGACATAACTGGTTCAATTATGTGTTTAATCTTGGGTGAAATAGCAACATCATATCGATTAATACCATAAGCTATCATACCGAGCCTTGCAGCGCCAAATGCACCTCCATAGTCACCGGCTACGGGAATACTTATTGGCAAACCTAGCGCTGTAGCAATTGCTTGGACCCAATATTCAGACTTTGCACCTCCGCCAACAGCTACTAATTGGTTTATCTTAGTCCCCGTCGAGCTCAGAGCGTCGAAGCAATCGCGAAAGGCAAATGCAACCCCTTCAATTACTGCACGGATCATTGCTTGACGATCTGCATTATGATCTAAATTTATAAACGAAGCACGAATTTGAGCATCATTATGTGGAGTTCTTTCTCCGCCTAAATATGGTAAAAATAAAGTCTTGGACGGCGCTTTCAATACACCAAGGTCATTTGTCATTTCTTGGGCAGATGAGTTTAGAACTTGACCAAACCAATTCATTGCATCCGTTGCCGCTAAAATTACACCCATCTGATGCCATGTATTAGGAAGCGCATGGCAAAATGTGTGAACTGCACTAGCTGCATCAGGTTGATATTCATCTGATGCGGCAAAAAGTACACCTGAGGTACCTAAACTTACAAACGCATCACCAGCCTTTACTACCCCAACTCCAATAGCACTTGCAGCATTATCTCCACCACCACCAGCAATTATTACCCCATGAGGCAAACCCCATTTAGATGCATGTGTTTTCTTTAATACACCTGATATCTCACAACCTTCAATTAACGTCGGCATTTGAGATCTATCAAGGTCAGTTTCAGCAAGTAATGCATCAGACCAATCACGTCTTTTTACATCCAGCCAGGAAGTCCCCGCAGCATCTGACATTTCAGCAACATATTCGCCACAAAGCCAAAGTCGAAGATAATCTTTTGGTAACAAGACTTTTGAAATTTTTTCAAAGATATTTGGTTCATGCTTACGTACCCAAGCCAGTTTAGGTGCAGTAAATCCAGGAAATACGATATTGCCAGTTAAATTTCGAAAAATAGTCTTTGAATCAAGATAAGATGCCTCTTCAGCAGATCTTGTATCATTCCATAATATGCATGGTCTTAACACATTATCATTTTTATCTAGCAATGTAGCCCCATGCATTTGTCCAGATAATCCAATTGCATTAACCTTTTTGAGATTAACTTTATTTGCAAGTGAAGCCATTACATTTTCTGTAGCATCAAGCCAATCTTGTGGATTTTGTTCAGACCAACCATTTTTTGGACGCATTAAGCTTAAAGAAACTGATGCTTCAGCACAAACATTTTGGGCATCGTCAATGACGATGCCCTTCAAATGAGATGTCCCTAGATCAAGACCTATAAACACATTTTAATCCTTATCTTTTGGGTTTTTTCCTAAAATAATCATTGAAAGAATATCATCTTCTGTAACGTTAGCAACATTTTCTGTTCCTACGAGCTTACCATTCTTCATAACACTAGCCCTATCACATAACTTCATTACATTATGAATGTCGTGTTCAATGAGGAATATCCCAAGGCCTTGTTTCTTTAGCTCTTGAATTAATTCAGCAACCATTTCAGATTCTTGTGGCCCTAAAGCAGCAGTTGGTTCATCCATTATTAATATTTTAGCATCAAAATAAACTGCACGAGCGATTGCCACTGACTGTCTTTGGCCACCAGATAAAGCGGATACTGGAACATCAAACTTCTTAAAATTTGGGTTTAATCTTGCCATAATTTTTCTAGTTTCAGCTTCCATTGTACTCTCGTCTAAGAAGCCAGATTTAGTTATGATCTCTCTTCCTAGAAAGAGATTAGAAGCTGCATCTAAGTTATCAGCCAATGCTAGAGTTTGATAAATTGTTTCAATATTATGGTCACGTGCATCACGCGGGTTATTTATGATAACTTTTTCACCATTTATAAATATTTCACCTGCTTCAGAATTATAAGCACCAGATAAGCATTTAATTAATGTCGATTTTCCCGCACCGTTATGGCCAAGCAAACCAACAACCTCACCTGGATGCAAATCAACGCTAACTTTATCTACGGCTTTAATTCCACCAAAAGAAATTGAAATATCTTTTAACTCAACTAGAGGAGTACCTTTATTTGTCATTTTCTATCTCCTCACTTTTTAACACGTTTATTATATACAAT
>Ga0209631_10006535_pt1 | contig 11978 bp, 9 predicted proteins | sample COG_08_FD_184752 | JGI IMG/M metagenome (GOLD analysis project Ga0209631, IMG submission 184752) | Pelagic Microbial community sample from North Sea - COGITO 998_met_08 (SPAdes) (version 2) | ecosystem: Environmental > Aquatic > Marine > Neritic zone/Coastal water | place: Helgoland, sampling... | reverse complement strand
TGCTAATAGAACAGATTTATTGGAATACAGAGACGCTTTAATGGAGTTTTAAGCGATTTGATTTATTTATATTAGAAAGCTGTCACTCTGAGTTATTACAAAGAAGACAGCTTTTTTTATTTTCACTATATGTTTACAGGAATTATTGAATCTATTGGAAAGGTGGTTGCTCTTAAAAAAGAGCAAGAGAATTTGCATGTGACATTCTCTTGTGGTTTCACGTCAGAACTGAAAATTGATCAAAGTGTTGCACACAATGGAGTTTGTTTAACTGTAGTTAATATTCACAACAACAATTACACCGTTACTGCAATAGCAGAAACATTAGACAGAACCAACATTGGTTTTCTAGCGGTAAACGACGAGGTAAACCTTGAAAGGTGTACTAAAGTAGGAGACAGACTGGACGGGCACATTGTTCAAGGGCATGTAGATCAAACTGCAACTTGCACAAAAGTGGAAGAATTAGAAGGGAGCTGGAAGTATCATTTTGAGTACAATAGGTCAAACAACATTACTGTTGAAAAAGGCTCAATTACAATCAACGGAGTAAGCCTCACAGTTGTTGATTCGGGAATTAATACTTTTTCAGTTGCGATTATTCCTTACACACACGAACACACTAATTTTCATACATTCACAGAAGGAACGAAAGTCAATTTGGAGTTTGACATTGTTGGGAAGTATGTAATGAAGATGGGGGAGTTGAAGTAATTGATTGCAGAGACTTCGGTAGCTTATTTTAACAAAAATGAAACACCGTTTATTAATTTAACTCGGCTTTGATTGTTTGAAAAATACCTAAGCTATCCAACCCTAATTCTTGATACAATTCTTTTTGCGTACCATGTTCAATAAATCTATCTGGCAACCCCAATATTTTTAGTGATGAAGTAAGGTCATTTTGATTTCTAAATTCTAATATAGTAGAGCCAAACCCTCCAGAAATAACGCCATCTTCTATTGTAATAATACTTGCGTACTCATTAAAAACAGTTGTCAAGAGCTCTTTGTCCAATGGTTTTATAGACTGCATGTCGTAATGCGAAACATGAATGGTTTCTTCCGCCAACATGCTCAAAGCTTTTGTTACCTCGTTTCCAATTGCACCAATAGAAAGTACAGCAATGTTTTTCCCTTTATTTAAAACTTTTGCTTTTCCAATTTCTATCTTATATGGTTTTTCAATAGCGCTAAGCATTACCCCTTTTCCTCTAGGATAACGAATAGCAATTGGCCCAGATTTCCAGCTTTGAGCTGTGTAAAGCATATTTGCCAATTCTTGTTCGTTGATGGGAGACAATAAAGTTAGGTTAGGAATACACCTTAAAAATGCAATATCGAATGCGCCATGGTGCGTAGCTCCATCCGAGCCAACTAGTCCCGCTCTATCAATACAGAAGATTACGGGCAGGTTTTGTAAGGCAACATCATGGATAAGCTGGTCATAACCCCTTTGCAGAAAAGAAGAATAGATAACGCAATAGGGGGTTTTTCCGTTCGCTGCTAATCCAGCTGAAAAAGTAACAGCATGCTGTTCTGAAATCCCTACGTCAAAAACTCTTTTTGGGTAAAGCGCTTTCATTTCTTTTAAAGAAGATCCACTTAACATTGCAGGTGTTACCGCAACGATATCTTTGTTCTCCTTAGCTAAATCAATTAGGGTTTCCCCTAAAATAGTCTGATACTTTTTTGGATAGGTATCTGAAGAACTTTCTCTTTCTCCAGATTCTACATCAAATTTACCTGGTGCATGCCATGTTGTTGCGTTGCCAATTTCTGCAGGAAAGTAGCCATAACCTTTGGTGGTTTTACAGTGTAAAACACGAACGCCAAAAATTTCTTTTTGCTCTTTTAACGCAATAACGACTTCATTGATATTATTTCCATTGATAACCCCGTAATATGGGATATTTAGGTTTTCAAACAAGGTAGTTTCTTTGATTGAAATAGCGTTTAAATGTTCCTGTAAAGCACCTACATTATCATCGATTGACATGTTGTTGTCATTAATGATAAATAAAACATTTGCGCCACTTGAAGCAGCGTTATTGAGTGCCTCGAAAGCCATTCCTCCGGTAAGAGCTCCGTCACCAATTACGGCAATATGTTGAGATAATTTGTTGTCTAGTTTTGCAGCTGTTGCTATCCCTAATATGGCACTTAATGAAGTAGATGAGTGGCCTGTTCCAAATGAATCAAACTCACTTTCACTCATTTTTGGGAAACCAGAGAGCCCTCCTTTTTGTCGAATAGAATTAAATTTAGCATGTCTGCCAGTAAGAATTTTATGTGCGTATGCTTGATGACCTACATCCCAGATAAGTTTATCCATAGGAGTGCTGAATACGTGATGAATTCCAACAGCTAATTCCACAGTGCCTAAGCTCGAACTAAAGTGACCTGGGGTTGCAGAGAGTACCTTAATAATTGTTTGGCGAACATCATTACAAAGTAGTTGTAGTTCGTCCACCGAAAGGCGCTTTAAATCTTTCGGAAAATTAACATCTGCTAGTATGTGATCTAGAAATTTCAACTGCAGCAAAGATAGTTTGTTCCGTTCAATTTTTAATCGAAAACGCCATAATAAATAGGGAAGAGAACATGCGAGTAACATTATTAATCAATTCTACGTCTACAAAAACATTATACGAAGATCTGTCCCGTAAACAAACAGCCCTTATCCTTTGGTTTTTAGCAAAAAGAAGAAAGTTTCACAGCAATTCTCAAATAACACGCAAATTCACTAAATTCGCGAACCTTGAAATTTAGAGGCAAAGAGATGAGTGTAAAATACAGAGAACATAAAGGGCTGAATCTGCCCAGCGTAGCAAAAGAGGTGTTGGAAAAGTGGAAACTTGAAAACACCTTTGAAGAAAGTGTAAGTACTAGAGACGAAAACAAACCTTTTGTGTTTTTTGAAGGACCTCCCTCTGCAAATGGAATGCCTGGCATTCACCACGTTATGGGTCGCGCCATCAAAGATATCTTTTGTCGGTACAAAACACTAAAAGGATATAGAGTTGAAAGAAAAGCTGGATGGGACACACATGGTTTGCCAGTGGAATTGAGTGTAGAAAAAGAACTCGGGATTACTAAAGAAGATATTGGAACTAAAATTACAATCGAAGAATACAACGCTGCCTGTAAAAAGACAGTAATGAGATATACCGATGTTTGGAATAAGCTTACCGAAGAAATGGGATATTGGGTAGACATGTCCGACCCATATGTTACTTATGAAAATAAATATATAGAGTCTGTTTGGTGGTTATTAAAAGAAATTTATAACAAAGACTTAATGTACAAAGGCTATACAATTCAGCCTTATTCTCCAAAAGCAGGAACAGGCCTTAGCTCCCATGAGATTAATCAGCCTGGATGCTATCAAGATGTAACCGACACTACGGTTGTTGCACAATTTAAAGCGAAGAAAAACGATGTGCTTCCAGAAAATACGTACTTTTTAGCGTGGACTACAACCCCATGGACATTGCCTTCAAATACAGCATTGTGTGTTGGTCCTAAAATTGAATATGTCTTGGTAAAAACATTTAATCAGTATACTGGAGATGCTGTAAACCTTGTTTTAGCAAGACCATTAATAGGGAAACAACTTTCAGGAAAATATGCGGTTGCGGATGAAGAATTAACAATGGAGGGGTTTTCTTTGGGAGACAAGAAAATCCCATACACACTTGAAAAGGAGTTTATTGGATCTGATTTAGTAGGAATTACCTATGAACAATTGTTGCCTTATACTTTGCCTCACGAAAATCCAGAAAAGGCTTTTCAAGTAATTTCCGGAAACTTCGTCACTACAGAAGATGGCACTGGGATAGTTCACATTGCGCCAACTTTTGGACAAGATGATGCACAAGTAGCTAAGGACTTCGGAGTTCCTCCTATGTTAGTATTAGACGAAAATGAAAACCCTGTTCCACTTATAAATTTACAAGGTAAATTCAGGCCAGAAATGGATGAGTTTGCGGGATTGTATGTAAAGAACGAATATTATAATGATGGGGAGGCTCCTGATAAATCAGTAGATGTTCTAATTGCTATAAAATTAAAAGAGGAAAATAAGGCTTTCAAAGTTGAAAAATATGTGCACAGTTATCCACATTGCTGGAGAACAGATAAACCTATTTTGTACTATCCCTTAGATTCTTGGTTTATAAAGATAACAGAAAATAAAGGCCGTATGGCTGAATTAAATAAAACCATCAACTGGAAACCTAAATCCACTGGGGAAGGACGTTTTGGTAATTGGCTTGAAGGAGCTAATGACTGGAACTTATCGCGATCGCGTTTTTGGGGAATTCCAATTCCAATTTGGAGAACTGAAGATAGAACCGAACAAATTTGTATTGGTTCAGCTGAAGAACTGAAGAATGAATGTCAAAAAGCTATTGACGCTGGATTAATGGATGAAAATCCATTAGCAGGTTTTGAAGTTGGCAATATGGACAAAGCAAATTATGAAACTTTTGATTTCCATAAAAACTATGTAGATGCTATAATATTAGTTTCGCCTAGTGGTAAGCCAATGACAAGAGAAGCAGATCTTATTGACGTTTGGTTTGATTCAGGGTCAATGCCAATTGCCCAGAGACATTATCCTTTTGAAAACAAAGAATTGGTTGACGAAAAAGGATTCGGACAAGCTGACTTTATTGCGGAGGGAGTTGATCAAACGAGAGGCTGGTTTTACACGCTGCATGCAATTGCATCCATGGTGTTTGATAGAACTGCTTATAAAAATGTTATTTCCAACGGGTTAGTTTTAGATAAGAACGGTGTTAAAATGTCTAAACGAATAGGAAACGCTGTTGAACCCTTTGAAAACTTATCTACTTATGGAGCAGATGCAACACGTTGGTATATGATTACCAATGCACAGCCTTGGGATAACTTAAAATTTGATTTAGACGGAATTACCGAAGTACAGCGTAAGTTTTTCGGAACACTATACAATACTTATGGGTTCTTTTCTTTGTATGCCAATGTAGATGAGTTTAGTTATAGTGAAGAGGAGATACCGTTAAATAACAGACCTGAAATTGATCGCTGGGTTACCTCTAAATTGAATTCGTTGATTAAAGATGTTGGAGAGGCTTTCGAAAGCTATGAGCCCACCAAAGCCGGCAGACTCATTCAAGGGTTTGTTACAGATCAAATGAGTAATTGGTATGTACGCTTATGTAGAAGGCGTTTTTGGAGGGGAGATTATTCTGAAGATAAAATAGCTGCGTACCAAACATTATATACGTGTTTAGAAACAGTTGCTGTTTTGAGTTCGCCGATTGCACCGTTTTATTCAGACCAACTGTTTAACGATTTAAACAAGGTCTCAAAAAGGTATTCTGAAAAATCTGTTCACCTAACTACATTTCCTACTATTGATGAAAATGCAATTGATATTGATTTAGAAGAGCGTATGAGCATCGCTCAAAAAGTATGTTCAATGGTATTAAGCTTGCGTAAGAAAGAAAACATTAAAGTAAGACAACCTCTTCAAAAAATAATGGTGCCCGTATTAGATCAGAATTTTGCAAGAAGAATAGAAGCTGTTAAGGACTTAATATTATCTGAAGTTAATGTTAAGGAACTAGAGTTACTGGAAGATACCACGGGTGTGTTGGTCAAAAAAATAAAACCCAACTTCAAAACGATTGGCAAAAAGTATGGAAAACACATGAAGGCAATAATCGCAATAACGAATCAGTGGTCGCAAGACAATATTATTGCCGTGGACAAAAACAAAGGTTGGACAGGGGAAATTGAAGGCGACTCAATAGCTTTAGAAACAGAAGATTTCGAAATATCAACGGATGACATTCCTGGCTGGCTTGTAGCTACAGAAGGAAATTATACTGTTGCTTTAGACGAAACCATCTCTCCTGCATTAAAAAATGAAGGAATTGCAAGAGAATTTGTAAACCGTATTCAGAACCTGCGTAAAGAGAGTGGTTTAGAAGTAACAGACCGCATAGAATTACAGATTAAATCAGATGATAAAATAAATCTAGCAATAAATGATAATTTAAATTATATTTGTTCGGAAACATTGGCCAATTCGTTAGATTTGGTTGAAGAGGTGAAAGGAGAAAAGTTGGTTTTTGAAGTAGAGGAAGGAGTTTCAACGGAATTAACATTAAGTAAAGTATAACCCCATTAAAACAAAAAATTATGGCAACAAATAGATATACAGACGAAGATTTAGCAGAATTTAAAGCTTTAATTGACGCCAAATTAGCAGAGGCAAAAATAGATTTAAAGCTATTACAAGATTCATTGTCTCATAAAGGAGATCACGGAACAGATGACACAAGTCGGTCATTTAATATGATGGAGGATGGCTCTGAAACATTAATGAGAGAAGAGATGGCACAGTTATCTGCTCGACAAGAAAAATTTGTGAAAAATCTTGAAAACGCTTTGAGAAGAATTGAGAATAAATCTTTTGGGGTTTGTCGTGTAACAGGTAAATTAATTCAAAAAGCACGTCTGCGATTAGTCCCTCATGCGACTTTAAGTATTGAAGCGAAAAACGCTCAAGGATAATAATCAATCACATTTTTCGTTTTTATCTTGCAATTTTAAATCAACTCAATGAGGACAGTCCTTATTACTATTTTTTCTGTACTTTTTATTGACCAGATTTTAAAACTTTGGGTAAAAGCTAATTTCTTTTTAGGAGAGGAAATCGGAGGTCTCGGATTTATAAAGCTTCAATTTATTGAAAATCCTGGGATGGCATTTGGCATGGAATTCGGAGGAGTTTGGGGTAAGATTGCGCTGAGTTTATTTAGAGTTGGAGCCGTAGTTGTCATTTGGTTTATTATCAAAAACCTTCTTAATAACAAAGCGCATAAAGGGCTTGTGTTTTCTGTTGGGTTAATTTTTGCCGGAGCCTTAGGAAATATTTTAGACAGTGCTTTTTATGGCTTAATGTTTTCTGAAAGCTCCCCTTATTACATGGCCGAATTCATGCCTGAAGCGGGTGGCTATGCTAATTTTATGACAGGACATGTTGTCGATATGATTCACTTTAAGTTTCATTATCCATCTTGGATGCCATTTGATATGGCGGGGTCAGAAATTTTCCCCCCTGTGTTTAATATCGCCGATTTTGCTATATCTTTAGGGGTTGGAATAATTATTGTTTTTAACAAGCGTTTTCTTGGAAAAGGTAAAGGAGACTTTAGCGTATTTCGAAAACAACAGTTAATTGCAGAAGACCCTATTGACGCTGAGGTTGAAAAATAAGCTTCTTTCTCTTGACGTTTATTATAAGCAGGAATCATATAAAACATTGTTATTAAGGGGTTCAGGCTCAATTAATTAATACATTTGTTTCTTTAGGTGACTATAATAAATGAAAGGTAACGACGAAATAGAGCAAAAATTAACCGAAGCTTGGGCGAATAGAAAAAGCACCCTTCGAGCTTCATTTAATACTGCAATTCACCTTTTTCAAGAATCCAAAAAAGCCAACTATCAAAAAGGGGTTGCTGACAGTGAAAAAATTCTTGGTTATTGTTACTGGCGATTTTCTAATTATTCTAAATCTCTGAGTCATTCATTGTCTGCTATTGAAATTTACAAAAACTTAAATGATAAAAAAGGCGAAGCGGACACTTTAAATAGCCTAGGAGCTGTTTATATGTTTCAAAACGAAAATCAGAAAAGGTTGGAGTGCAATCTAAATTGCTTAGCGTTAAGAAAAGAAATTAAAGACTTTAACGGTGTTTCGGGTTCAATGAATAACATTGGGGAGACTTACTTCGAAATGAGCGATTATAAAAATGCCGAGAAATGGCTAATCGATTGTTTGGAATACGAACACTCTGCTATTGACTCCTTGGCTTGGGCAAACCATAATTTAGCTAAAATTCAAATCGAGTATTCTAACTGGAAATTGGCAAAAGAGTACTTTTTAAAGTCCTTAGAGCTAACAAAGGTTGATAAATATGATGTACTTACCTGTGAAACATATTTGAAATTATGTGAGCTTTCTATTTCCAATCTAAGCTTTTCCGAAGCTCAAGATTATGGCGATAAAGCACTATCACTTGGAAAAGAAATTGGAGCAAAAGAATATATTAAGGCCGCTCTTTTTCTTTTGTCCTCCATAATGGAAAAATTGGACAATACCTCAGACGCACTAAAATACCATAAGCAATTTCATATTATACATGAAGAAATATTTAACGAAAAGAATAGTCAGAAAATAAAAGATATTGGCTACCAATACGAAATTGACCAAATGAGTAAAGTAGCCGAAATTGAACGGCTAAAGAAAGTAGAATTAGCAGAGGCATATCAAAAAGTAGAGCAAAGTAATTTGCTGATTGCACAAAAAAACAGAGATATTACTGATAGTATTAGATATGCAAAAAAAATACAGCAGGCTCTCTTAAAACCTGAACAGCAAGTTTCAGCGGATTCACCAGAGCACTTTATTTTATTCAAACCCAAAGATATCGTAAGTGGTGATTTTTACTGGGTTTTTGAGAAGGGAACCTGCCTCTATGTGGCGGTATCTGATTGCACGGGTCATGGTGTTCCCGGAGCTTTTTTAACCATGCTTGGAATGTCCTTTCTAAATGAAATAATGACATCGGTTGATCAGCTTTCTCCGGCTGAGGTGTTGGATCAAATTCGGGAAAAATTTATTCGTGAATTAGGCAAAACAGGAACAAGAGACGGCATGGACATCTCTCTTATACGGATTAATAAAGAAACAAAAGAATTTCAATGGGCTGGAGCTCTTCGTCCACTTCTTATTCTGAGAAATGGCGCTCAAAAAATGGAAATAATACAAGGAGATAGACAGTCTATTTGTTTTGTTGAAAATCAAACCCCTTTTACAAATATTGAAGGAACTCTAAAAAAAGGAGATACGGTGTACTTATTTTCTGATGGTTACGTTGATCAATTTGGAGGAGAAAGAGGGAAGAAATTTAAAATGAAGCAATTGGTTAGCCTACTTATATCCTTAAACAACCAACCCATGGAAATTCAGAAAATAGAATTGTCATCTTCCTTTGAAAAATGGAAAGAGGGTTTTGAGCAAATTGATGACGTTTGTGTTTTTGGAATAAAGTTTTAAAAAGAAATGCTAGTCCAACTCAGGCTGGTAAACTTCGGCTAACATACATCGAACACTCCCTCCTCCAGCTTTCTCAATGGTAGGTATAGCAGCTACAAGTAAATGATCATTGTGTTTATTGAGCTTTTTCAATTGCTCCTTTGTTAAACTATTATAAGCAGCCTCCGACATTACCAAAACAGTTTCATCGGCATTATTCCTTAGCTGTAGCATATTTCCGGCAAAATACTCATAGACCTGTTTATTTGTAAGTTCAATTACTGCCTTGTTCGCTTTTCGAACTGTTTCCATCATCCGCTCCCTGTCTTCTTCTGCTATCGTTTTTTCTCCTATTATAATGTATTTCTCTCCAACGCACATCATTACGTTTGTGTGATAAATCTTTTCTTTTTCTGCTCCATAGGCCGTAAAAGAAACAACTTTATACCTTAAATGTTTTGCAAATTCAGCAAGCACATTTTTATCTGTACGAGGCGAGATTGCAGCATAGATAATTCTTTTTTGATGATCCAAAACCATACTTCCGGTTCCCTCTAAATACTTGGGAGGTTTAGCATCTTCATAATCCTCTAGTTCAATTAAATAGGAAAACCCAAAGCGACTAAACAAGTCAAGAACAATATCCTTTCTTCGCTCCAGTTGTCTGTTTTTTACTAGCATTGGATAAGTAAAAATCATTCCATTTGAATGCGTCGATATCCAATTGTTTGGAAAGATGGAATCAGGCGTAAAAGTTTCTTTGGAATCATTATAGACCAAAACATTTACTTTGAGTTCTTTTAATTTTTCTACAAAAAGATTAAACTCTTGTAAGGCTTTTTCTTGTGTTTCACTCTGCGAGAGAGCATCTACTTTTTGCTGAAACTTATTTGTAGCAGCAGCCTCTTCGTTAAAACCAAACTGTACAGGCTTGACCATTAGTACAGTATTTGGAGAATAGACAGTTGGTTTCATTTTGTGCATGTTTTCACAAATGTAAGACAGGAAATATACTTAAGCCTCCAAAACACTTTTTATTTCGGCATTTATAGCGATTAATTCGCTCTCTAAGTTACTCAAATTAAGCTTACGAGGTTCCAGTTGCGTAAATGCAACGCGAACGCCAACATTCTTTAAGAACTTACCGTTATTATCAATTATTCCGGTGTTTTTTATTGCAACAGGCAAGACAAGTGCTTCTGGAATTTCATCCAAAATGGCTTTAACCCCAGCAACTTTAAAGGGTTTTATTTTACCATCTCTGCTCCGCGTTCCTTCAGGGAAAATACAAACCGCAAAACTATTCTCCTTTACCAATTTTGCAAAAGACTTTATTTTTAAAATAGATTCTTTAGGCTTTTTTCTATCTATAGCAACAGACCCGCCGTGCCTTAAATTATATGAAATACTGGGAATGCCTTTTGCTAATTCTTTTTTAGCGACAAACTTAGGACGCTGTGCTCTGAATTTCCAGATAAGCGTAGGGATATCCCACATACTTTGATGGTTGCTAATAATAATAATCGGAACATCTTGCGGTAGTTTTTTGAAGTTGTGAAAAGAATAACCAACTCCTAAAATATGTAAAGCTCTCATTAAACAAAGGTTGAGAGCAAACACTGTTTTGTCGTGTGCTTTTGGACCAAACACATTTCTAGCAATAACTTGAATAGGATGAAAAAGAACTAATATCAAACCAAATACGAGAAAAAATAAAGGGGTTAATATTACTGATAGGGTCATTTTCACACTACGAAGGTAACGGCATACAAGCATAAAATATTCTCTTTTGAAAGTTAATCGACCAATGGTAGGTTTATTTAGAAGAACATCCTATTAAGCGAGACAAGAGAGTTATTTCTGTTGGTTTATTTGTCCTAATAGAAATACCGGTCCATTAGGCTAATAACAGTTGCCTTTCGCCTTGCGTTGTTGCAGAAGTATATGTTGTTGACTCTGAAACTGTGTTGGGATTTAGAAAAACAAGAGCAAAAAAAGCAATGTTTTCAAAAAGTGCAGTAGAGAGCTTTATGAGGAATGTGCTTACTCTTTATCCTTTAAAGTATATGCTACTTTTAATGCATCTTCGTTTCTCAATTCTTCTTGTACATTTTTCACAATACGCATATTAACTTTTTCATCAATTTTAAAGTTATTGATTACTTTATCCCAAACCTCACTCAAATCTCCTCCCCTTCTTTCAATTAAATACGCTCTAATCGCCCCCATATCTGGTGCTAATGCATCATCAACCTGAACCCTGTATCCAGTCCCATAATTTTTATTAGAAGGTTTACCTATCCAATAGTAAACCTGATCTGTACGTCTATCCAATTTTGTGATCTCTGTAGCTAGAGGGGCTTTTACAACAACCTTAGTGTCCTTCTCCTTAAAGATGGTGGTTACAATAAAAAAGAAAAGCAACATGAAAACAATATCAGGCAATGATGCCGTAGATATTGCTGGTTGTGATTTCTTTTTTCCTTTTGAAAACTTTGACATAATTTCTAATTAATTTACCCTTGCGAGTTTTTAGATTTTGCTTTCATAATTCGCTTCGGATATACAGCTCTTAGGATTTTTACTTTCGCTTGATCCTCTGGCACCTTACTTTTCTCTATTTTATTATAAGGAACTCCAAATTTTGCTAAGCATAATTCTGCTCGTAGCTCATTGATCCCGGCCATAATTTCATTCAATACAGAGACATAAGTTTTAAAACTAGTTGCATTGTCTAATTGAATTGTAATCATTGCCTTGTCACTAATTTCATTGTATGTTCCAATTGCATCTACAACACCTTTCTTGATTTTCCAACGATTTAATGTGTCTGCATATCTATTGTCGTCGGTATATTGAGCGCTTAAAACTTTAAACTTTT
>Ga0209631_10006534_pt1 | contig 11978 bp, 9 predicted proteins | sample COG_08_FD_184752 | JGI IMG/M metagenome (GOLD analysis project Ga0209631, IMG submission 184752) | Pelagic Microbial community sample from North Sea - COGITO 998_met_08 (SPAdes) (version 2) | ecosystem: Environmental > Aquatic > Marine > Neritic zone/Coastal water | place: Helgoland, sampling... | reverse complement strand
GAAAATAGAAAATGCCTAGATTGCGATCAAATTTCATATACCAGTGATGAATACCCTCAAATAGAAGATAATTATAAAAAAGTATTTTCTGCTCAAACAGCTTATCAAATTACTTCTTTGTTAGAGGGTGTGATTCAAAGAGGAACTGGAAAAAAATTGAGAAAATTAAGATTAAACTTGGCAGGCAAAACTGGAACAACAAATAAAAATACAGATGCATGGTTTATAGGATATACATCTAATTTTGTAATTGGAGTTTATGTTGGAATGGATAATCCGTCCCCACTAGGTAAGTATGAAACAGGTTCAAAAACGGCACTACCAATATTTGAAAATTTTGTAAAAAAAGCAGTAAAAAAATCTGAGGCAAGACCATTCAAGGTAGCTGATGAAATAACGATGATGATAGTAGATTCTAAAACAGGACAAAAAGCAAAATTTACCTCAAAAAATACAATTATGGAGTCATTTAAAAGTAAAAATGTGGTCGAAGGTAGAGTATTGTATTTAAATAATAATAATAGATTGAATAAAGATAATATACTAAGATTTTATTAATGGAAGATAGATTGTTAAATTTAAAAAAGGAAATAGAAAAAACTAATCAAAGAATTAAGGAGTATCTTTGAAAAAAATCAGATTCAAACTAAATTAGACAATCATAATACCAAAATGCTAGAAGCTAACTTTTGGAAAGACAAAGTCAGTTCAAAAAAAATAATAAAAGAAAAAAAATTATTTGAGGATTTGATAAAATCATTTCAACAGTCAAGTTTTCAATTAAAAGATCTTAATGATTTAAATCAATTAGCTGAAGAAGAGAATAACAAAAATATTCAAGACGAGGTAATTAGTAGTTTAAAAGAATTAAAGATTTTAGTAAAAAAAAATGAAATTAAATGTTTTTTGTCTCAAGAAGCCGATTCATTAGATTGCTATATAGAAATTCATGCTGGAGCAGGAGGTACTGAAAGTCAAGATTGGGCAGATATGCTTAGAAGAATGTATTTAAAATGGTCGGATAGTAAAAGTTTTAAATCACAGCTAATCAGTGAACACAAAGGTGATGAAGCTGGAATTAAATCATCAACCATCAAGATAGAAGGAGATTATGTTTTTGGTTGGTTAAAAAAAGAGTCAGGAATACACCGTTTAGTAAGAATTTCACCATTTGACTCAGGAGCAAGAAGGCACACAAGTTTTGCTAGCATCTGGGTTTATCCTGTTGTTGATGAAAGTATTAATTTAGAAATTTTAGACAAAGATTTGAGAATTGACACTTACAGATCGAGTGGTGCTGGTGGTCAACATGTCAATACAACTGATAGTGCAGTTAGAGTAACTCACATGCCATCAAAGATTGTTGTACAGTGTCAGAATGAAAGATCACAACATAAAAATAAAGAAACTTGTATGAATATGTTAAAAGCAAGACTTTATGATTACGAAATGAAAAAAAAAGAGAAAGAAACTCAAGCCTCAGAAAATTCAAAATCAGAAATTGGTTGGGGTCATCAAATAAGATCTTATGTATTACAACCCTACAGGTTAGTAAAAGATAATAGAACTAGTTTTGAAAGCACTAGTCCAGAAAAAGTATTAGATGGGGAGATAGACCCTTTTTTAGAACAATCCTTATATCAAATTAAATGAAAAAGATAATTTACAGATCTGCTATAATAATATTTTTGATTTTAGTTTCTTCAATTGTTTATTTGAGTGTTATTGGGTTAGAAACAAATAGATTTAACAATCAAATTATAAATGAGTTTAAAAAATCAAATCCTAAGATTGAAATTGAATTAAAAAAAATTGTAATAAAATTAAACCCTATAAAATTTCAAATCAAAATAAAAACATTGGGGCCAGTAATCAAGTCAAATAATGACGTAATTGAAATTGAGTCAATTAAAACAAATATATTTTTAAATTCAATGTTTAAAGAGAAACTATTAATTAAAAACTTACAAATTTCTACAAAAGCAATCGAAATTAAAAAGTTAATATCTTTTGCAAGAACTTTACATAAAAGTACTGAATTACTAATTTTACAAAATTTTATCAAAGATGGTTATCTAATCGCCAATATAAATTTAGAATTTGATCAAAACGGAAATATTAAAGATAATTTCCAAGCAAAAGGATTTATTAAAAATGCTAAATTAGAATTGCTAAATAAAAATAAATTAGAAAAAATAAATTTAATATTTGATATAAATAAAAACACTACTCAACTTCAAGAAATTTATTTATCATATAATGACTTAAATTTTGTTTTTAATAAATTAATAGTAAAAAATATTAATAATGAATTTTTAGTAAATGGTGCAATTGATAATAAAAATTTTATTCTTGAAGAAAAAAATATTCAAAAATTTTTAACTAACAAATTTTTTGATATAAAAAAAATTAATTTTAGTTCTAAAAATTTATTTTCTTTAAAAATAAATAAAAAATTTAAAATTGAAGATTTTAAGCTAAATTCTAAGATCAAATTAAATGAATTGTTATTATTGAATAATATCACTCTAAAAGATTTTTTTCCTAAAATAAAAAAAGAAACTTTTCTTAGAGATCATGATTTAGAAATAGATTACACAAAAAATTTCATGAAAATAAAAGGTTTTGGAAATATTTTTTTACAGAATAATAAAGATACAATAAAATACGATATAAAAAAAGATGATAAAGAGCTTAATTTCAATACTTCTATTGAAATAAATGACAATCCTTTTTTACTCAATTTTTTGAATTTTGAAAAAAATGACAATACTAAACTACAAATGAATATTGTTGGTACAAAATTTAAAAATAATCATATCACAATTAAATCTGCATCTATTAATGAGGATAAAAATAAAATTCAAATTAAAAATCTCATACTAGACGAAGATTATAAATTACTTAAATTAAATAAAATATTGTTTGATTATTTAGACAAAGAAAAGCAGAAAAATATCTACACCATTAAAAATGATAAAGACAATTATACACTCAAGGCCAAAACTATTAATGCAAATAACATATTAGATAGTTTAATTAATTCTGATGATAAAAAAAGTATATTGAATGCATTCAAAGATAAAATTACATTTGATATTTTGATTGATAATGTGCGATTAGATAATGAGTTTAAAATTAATAATTTGAATGGAAAAATAGTTTTTGATAATAATGAAGTCACTGATGCAAACTTAAGTGGTCTATTTTCAGATTCAAAAAAAATTAAATTTTCAGTTAAATCACTTGATAATGAAAAAATTTCAATTTTTACTAGTGATAAAGCAAAACCCTTTGTTAAAAGATATAAATTTATAAAAGGATTTGATGAGGGGTCTCTTGACTTTTACTCTGTTAAAAAAGGAGATAAATCAAATTCAACTCTAAAAATTTATGATTTTAAAATTAAAGAATTACCCGCTTTAACAAAATTATTAACACTTGCTTCATTACAAGGTATTGCTGATTTATTATCTGGGGAGGGAATTAGATTTAATGAATTTGAAATGAATTTTAGCAACCAAAGATCATTAATGAAAATTGATGAACTTTTTGCTACTGGTCCAGCGATTTCTATATTAATGGAAGGTTATTCAGAAAAAAATAAATTAATTAGTTTAAAGGGAACCCTGGTTCCTGCTACTACCATTAATAAAGTTATAAGTTCAATACCAGTATTAGGTCAAATTTTAGTAGGATCTAAAACAGGGGAGGGAGTTTTTGGTGTAAGTTTCAAAATAAAAGGGTCTCCTAAAAAATTAGAAACGAGTGTAAATCCTATCAAAACTCTAACACCTAGGTTTATCACAAGATTTTTAGAAAAGATAAAAAAAAATTAACTCAATTCAACTTTAATATGTCTTTTTTTTCCAATTGATAATTTGAGATAACCATCATTAAAAAAGCTTTCATCTATAAATATTTTTTCACTTTCAACATTTTTGTTATTTATTTTTATTGCATTACCTCTTATTAATCTACGGACTTCACTTTTTGAACTTTCAAGTTTTGAAAAAACAATTAAATCAATAATATTAATTTTTTTTTCAAATATCTTTTTGTCTAATTTTATAAAAGGTAAGTTTGAACCTGTAGAATTTTCAGAAAAAGTTTCTTTCGCAGTTTTTTCAGAATCCTTTGCATGTTTTGATCCATGAAGCATTTCTGTTGTTTTGTTAGCCAGTAATATCTTTAATTTATTAATATCTAAATTTTTCAAATTATCAATTTCTTCAATTTCAAGGTTTGTAAAAATTTTTAAAAATTTGATCACATCTCTGTCATCAGTATTTCTCCAAAATTGCCAATAATCATAAGGTGATAAAAATTTATCATCCAGCCATATAGCACCATCTGCTGACTTTCCCATTTTAGCTCCAGAAGCTAAAGTAATTAAAGGTGTTGTCAAACCATAAACTTGATTGTTAGAGTGTCTTTTTATTAAATCAACACCATTGATTATATTCCCCCATTGATCAGATCCACCTATTTGCAAAACACAATCCTCCTTTTTGTTTAATTCTAGGAAATCATATGCTTGTAAAATCATATAATTAAATTCCATATAACTTAAAGATTGTTCTCTTTCTAATCTAGTTTTTACACTATCAAATGTAAGCATTTTATTTATTGTAAAATGTTTTCCAATATCTCTCAAAAATGAAATGTAATTTAATTCTTTCAACCATTTATAATTATCTACAAATACTGGTTTTATTTTTTTATCAGTATTATCTAAAAATTTTTTTAATATTTTTTTGATATTTTGAGAATTTCTGTCAATTTCACTTTCTGATAAAATTTTACGAGTTTTATCTTTTCCAGAGGGATCTCCTATTCTTGTTGTGCCACCACCTAATAGTACAATTGGTTGATGACCATGGTTTTGTAGTAATCTTAAACACATTATCTGAAGAAGACTACCAACATGAAGACTTTCAGCAGTACAATCAAACCCAATATAGGCTTTAATCTTTTTTTTATCTAATAAATCAGATAATTCATTTTCGTTTGTACATTGGTAGAAAAAACCCCTATTTTTAAATTCTTTTAAAAATTTATTCATAAGTTTATAGTTTTACAATATACAAATTTTACTAAAAAAGAATATTAATGAAAAAAAAAATATTCAATGCAATGGGATTAATGACAGGCACTTCAATGGATGGCATTGATTTATCAATAATACAATCAGATGGTTACAGCAAATTTACACCAATTTTAAACAATTATTGTGAGTTTGACACAGAATTACAACAAAAACTAACAGATTTAAGAAACAAGATTTTTACAAGCAAAGATTTATTAAAATTCTCTTCAGAATTAGACATTGTAGAAAAAGATTTTACTCTTTTTAATTGTAAATTTATAGATAAAATCCTTAGGAACTTTGATGATCCTTTGGATATAATTGGTTTACATGGTCAAACTATTTTTCATAACTCAAATGAAAAAATCTCAAAACAATTAGGTGATGGAAAATTATTATCGCAATTAACCAAAAAAATAGTAGTTAATAATTTTAGACAAGAAGATTTAATTAATGGAGGTCAAGGGGCACCATTGGTTCCGATATTTCATAAATTAATTGCTAATCAATTATATAAAAAAAGCAAAATTGATTTTCCACTAAATATTATCAATATTGGAGGTATCACAAATATAACACAAGTACTAGCCCATAATGATTTAAATCATTTAAATGATTTAAGTTTTTGTGCCTATGATATAGGGCCTGGAAATTGTTTAATTGACGAATGGATTAGAAATAACACAAAGAAAAAATTTGACTTTAACGGTGAGATTGCCGAGTCAGGTAAAATAAATGATTTAATATTAAATCAAGCAATTGAAAATTTTAATTTTGAATCATTTAATAAATCACTTGACGTTAAGGATTTTGATACTTCTTTTGTAAGAGGCTTGTCTCTAGAAGATGGTTGTGCAACTTTAACAAAATTTTCTGCAAATTTAATTGCCAAAGGAATTGAAAATATTAACGATCTAAATAATTGTTCCCCTAGTAAAAATTTAATTTGTGGAGGTGGAAGAAAAAATAGTTTTTTAATAAAATGCATTAATGAAGAAATAGTAAAAACTAAAAATATAAATAAGATAGAAAACATTGACAAATATAATTTTGATGGAGATTACATAGAGTCTCAGGCATTCGCCCTTTTAGCGATAAGAACTTTTTTAAAATTACCCATTTCTTTCCCGAGTACAACAAGATGTAATTCACCAACAATTGGTGGCATGATAAACAAAAATTTTTAATTTAATAAAGAGCCGTTTCTTTCTTTATATATTTGTCTAAATTTTTCGTTAATGTTTCCTCATTTTGAGAAAAAAAATGATTTGCCTCAGGTATTGACTGAAATAAAACTTTAATTCCTTTTTGAGCACTGAGCCTTTTATCAAGTTCATTTAAATACTCTAAAGGAACAAGTTCGTCCTTTTTTCCATAAATCATTAATCCTGATGTTGGACATGGAGACAAAAAAGAAAAATCGTAAGCATTAGGCTGTGGGGAGATTGCAATAAATCTATTAATTTCTGGTCGTCTCATTAATAGTTGCATTGCTATTAAAGATCCAAATGAAAATCCTGATACCCAACATTGAGAGTTGTCAAAATTTTCTCTTTCTAACCAATCTAAAGCTGCAGCAGCGTCGGCTAATTCTCCCTGACCGTTATCAAACTCTCCATCACTTTTACCAACACCTCTAAAGTTAACACGACATACCGAAAAATCATTTTCCATAAAAGTATTAAAAGTTTCAACCACTACTTTATTATTCATTGTTCCACCGTATTGAGGATGTGGTTGTAAAACTAAAGCTATCGGAGATGTATTTTTTTTACTCTTATAATATTTAGCTTCAAGTCGACCAGCTGGACCAGGAATGAATATTTCTAAAATTTTGTTGTCCATAATTGTTATTGATTATTATTCTCAAAAAAAAGTTATACTTATCACAACCACGTGACAAAATGTTAGTCTTTTTTTAATAATAGATACTTGACTATTTTAGTCAGGTTTATATATACCCTTTAAAATAGGGATTTATGAAGCTTACATCTAAAGGCAGATACGCAGTAATGGCTTTGGTTGATCTGGCAAGATTTGATAATATCAATCCAGTTTCACTAAGAGACATTTCTTTAAGACAAGGCATTTCCTTAGATTATTTAGAACAAATTTTTTCGAAATTGAGAAAAAAAGAAATTGTTCAAAGTGTAAGAGGTACTCAAGGGGGCTATGTTTTAAATAAAAAAGCTAAGGAAATAAAACTTACTAATATTTTTGATGCTGTAGATGAAAAAGTAAAAACGGTTCAGTGCAAAAAAGAATCTAAAAAAGGCTGCAATGGTAAATCAACAAAGTGTGTAACTCATAATCTTTGGGATGAACTTGAAAATCACATAAATAATTTTTTTAAAGAAAAAAGCTTAGAAGATTTAGTTAAAGAGAATACAGAAAGAGGAATTTAATTGTGGACACCAGAGAAAAAGATATAGAAAATTTAAAAGATTATAAATATGGTTTTACGACTGATATCGAAAACATTAGAGCACCCAAAGGTCTAAGTGAAGAAGTTATTAAATTTATTTCAAAAATTAAAAAAGAACCAGAATGGATGTTAGATTTTAGATTGAAAGCTTTTGAAAGATTTAAACAATTAAAGGAACCAGACTGGCAAAAGCCTAAGTTTTCAAAAATAGATTATCAAGATCTATATTATTATTCAGCACCAAAAAGCATGAAAGATAAACCTAAAAATCTTGATGAATTAGATCCTAAACTTTTAGAAACTTATAAAAAACTTGGTATCCCGTTACAGGAACAGGCAAGACTCAACGGTATTGCTGTTGATGCAGTTTTTGACTCTGTTTCTGTTGCAACTACTTTTAAAGAAGAATTAACTAAACAAGGAATAATTTTTTGTTCAATGTCTGAAGCTATTCAAAACCATCCAATCTTGGTAAAAAAATATCTTGGTACAGTAATTCCAACTACTGATCATTTTTTTGCAACTTTAAATTCTGCCGTATTTACAGATGGATCTTTTGTTTACATTCCAGAAGGAGTTAGATGTCCGATGGAACTTTCAACTTATTTTCGAATAAATGCATCAGAAACAGGACAGTTTGAAAGAACATTAATCATAGCTGATAAAGGAAGTTATGTGAGTTACTTAGAGGGCTGTACGGCTCCTATGAGAGATGAAAATCAATTACATGCTGCAAATGTAGAGTTGATTGCTTTGGATGATGCTGAGATAAAATATTCAACTGTACAAAATTGGTACCCAGGTGATGAAAATGGCAAAGGTGGTATATATAATTTTGTAACAAAAAGAGGACTATGCAAAGGTAAAAATTCTAAAATTTCTTGGACACAAGTAGAAACAGGTTCGGCTATTACTTGGAAATATCCTAGCTGTATATTAAAAGGTGATAATTCTATTGGTGAGTTTTATTCCATAGCAATTACTAACAATCATCAAAAAGCTGACACAGGAACTAAAATGATTCATTTAGGAAAAAACACAAAAAGTAAAATAATTTCAAAAGGTATTAGTGCTGGGTTTTCTGATATGACCTATAGAGGTTTAGTTGACATTAATTCAAAAGCAAAAAACTCAAGCAACTATACACAATGCGACTCGTTATTAATGGGAAATAAATGCGGGGCACACACTATTCCTTATATAAAAAATAAAAACTTTGACTCTAATATAGCTCACGAAGCTACAACTTCAAAAATAAGTGAAGAGCAGCTACACTATTGTCAACAAAGAGGACTGAATCCAGAAGAAGCAGTCGGATTAATTGTTAACGGCTTTTGTAAAGAGGTACTTCAACAACTACCAATGGAATTTGCTGTAGAAGCCCAAAAACTTGTAGGTATTAGTTTAGAAGGGAGTGTTGGTTAATGCTTAAAATTAATAATTTGAACGCAAATATAGATGAAAAGTCCATTTTAAAAGGACTTTCATTAAATATAAATCCTGGAGAAGTGCACGCTATTATGGGGCCTAATGGATCTGGTAAAAGCACATTGTCTAATATTTTATCAGGTAAAAGAGGTTATGAGGTTTCAGGTGAAGTTTTGTTTGAAAATAAGAATTTATTTGAACTTGAAACAGAGGAAAGAGCCCACAAAGGAATATTTTTAGCCTTTCAATATCCACTAGAAATTCCAGGTGTAAATACAAATATTTTTTTAAAAACTTCTTTAAATGCAGTTAGAAAAGCTCGAGGACAAAAAGAACTCGATGCTATTGAATTTTTAAAACTTGTAAAAAAAAAAGCAAAAGAATTAAAATTTGACGAAGAAAAACTAAATAGACAATTAAATGTAGGTTTTTCAGGGGGTGAAAAAAAGAAAAATGAAATCTTACAAATGTCAATGCTAACTCCTAAACTATCTATTTTAGATGAAACTGATTCAGGACTAGACATTGATGCATTGAGAATAGTTTCTGATGGAGTTAATACTTTAAGAAATAAAGATAATTCTTTTTTAATTATTACCCACTATCAAAGATTATTAGAATATATAAAACCAGATTTCGTACATGTTTTAATAGGTGGTAAAATAATTAAGTCTGGAGGCCCAGAGTTAGCTATAGAGTTAGAGAAAAAAGGATATGAAAATTTTAGTTAAATGACTGAGCAAATAAAAGTAGATTTTGATAAAATAATAAAAACATCAGGTTTTTCTGAAGATGAGGTTAAGATAAAAAGACAATATTTAAACAAATTTATAGAAAATGGTTTTCCAAATAGAAAACTTGAAAATTGGAAGTTTTCAGATCTCACTCAAATTATTCAAAAAAATATTGGTGAGCTTGATTATTACAACGACTATTCTTCCTCTAACAAAATTGATACATCTATTTTTATAGATGGATTAGAGCATAATAAAATTTTCTTTATAAATGGAAAAATAGAAAAAATTGACTTTGGTTATGAAGATAAAAATAAAATAGAAATTAATGAAAATTCCAAACTAGATGATAAATTAAACAATAATAATTCATTAATTGATCTAAATAACGCTTTTACAAATAAAAGTTACAAGATTTTAATTAAAAAAGATTATTCATTTAAAAAACCACTTATTGTTTATCACACAACTAATGAGACAATAAAATTTAAAAATATTAATATAAGATTACAATTTCAATTAGAAGAAAATAGTTCTTTAAGATTAATTGATTTTTTTAATGATAGTGAAGATAAGAACTTTATAAATATTGTTTATAATTTCGACTTAAAAAAAAATTCGGCTTTAAAAAATTATAAAATTGACAAAAAACAAAATAAAAATATTAAATACTTTTTTAATAATATTGATCAAGAAGCAAGCAGTGTTTCTGAAACTTTTATTTTATCTTCTGGCTCAAATTTTTTAAAAAATGAAATTAATTGTAACTTAAATGGTAAATTTTCTTCAGCTTTTGTTAATGGTATTTTTTCTCTAAAGGATAATAAGCAGCATGAAATTAGAACAACGATAAATCATTTAAAAGAAAATACCAAAAGTTATCAATTAATAAAAAGTGTTCTTGGAAAAGACTCTAAAGCTATATATCAAGGTAAAATATTTGTTAACTCCAAAGCACAAAAAACTGATGGTTACCAATTGAGTAAAGCAATATTATTGGATGAAACGTCTGAATTTAATGCAAAACCTGAATTAGAAATTTATGCTGACGATGTAAAATGTTCACATGGATCTGCCTCAGGAAGTCTTGATGAAAATTCAATATTTTATTTAATGTCTAGAGGTCTTAATTATCAACAATCAAAAGAACTTCTTATAAATGGATTTTTGCTTGATGTAGTTGAAAAGATTACTGACTCTGAAATTAAAAACTTAATAAAAAATATAATTGGATTAAAAGAATGAATATAGACAAAATTAAAAGAGAATTTCCTATATTCGATGAAAAAATTCAGAATAATGATTTAGTTTATCTAGATAGTGCAAATTCTTCGCAAAAACCAAAAGTTGTTTTAGATAGGATTAATAACTTTTATTCCAAACAATTTTCTAATGTGGGAAGAAGTGTTCATTATTTGGCTGTAGCAGCAACTAATCTATATGAAAATACAAGATCTTCAGTGCAAAGATATATAAATGCAAAAGATAAAAATGAAATCGTATTTACTAAGGGAGCAACTGAAGCTTTAAATCTTGTGGCAAATACACTTGGTCAAACTATTTTAGAGCCAAATGATGAGGTTCTGATTACTGAATTAGAGCATCACTCTAATTATGTTCCGTGGCATTTTCTAAGAAAATCTAAAAATATTAAGATAAAGTTTGCAGAAATTAATGAAGATGGAGACATCCCGATTGAAAATATTGAGAAAGAAATAACAGATAAGACAAAAGTAATAGCAATCACACATTTATCTAATGTAACTGGATCAGTTCTTCCAATTAAAGAAATTACACAATTGGCTCACTCTAAAAATATAATTGTTGTAGTAGACGGATGCCAAGGTGGACCTCACCTTAAACTAGATATGCAAGATCTAGACTGTGATTTTTATGCAATATCATGTCATAAAATGTATGGCCCAACAGGACTTGGAGTTTTATATGGTAAGAAAAAATGGCTTGAACAACTTCCTCCCTACCAAGGTGGTGGTGGTATGATTAATGAAGTTAAAAAAGATAGAATTTCATATGGAGATCTTCCAAATAAGTATGAAGCAGGAACAATGGCAACAGCTCAAGTGATAGCTTTTGATCAGTCGATAAAATTTTTAGAAAGTATTGGAATTGAAAACATAATTAAACATGAAAAAGAATTAATTGAATATGGTCAAGAAATTTTACAAAAAAATAATTCGGTCGAATTAATTGGAAATCCAAAAGAACGAGGTGGGGTATTATCTTTTACTATCAAAGGTATTCATCCGCATGATATAGCAACAATTTTAGATGAAACTGGAGT
>Ga0209631_10006532_pt1 | contig 11981 bp, 12 predicted proteins | sample COG_08_FD_184752 | JGI IMG/M metagenome (GOLD analysis project Ga0209631, IMG submission 184752) | Pelagic Microbial community sample from North Sea - COGITO 998_met_08 (SPAdes) (version 2) | ecosystem: Environmental > Aquatic > Marine > Neritic zone/Coastal water | place: Helgoland, sampling... | reverse complement strand
AAATGGCTAGCATTGCGGAACATCAGCATTGTCGACCCGCCAAGCTCAAGCCGCATTACGGCCTGTTCAACGGTCAGCACCTCGATATCATATGATAATTCAGCGACAATCGGCAAAAGATCATCTTCATCACCGCTGGCATCGGTTAATTGGGATGCGCCGGCGTAAACTGCCATTGGCGCAATATCAATATCGTCCTCTTCAAGATTGGTTAAGGCGCCGCGATGGTTCTTTAAACGCCTTTTATGCCGCCGAAGCCGTTTTTCGGCATGTTCAATCGCCGCATCCAACGCCGCATGCGCATCAGCGGCACGACCAGTCGATTCAAGCTCCATTCGTCGTGACAAGGCAACACGTGTTTTTACGGTAAAACCGGAATCAGCCTTTTCAAGCGTGACATGACCGCTGACAGCGTTGTGAAAATATTTTTCGACAACATTGTTCAATGACAATTCAGCATGCTCCTGAAAAGCAAGCCCGGTATCCATATTTTTTCCAGAAATACTAATTTGCATAGATAAACAAACTCCCAATCTTCGACCTAAAACAAGGTCGTGCGTGAACGCCTACTGGAACGCGCGAAGATCAGGCACTTATCTAGAAAACGCTTGTCAAAGTGCGAGAACAAGCTGCTAATCGGAGCAACAAAACGAACGCTCCAGATATTTACTGTGCCAAGCTTTACGATGACTGACAAGTAACCATGTACATTATTTCTTTGGACATTCAACACGCAGCCCCAATGACACGCAGCCCCAATGACAGGCGGCCACCCTGAACATGGTCAACCCCATGAAGAGGCCGCGCCGCCTCGCCTCTACGCCCGGCAAACGCTGGTGCCGATAATAAAACAATGCGCCCGGGGCGATCATCGATCACGCGGCGTTGACCGCCATCGCGGATTGGGGTTGCAAATAAACGTGACTGCCCAGCCAAGGTGGCAATCACCACAATATGCTGATAGCGCAAACCATCACGATGAACACCAATCCCGCGTGATCCGGCGGGATACCGTTGGATGGCAAAATCATCAAACCGGAAATCAGTCGAAAATGGCGATGGGGTCATCATCTGCCCGGCCTGAACAAGACCGGTTTCAAGACAATGGGCAAACTGATCAAAAGCATCAATACGCGGTGCCGGAAAACAAATTTCAAAGTGCTGGAAAACGCGATTGGATTTATAACTGATTTCCGGGCGAGCGCTGCGAAATGGCTGGCGCTCGGCAAGCTTGGTAAGACACGCAACTTCATCTTTGGTCAAAAAGGCAAAACTGACCCATTGACGCCCGGGTTGCGCCAGCCGGTTTAAGGCACGCCGCAATTGCCCAACGCGTGATAGATCAAGCCCAAACATAGGCTTAGATTTCGCCGTCACTGGCGATAAATTCAACCGATGTTTTGCAGGTGGCGCAAACAAGACCCGATTTCCGGCGATGACGTTCGACCGAAAAACAACCATTCGGGCATTGCATGACCCAGCGCGCTTTGGAAAAATTCAAACTATGACAGCGCGTCGCCGTACATCCGATTTCGCGCGCCTTTTGCCGCCAAACCGCATCATGGCCGTGATGTGGCCCAACAAGCGCATGCGCAATCTCATGCAGAATCGTATCGCGAATATGGTCTTTTTCGGCATTGCGGACATAAAGCCGCGAAAGCGAAATGACCTTTGTATTGTAATCACATTGGCCAGCGCGCCGGCGCGCGTGATCAAGCTTGACCCGCCATCCGGTCAGGCCATGTTGCTGCATCAATTCAGTCGCTGTTTCAATCGCGTCAGCAAGTGGCCGATGGACGGTTTGTTCAGGCTCTAACGCCGTTTTTGTTGGCAAGGTGGGGGCAGCTGGCCGATTGGCATGTGCAACCCGCTCCAACAAATTTGAGACCCGCCGTCTGAACATGTCAGCCCCTTAAATCAAACCCAACCAGCTAGTGGCTTTCATGCTTTGCCAACCAACCAACAACTCTACTCGCCGCGGGTATCCATGCAAGGCCAGCAACAAAATAAAAGGCAAAATCAAGCACCAGATGAATATTTGTCACTAGATCGGCAATCTGCATCACCAGCCCGATATAAATGATCAAGGCTGGGATTAACCCGATTGCAACGGTCAAATGCCGCCAGCGTGACATGTCAATTCTCCTGTTTTGATCCTCTGATCCTATAGATGGGCAGTAACCATAGCCGTTAAAGCCCCTATCCTAAAAGCATTGCGAAAAAAACTAACGCCCCTATCCAATCAACGACTTAAGTGCCGCTGTCACATCATCAAGCGAATGGCAAATCTGATAATGCTGATGCCCTTTTTGACAATCTGGTCGTGCCAGAAACCAGACCGGCAAGCCAAGCTGGCGCGCGGCCTCAATCTTGGCGAAAGACCATCTCCCACCTGCATTTTTGGCGCAAATATGACTAATCTTATATTCGGTTAATAATGCCTTTTCATCTTCGATTTGTTTTTTAGGAAAGTCATTTATCAATCTCAAATGATTATATCTTTTTAAATCATCACTAAATTTCAGACCACGCGCCAAAAGCCATAGATCGGCACGCGAAACAAATGCGGTCACGGCGCGGCTACCACCAGCCAAAAAAGGGCGCGCCTGCGCTGGTAGCGCCGCTGCCATCGCCGCCCAATTTTCAAATTCAGTCCAGCGATCATCTTTTGTCGCCTGCCATGCTGGCCGCGCATAGGCAATGACTGGCAAATCGGCCGACAGCGCGACGGCATGCCGGCTCATCTGCGCGGCATAGGGATGCGTCAAATCCACAATCGCATCAACCGCATGCCCATCACACCATTTGGCAAGCCCTTCAACGCCGCCAAAACCGCCAATCCGCGTTTCAACACCAAATGCCGCAGGCCGATCGGTTGCACCAGCCAATGACGCGGTTATGCGGATGTTTGGATTGGTTGCCAATTGCGTCAATAATTGCCGCGCCTCGCCAGTGCCAGCCAAAACCAGAAGATGCATCATGGCGTAATGGTTCCGGCCGTGCCGTTAATCTGGCCGTCACGCGCCACCACCAGAATTTCGATATTCACCGCGGCACCGGCAATGACACCAAGCGCGGTCTTTTGCGCCGCAGCAGCGATTGCATTTGCCAATTTCCTTCGCATTTCGGGCGTTCCCTGCTGAACAACATCAAGAACGCTATTCGCATTGGCAACCATATCATGGTCATAACCACATGCAGCCGCCAAATCTGCCAAGGCGGTAAAATCGACTTGTGATCGCGCCGAATGAAGGTCGATCGCGCCCTGCCCAAGCTTGACCATCTTGGCAACCCCCCCAGCAATGGTCAGGTTGGCAACCGGATTGCGGCGCATATATTTTAGCATGCCACCAACAAAATCACCCATATCCATCAGCGCAATTTCGGGCAAATCATAACGGGCGATGACAGCTTTTTCCGATGTTGATCCGGTTGAGCCAGAAACATGGCCAAGCCCATTTGCCCGCGCCACATCAATGCCGCGATGAATCGAGGCTATCCAAGCAGAGCAGGAAAAGGGCCGCACAACGCCAGTGGTTCCAAGAATCGACAATCCGCCTTCGATGCCAAGCCGGGGATTCCATGTTTTCAGCGCAATTTTCGCCCCATCGGGAACCGAAATTTCGATGATGATATCGCGCGGGCCATCCAATGCCCCTGCCAATTGATCAATCGCCTCGGCCATCATCTGGCGCGGCACCGGATTAATCGCCGGTTCGCCAACAGCAATTGGCAGACCCGGTTTGGTGATCAGGCCAATTCCATCGCCGCGGGTGAACGTCACCCCCGATTGCGGCAATCCCTGACGCAAACAGGCAATGATCATCGCCCCATGTGTGACATCAGGATCATCACCAGCATCCTTTATGATGCCGGCTTTGACCCAATCTTGGCCCTGATCGGTAAAGGCCACTTCCAGATCGGCCTCTTTGCCACCCGGGGTGACCACGCTGACACGGTCGGGAAATGCGCCGGTTACCATTGCCATATAGGCCGCATTCACCGCAGCTGTTGCACAGGTGCCGGTGGTCCAGCCGAACCGCAGGTTTGTCGTCAGCCTTTTGGTCATATACCCGTTCAATCCATGATGGTCATCACCGCGTGATCAGATGATTGATAATTTGTACTTTTTACATCATTTCCTGCCAAGAAAATGATGCAATCATCACCTAACTGGCTTAATATCGCGCGATATGAGGAACAAGAACAACCAAAATCCGTCGCAGATGGAAATGCCGCCGCTAAATGACCGGTCATGGCCGGTTTTTGAGCCGGGATGGGTGTGGATGGTCGGTGGCGGTCCGGGTGACCCGGGCTTGGTGACGCTTCATGCGCTTAACGCCCTAAGACAGGCCGATGTGATCATTTATGACGCGCTGGTCAATCAGGCGATCCTTGATTGGGCCAATCCCGCTGCAATCATCGAATATGCTGGTAAACGTGGCGGTAAACCATCCCCGCAACAGCGCGATATATCGCTGAAACTGGCTGAACTTGCCCGCAATGGGAAACGCGTATTACGGCTAAAGGGCGGCGACCCATTTGTGTTTGGGCGTGGCGGTGAAGAAGCGCAAACCCTTGTTCAAGCAGGCATCAAGCTTCGAATCATCCCGGGTATTTCGGCGGGTATTGGCGGGCTTACCTATGCTGGCATTCCGGTAACGCATCGCGATGTTAATCAATCGGTTACATTTTTATCAGGGCATGACCGCACTGGTGCCATGCCATCGGCGATTGACTGGCAGGCCGTATCGCGCGGGTCACAGGTCATTGTGATGTATATGGCGATTAAACATATGCCCGATATTTGCCGGAAACTGCTTGATGCTGGACGCGATCCAAACGAACCGGTTGCCGTGGTCAGTAACGCCACCAATCCTGATATGAAGGTTTTGGAAACAACCTTATCAACGGCAATGCAGGATATTCAAGATAGCGGCATTGGCGCGCCAGCCATTGTCTGTGTTGGGCGGGTTACGCTAATGCGGCAATGTCTTGACTGGCTTGGCCAGATGGATGGCGTGCCTGTTCGCGACCTTGACCCGCTGAATGTGCGTTCGGTTTCGGAGACGGGCTAGCGACTTTTCCCAGTTAAAGGGCATCACGAAAATGGCATCAAAGGGGCTTATGATTGCCGGTCTTGCATCGGGAAGCGGCAAAACCATGGTCACGCTTGGGTTGCTTCGTGCCTTGGCGCGGCGTGGCAAAGCACCTGCCGCCGGCAAAACTGGCCCTGATTATATTGATTCAGGATTTTTAAGCGCGGCTGCTGGGCGCAAAGCGGTAAATCTTGACCAATTCGCCATGTCAAAACCGCTATTGGCGCATCTTGCCGCCGATCAGGCAGGTGAGACGCTGATCATCGAGGGGGTTATGGGGCTTTTTGATGGCGCAAGCGGCAATGCAGGCAGCAGCGCCGCCTTGGCCGAAGCCCTCGATATTCCAGTTATTCTGGTGATGGATATCCGCCATACAGCCCAAACCGCGGCCATGATTGCCGCCGGTATCGCCAGCCTTTTACCGGCAGGGCGAATCGCAGGGGTGATCTTGAACCATGTCGCCTCGCCGCGGCATCTGGCACTTGTTAGCGAAGCTTTGGCCGCGCATCAGATTCCACTTTTCGGATCAGTGCCTAGCCATGATGGGCTTGCCGTACCGTCGCGCCATCTTGGCCTTGTTCAAGCCGCCGATTTTGACAATGCCGGCCTTGAAGTGATTTTGGATCATTCGGCTGACCTGATTGATGAATATTGCGATCTTGATGCCATTCTTGATGCGGCGCAAAGGCTTCCAACTGCAGGGAAAGCGGTCGCCGCACTGCCGCTGCCTGTGACAAACCCACTGGCCATAAACCAACCGGCAAAAACCATCGCCGTAGCCAATGATGCCGCCTTTGGCTTTGCCTATCATCATCTATTGGCTGGCTGGCAGCAGCAAGGTGCCGAAATCCAGCCATTTTCGCCGTTAAATGATGAAAAACCCGCCGATGATGCCGATTTTATCTTTTTACCCGGCGGTTATCCCGAATTACATTTGCCAACCCTGTCAAGAAATCGTCAATTTCTGGCGGGTCTTAATAAGGCCGCCACGGCAAATATTCCAATTTATGGCGAATGTGGTGGCTATATGGTTCTTGGCACCGGCATCACCGATGCATCGGGCAACCGGTTTGACATGGCTGGCCTTCTTGATGTTGAAACCAGCTTTGCCAATAAAAAGCGGCATCTTGGCTATCGCAAATTCACGCCGATAGAGCCGTTTTTCTGGAATGGGCCATTTCTTGGCCATGAATTTCATTACACCAATGTAGTTTCAGCCAGCGGAACGCCGCTTTTTACCGCCCATGACGCCAATGACCAGCCGCTTGGCATGGCCGGTCTGCGTAAAGGGTCGGTTGCTGGGTCTTATCTTCACATTATCGCCCAAAGCTGAAACACTGGAGGCCAGACTAGCCAAGGCTGGATTACCCAAAGCTAGACCGCCAAAAGCTAAAAACCGCGCTAGGCCGAATCAGCCGGGTGATTGCCCCGCACCGGCCGCAAAATATGCGCATGTTCAGAATCATATAGCGCGCTATCGCGAAACCCGCCCTGATCGGCGGTCAATCCCTTGCCAACAAAGATCAGCGCCGTACGGGTAATTTTTGCTGCGGTAACAGCCGCCCTGACCGTTGATAATGTGGCATGCAGAAACGCCTCATCAGGCCAGCCAACGCGATAAGCCACAATCACGGGACAATCGGCACCGTAAAATGGCGTCAATTCACGTTCGATCGCGCGCAGATTGCGAACTGAAAGATGGATTGCCAATGTTGCGCCTGTCCGGCCAAGGCTTGTCAAATCCTCGCCTTCGGGCATTGCCGATGATTTCATCGCTGTTCGAGTTAGGATAAGCGTTTGACTGACTTCAGGAATCGTCAGCTCGATCCCGAGCGCAGCTGCGGCTGCCGCATAGGCCGACACCCCCGGCGTGATATCATAAGGAATATCAAGCGCGCGAAGCCGCCTGATCTGTTCGGCAACAGCACCATAAAGCGATGGGTCGCCCGAATGCACCCGTGCAATATCCTTGCCGGCTTTATGCGCCATTTCCATTTCAGCGATGATGTCATCAAGCGTCATCGCCGCCGTATCCAAGATGCGGGCATCATCGGGCGCTTCGGCAACCACCGCTTGCGGCACCAGCGATCCGGCATAAAGACATAAGGCACAGGATTTGATCAACCGCAATCCGCGAACGGTAATCAAATCAGGATCACCTGGCCCTGCCCCAATGAAATGAACTGTCATATCGCTTTACCTTTAAGGTTTATAAAGTTGTTATTATTGTTTTATTTTATCAATACGCTTTGCGTAACCGCGTGGAGTATAGACCGCTTTACCGCGCCCAAGATCCAGCATTTTTGACGCGCTAGACCCAACCATGACAACGGTCAGCATATCTACTTCATCAACAACAAGGCTGCCAAGCGTGCGGAATTTAATCTGTTCTTCCGGCCGACCAAGGTTGCTTGCCAGCAAAACCGGCACATCACCGCCGCGATAGCGCATCAGGATATCACGCGCTGCGGCAAGCTGGGTTCGCCGCCGCTGCGATACGGGGTTATAAAAGGCGATCACAAAATCACCGGCACCAGCGGCATGAATCCGCGCTTCGATACTGGCCCATGGGGTTAAAAGATCAGACAGCGAAATGGTACAGAAATCATGCCCAAGAATGGCACCCGACCGCGCTGCCGCACCCTGCAATGCGGAAACGCCAGGGGCGCTTATCACCTCGACGCGATGCGCCGCCGCACTGACCCCGCCATCATCTGTGCTGCGGTCAAGCAATTCAAAAACCAAGGCACCCATTGCATAAATGCCAGCGTCACCCGAACAGATGATCGCAACATTGCGTCCAGTTGCAGCGGTTTCAAGCGCATAGCGGCAACGCGCCTCTTCCTCGCCAAGAGCAAAATCCTTACGCGGCAGATGCGCCGCCGCTGCCCCCAAAAGATCGATATAAAGACCATAGCCAACCAATTCATCGGCTGATTGAACCCATTTGGCAGCTTCAGGTGTTCGCCAATCACTTTTCCCGGGCCCGATGCCGATGAGCATTACCTTACCCGGTTTGCGCCCGCGCAAAAGCCGCTGATCAGCAAGCGGAGCGTCCATTTTCACCAATGCCAAAGTTGCGTCTTTTGTATTTTGTTTTTCGGTAAATAGGCTTGGTTGCGCATCCACTGTTTGCAATATGGCTGCCTCTAACGCCGCCGCCTCGGCAACGCCATATGTACCAATTTCAGCAAAAACAACATCGGACGGATTGGCAAGATTTGCCGTTTGCTTTTCCAGTTCAGCAACGGAAAACACCCGAAACGGAACATCTAACCGCGCTGCCAAAACTAAAATTGCAGGCTCATCGGCTTTTAAATCAACCGATGCAATGGCGGCAATTGCCGCTTGATTCACATTTTGGCGGCGCAATTCGGCCGTTACAAAATCATATAATTCATCGCTATCGCAGCCACGCACACAGCCAATGCCAAGAATGAATTGCTGCGGGCAATAAACAAGCTGGTTCGCCGCCGGATCAATGTGATCATGCGTGATCGTCAAACGCATATCGTCACCGCGCTTCACCAGTGCCAGCCAATCGGTCATCACCGGATGATGATCGTCAAAATCAATTGCGGCACCGCCGCCAGCCAGCAAACCGGCCATTGCCGCTGCTGCATTTTGTTCATTGGCAAGCCGGAATCCGGCAGGCGGCGTGTCAAGCGATACGCCATCACCAAGATTGCTTGCTGTTGTCACCGCTAAATGCCCGCCACTAGCCGCCACAAGCCTTGCCCCAAGACCAAGAGCGCCATGATGCAACCCCAAAAGCGGCACAATGGAACTGCCATCATCGGCAATGGCAAGAACTGGCGCATCATGCTGTTTTTGCGCGAGATGTGGTGCCACCGCGCGAATCAGAATCGCCGCCGCGCAAAGGCCAATCACCGGCCGCCCTGCGACAAACAAACCGGCGATATGCGCAATCGTATCGGCAAACTGAAATGGTGCGTCCGGACAACGGCTAGCCAGCCCATGAACATCACCATCAACCGCCTTGGCCATTGTTTCGGCAAGCCGCAACCCACCTTGTGACAGGCATAGAATGACCGGACGGCGCATAGCGGCTATATTGGCATCATCAAGGCCTGTTGGCCGGTTTATCGCATGATCCACGGATCATCTCCTTTATAGATCAGCAGCATTGAAAAATAAGGAGCGTCATCAGGCGCATCATCAAGCGTGCCACGCAATTCATTGGCCAATGACGCATGGCCGACATAAAGCGTTTTCTGAGATAGCCCCATTGATATCAGCAAGGATCGGATTCGCGGCATATGCCGCCCCAGTTTCATAATGGCAACAGCATCGGCCAATTCGATGCGGGATCGAAGCGCATCATCCGGTAAAGGCGCAGGCAGCACGACCAGACTGTCATTGCGCGCCACCAACGGGTGAAGCTGGCTTGCAGCACAGGCCGTCACCGACGTAACCCCAGCAATGATTTCAACCGGATAATCGTCACGAAGCCGCGCCAAAATATACATGAATGACCCGTAAAATAACGGATCACCCTCGCAAAGCATCACAACATCGCGTCCGGCATCCAGATAAGCTGCGATCTGTTGCGCGCCATCATCATAAATTGATTGCGCTGGCGCACGTCCGGTTCGCATTGGCACCCGCATGATGATTTCGCGAACATCATGACCAATCGCGTCAGCAACAATGTCGCGGGCGAATCCGGGGCCATCATCAGGCGCAAGATAGGCGATGATATCCGACTGTTGGATTAACCGCCATGCTTTGCGCGTTACCAGCTCAGGATCACCCGGGCCAGTGCCAATGCCACAAAGCTTACCTTTTGCCATCAGATATCCCTTGCGCCATGCCGGATTTGATAAAATGCCATTGTGTCACCGGCATGAGCGGTCGCCAGCCATGGAACCCGCCAACCGGATCGGCATGATGCACCGAAAGCCGCACCAATTTGCCACCATATTTTTGCCATGCGGCAAGCAATAGCGCTTCGCTTTCCAAGGTGACCGCATGCGCCACCAGCACCCCATCATCGCGCAATGCAGCGATACAGGCATCGATTGTCGCTGCCGACAGGCCACCGCCAATAAATACCGCATCAGGCACTGGCAAATCACCAAGCCCCGATGGTAATTCGGCATGAATATGCTGCAAATTCGACACGCCAAATTTTTTGGCATTGCGCCGCGCCATGTCGATCTGATTTATGTTTTTATCAATGGCAAAGCCGCGTGATTGCGGGGCAAGCCGCATAAACTCAATGGCAACAGCCCCCGAACCCGCACCAACATCCCACATGACAGCACCTGCAAATGGGCGCAATTTTGCAACCGCGCTCGCCCGGCTATCGGCCTTGGTCAATTTGCCGTCATTTTCAATATCAGCATCGACAAGCGCAAATCCGGCATGATGCGCCGGTCGGTCAGGGCAGGAAATCGCCAGAATATGAAAATCAGGAACCTGATGCTGCCAATCTGCGGCTTTAGCATGAAATGAGGCTTCACCATCACCACCAAGATGGGCAAGCGCGGTGATGTCAGCATCACCATAGCCCTGCTCGGTCAGTAATTGTGCAACTTGGGGGGCGCTTTGTCCATTTTCAGCAATCACCAAAAGCCGCGCACGACGTTGGCAAGATGGTAAAATCTGGTCAATAGCACGCCCATGAATCGTTAGAATTTTGCATGATGCAATCGGCCAGCCCATCCTCGCTGCCGCCATTTGCAATCCGGATACATGCGGAATCAGCAAACAGGCATCCGCGCCAAAGCGATTGATCAGGCTGGCACCAATACCATACCAAAGCGGATCGCCTGTTGCCAGAATGATTATCTTTTGCCCTTTATGCGCTTCAAGCTTGGGATAAAGATCGGCAAGCGGTGATGGAAAGCCGATCACATGATCAGACGTGCCAAGCATCGCCGCCAACGCCGCGTGAAAACGCGTTGCGGCAACGATCAAGCTGGCCTCAGCAAGCGCGGTCTTTACCGCCTCTGACAGCGCTTGCGGGCCGGTTTCACCAATACCAGCAATGGTCAGCCACCGATCCATCAATCAGCCTTTGCCGCCAATGACAGCGCATTCACCGCAGCGGCGGCGATTGCCGATCCGCCGCGCGTGCCGAAAACCGTGACAAATTCAGCACCGCATGGCTTGTCAGCAAGCGCTTGCTTGGACTCGGCCGCACCAACAAACCCGACTGGAAATCCAAGGATGGCCGCTGGCACTGGCCCACCAATGGCAATATGTTCTAACAACCGGAACAGCGCGGTTGGCGCATTACCGACGGCAACAATGGCACCGTCAAGCCGGTGATCCCATAGATCAACCGCCGCTGCCGAGCGTGTTGTGCCTAATTGTTTGGCGAGATCAGGGGTTCGCGGATCATTCAAAGTGACAATCACCGGATTATAAGCAGGTAAAAACCGCCGCGTAATTCCCGAAGCCACCATTTCGCAATCGCAAAAAATCGGCTTGCCAGCGACCAATGCCGCAACAGCATTTTTGACCAGATTGTCACTATAGCCAAGATCATCAACAAGATCGGGCATGCCGCAAGCGTGAATCAGCCGTGTTACCAGCGTTGCAACATCATCGGGTAAATGATCCAGCCGCGCCGTTTGACGCACCCGCAAAAAGGATTCAGCATAGATCGCCGCCGGATCGGTGATGTAGGAAAAGGCGCTCATCGGGTTAGCTCTTGTCTCCCTTGCCCTTTTTCTGCGCATCGACAAGCCGTTGGCGCACTGATTCTGGGCCAAGCGGGTGATCGGCATGCGGATAAGGGTGATGATGGTGATCATGTGAATGATCGTGCGAATGGCCATGAGAATGATCATGTGAGTGATCGTGCGAATGGCCATGAGAATGATCATGTGAGTGATCGTGGTCATGATTATG
>Ga0209631_10006522_pt1 | contig 11991 bp, 7 predicted proteins | sample COG_08_FD_184752 | JGI IMG/M metagenome (GOLD analysis project Ga0209631, IMG submission 184752) | Pelagic Microbial community sample from North Sea - COGITO 998_met_08 (SPAdes) (version 2) | ecosystem: Environmental > Aquatic > Marine > Neritic zone/Coastal water | place: Helgoland, sampling... | reverse complement strand
CGAGGGCAAACACGTAGCGGAAGTAGTGTGTTTGTGCATGATGAGATCACACGCGAATGCCGTATCCCGTCGCACCCGACACAGCCTGAGCAAATCTCCACCCAGGGCTGCACCCGCTGCCAAAATAAAACCAAAAATGAATAAATTTTCTCGTCGATCCCAACCCGACTCCACTGTGGCAGTCCGAGTGACTCTCAGCGCTGACAGCTGTCGCTCGGGCGAGAAGAAAAAAAAGCACTCGACGACGTATCGAGGACGGGCTCCTCCCGCGCTGGTTCTGTGGGGACACACGAGCCTTCGCCGCGCGTCACGCACGCGTGTCGGGTTCGGTCGTCGTACACGTCCGGTGCGGTCGTCCCAGCCGGTGTAACCGTCGGGTGCATCGATCGATACGAGCCAGGGCCCCGCGGGGAGCTCGGGGAGCTCGGGCGACAGAAATCTTGGACTGTTGCTCTCCAGCAGCGGTTGAATCTGAAAACGGGAGGGTGCGTCTGATGGCGGGTCTCGCGCTCGCGCCGATGGCGACGGGAGTGTCGAAGACGTGCGCCAAGGCTGCCGCTATCTTCCCCATCGCGTTCCTCTACCATCTCACCGCGCTCGCGTCGCTTCCGGTCCAGGTGGCGCTCGCCACGGCGCGGACCATCGCGGGCGTCAAGGGGCGTGGGGTGGATGAGCTGTTCGCGTCTTTCTTCACCCCGCGCGGCGTACGCGCGGGGTCCAAGGAGGACGTCGAACTCATCGAGGGGCTGAGGGAGAGGCACGGGGCCGCGATGGCGGCGGTTAAAGACCAGCTGGACGACAGCGAGACGCGATACAAGGTACCCCAACCGACACACACCGCAGATCCCGACCGTAGTCCTATTTATTTCAAATGGTCCCCACCAGTAGTCGCTGACCAGTCACCCGTCCCCCACCAACCAAACCCAGGCTGTGTACGAGAAACTTCGCGAGTCCGAGCGCATGCGACTCAAGATGCAGAACAGGCTCCAACACGCGCAGGAGGACCTACGGGCCGCGAGGGGCGAAGAACCCCCCAGTCCGCGACACGCGAGCAACTCGTTCCGCTCGGGCAAGGACTCCGAATATGCAGACGCGGAACAGGACAAGTATCCGATGTACTTCACCACCGCGCTGTGCATGGCCGCGTTTCTGTACGTGTACGACATACCGGACGTGCCACCGTTCGAGCGTAAGCTGACGAACGTCATCGCGCCCATCGTGTGGACCACGGCGGCGGCGACTAAGCACCCGGCGCTGTACAAGCTCTTGATAGTCGGCAACCTGGTGTTCTTCGGCTACCTGACGCACATGCTGGTGCAATGGAAACGTGAGATGGCGATCGGTGCGACGGCACCGTCGGCCGCGATGACGTTCGCGGGGTGACGATCCAAAACGAAGGAGGAAACGCTGTAAAAACAGGGTGCTGTAGCTACGAAACCCGCCCGTCGCGACAGAGTCCAAGTCGCTAAATTCTTTTTAACTTAAGAGTTCAACTCAAGCTTTCGACACCGAGACCGCGTGCGTCGCGTTACGAGTACGATGAAACGTGATTGCCGCGAAAACAGTGTCTTGCTCCTTCAACGCTAATCGACCGATCCAATTCCTAATCAATCGACGTGTAGTGCTACTACGTTACTTTCCCTCCATCTCCGCCTCGCGGTGGAACCGGTCAATCTCTTCCACGTCCTCCTCGCTGCCCATGTGTATGGGGTGCCTCTGGTGGATGCTGGTGGGTACGATGTCCAGTATGCGCTGCGTGCCGTCCGACGCGGCACCGCCCGCCCTCTCCATGATGTACGCCATCGGGAAGCACTCGTACAAGATCCTCAACTTGCCGTTTGGGGATTTGGAATCCCCGGGGTATGAAAACGTGCCGCCGTAGAGTAAGGTGCGGTGCACGTCCGCCACCATGCTACCGATGTACCTCAACGAGTGCGGCGATTCCTTGTCGTACTTGACGTGATCGACGTACCGCTTCATCCCCGCGCTCCAGTACCTGCTGTTGCCCTCGTTCACCGAGTACGTCGCCCCCGACGGCGGACACTTGATCTTGGGATGCGTCAGGACGAACTCGCCGAGGCTCGGGTCCAGGGTGAACCCCCGCACGTTCCCACCCACGGTGAGCACCAAGGTGCACGCGCTGCCGTACATGCAGTACCCCGCGGCGACCATCTCCTTACCGGGTACCAGGACGTCGTTGATATCCCCGACGCCGAGCGTCTTGGCGCGGTACACCCCGAAGATGCTGCCGACGGATACGCAGCAGTCGATGTTGGAGGACCCGTCCAGTGGGTCGAAGACGCAGACGTACCGTCCGTGGGGCGATGTCGCGCACATGATGGCGTCCTCCTCTTCCTCGCTGACCAGCATGGTGCACCGCTTGCTCTCGTCCAAACCCCTGGCGAAGACGTCGTGCGCGATGACGTCTAGTTTCATCTGCTGCTCCCCCTGCACGTTCGTCGTCAAGTCCTGAGTCTTGCCGCTCAGGTTGGCGAGGCCGAGCTTCCGGACGCAGTTCTGGATGTACTTGCACGACGTCGCGACACTCTGTAGAAGGATGCACAGATCGGTCTCCTCCTCCTTCTTGATGTGGCCCTTCGCCGCCAGTGACGGGCACGTCGTGGACAAGGTCAGGATGAAGCTGCTGAGGGTGACGAACGAGTCGAGGTCCTCGCCGAAGTCGTCGATCGAGTGCGAGCTCGCGACCCGCTTCATCGCCCCACACCGATCCACGGCACGCGTCTGCGCCCCGGCTTCCGAGTTTGTATAGGGTACCGCCGCCTCGACGCGCGCGGCGTTGGGTTAAGTGAGGCGCCGCCCGCGGCCGAACCGAGGGAAATTACCCATTATTTTTCACCGGCAGTCCCATTTTTACGCGAGACTCGACCCGTGTCTCGAGCCGAAACCACTCGCTCGCACTCAGAGGCACCACCGCCTCTCGATTCAAACGAACTGGATTTCAGTCTCAGATCGCGAATCAAGTTTATCATTGGCGAACGACCGGCGTTCCGGGCGATCATTGGCTGAAGGATCGGCAACCGTAAAATATCAGGATTCGTATGAGGGTTTAGTGTCAAGTCGTCACGACCCGACGGTCCGCCGAGTTTTTCTCAACGAGCATCCTGAGACGTCGGGCGGAATAATGGAAGCTTGGTTTGGGAACCCTTGACGGGGCCGCGAGACGCGCGACGCCTCACAACTCTCGCGGGTCACACGCCGGCGACGAGTAAGACACACCGTTCATAAGTTCGTTCGGAGTTCGGACGCGCTCGTGACCCTACTCACTGCGTTAAGTGAGGCACGAGACAAACCTTCGTCGAACCACCCGACGCCGCCGGTGAAAAGAGCAGCCGGAGAAGACTTCGCGCGATGGCGAGCGTCGTGAGCGGCGTCGGGGCGATGGCGGCCCCCAAGATCGGCACCAACCGCGCGACGATGAAGCCCCGTGCGTCGATGAAGCCCCGTGCGTCCGCGCGCGTCCAGGCGCGCGTCGTCCCGTCCGCCCGCGCGGTGGTCGCCCGGGCCTCACCGCAGCGCGCCACCGAGGCGATTCTCGCCCCTCGCGGTCCTCTCCGCGCGCCCTCGAACGACGCGCGCGGATCGACCGCGGTGGCGTCCGCGCTCGCGCCCGCGGCGTCCATGCGAACCGCGGCGTACTCGCGCGCGTCCCCCTTCACGCGCCGCGTCACCACCCCGGGCTTCCGCCGCGAGATGGAGCAGTCCGCGCGCCTCCACGGCAAAACATCCGGGCCCCCGCTCAGATCCCGACAGCCCACCACGCGCGCGGCCGCCGGAGGTGACAAGGACGTCGCCGCCGCCGCGGGCGCCAAGGAGCCCGGGCCATCCTCCGGCAGGTGGTCCTCCGTCGTCAACTCACTGGCGACGGTGATGGAACCGACGGAGGTGGAGTCGCTGCTCGACGAGGAGCTCCCGGCGCACGACGAGATCACACGCGGGCGACTGTCCAACGGACTGCGGTACGTCGTGCTGCCCAACAAAGTGCCCAGCGATCGGTTCGAGGCGCACCTGGAGATGCACGTCGGTTCCGTGGACGAACGCGCGGATGAGCAAGGGCTGGCGCACCTGGTGGAGCACGTCACTTTTCTGGGATCCAAGAAGAGGGACGCGTGGCTCGGGTCGGGGACCAGGGGCAACGCGTACACCGACTTCCACCACACCGTGTTCCACGTGCACTCCCCGACGTACAACAAGGATTCCATCTACATGCTTCCCAACGTGCTGGACATCCTGTACGACGTGGCGTTCAACCCGCAGTGCCTCGAGACCCGGGTCCAGAAGGAGAAGAAGGCTGTCCTCGCGGAGGCGCAGATGATGAACACCATCGAGTACCGCGTGGACTGCCAGCTCCTCCAGCACCTCCACTGGGATAACAACCTCGGATGCAGGTTCCCCATCGGTAAGCTCGACCAGGTGGCCACGTGGGACGCCGCCAAGGTTCGGCAGTTTCACGATCGCTGGTACTTCCCGGCCAACGCCACCCTCTACGTCGTCGGAGACTTCCACGCCGACGTTCCGGGCGTCGTGGAGATGATCGAGAAGGCGTTCGGGTCCGCCGAAGCCGCGATCGAGATTGACGAATCCACCGGAGCTGCCACCGCGGATCCCCCAGTGCTACGAGAGAGGCACGCGGTCCGGCCCCCGGTGCGACACGCGTACGGTGTGCCGCCGTCGATTGCTAAAACCATCGACGCGGCGGAGAAGGCGGCGAAGGCGGCGGGCATCGATGACCCGTACCAGCCGTTCGTGGCGAAGGAGAGTGGGGTTCAGCTGTTCCAGCACGAGCACCTGAGCCACGTGAGCTTCAACATCTTCAGCAAGCTCCCCGTGCTGCCTCTGCGGCACATGGGCGACTTGCACCGCACCGTGAACCAGCGCATATGTCTGTTGGTGCTCCAGAGCCGCATCCAGAGCCGGTACGCGGAGCTCGACCACGAGCACTACAAGCGGTGCGAGCTCGACCACTCCGACAGCGCGCGGGAAGGGTGCACGGTGTCCACGGTGACTGTCACGTGCGAGCCGCTGCACTGGAAGTACGCTCTGCAAATCGCCGTGGAGGAGGCGCGGCGCCTGCAAAAGTGCGGCTTAACCCCAGGCGAGCTCCAGAGGTTCAAGGGTGCCATGATGAGGGACAGCGAGCAGCTCGCGCAGCAGGCTGGGTTTGTCCCGTCCCTCGAGAACCTCGATTTCGTCATGGAGCACGACGCGTTGGGGCACGTGGTGATGGACCAGGTGCAGGGCCACGAGGCTCTCGTCCGCCTCGACGACGTCATCCGAATAGAAGGGGTCAACGAGGTGGCGCGCGAACTCCTCGGCTTCTTCGGCGAGTACGGCGCCGCGCCGGAGGAGAAGGATGCGCTGGGGGGGCTGACCACCGCCATCGTGGCGTGCGTCCCTTCCACCACCACCGACGCCGAGGGCGTGGAGGTTCCTTTCGCCATGACCGAGGATGAGGTCAAGGAAGTGCTCTCCGCCGACTACGGAGAGATCGAGGCGATGGAGGACGTGTACGTCCCCGACGAGCTCCTCAGCGACGAGGAGATCGAGACGTTGATCGCGGAACGGAAGCCGTCAATCGTGGAATCGACGATTGACGCGGCGACTGGCGTGCATCAGCGCGTGCTGTCCAACGGGGTACGGGTCAACTACCGCGTCACGAACAACGAGCCCGGCAGTGGTTTCCTCAGGCTGGTCATCCCGGGCGGGAGGACCGCGGAGCCCGTGGCGTCGGGCCCGGGCGGCATCGGCGCCGCGGCGGTGGGCTTCAGGACCCTCCAGGAGGTTGGCGGCATCGGCCAGTGGACCCGTAAGCAGGTTGAGCTCATCACCATGCAGAACCTGGTGATGTTCGAGGTTGAGCCCGAGGCGGAGTACCTCTTCCTCGACGCCGCGTTCGCCGTCAAGGGCGGCCTTCGCACAACCCTCGAGATTATCCACCTGCTCACCACCCAGCCCGTCTGGGACTCCAACGCGCTGGAGAGGGTCAAGGACATCTACCGCATGTTCGAGCTCAACACCCAGCGTAACCTCGAGCTCCTCACCCACGACAAGGTCAACCACGCCGTCTTCGGCGACAGGAGGCTCATGGACCCGAGCCGAGAGGAGCTGAGCAAGCTCACACTCGACGGCGTCGTCAACGCGGTTGAGGCGCAGCTCAAATCCGGCCCGCTCGAGGTTAACATCGCGGGTGACTTTGACCCGGCTGAGATGGACGAGATGATTGTCAAGTTTCTCGGAACAGCCGCCCCGGGTGGAGCGCTGACGCCACAGATCGACACAGAGCCCCTCCCGCTCACCCCTCTGACACTCAAGGATGTCCCCGGCACGGACGAGCAGCGCGCGCAGAGGCTCTGGCTACGGGACAGCGACGAGCGCGCGTGCGCCGTGCTCGCGGGGCCGGGCCCAAAGATGTGGGCGCCCATGCGAAACCCGCCCTTGCCCCCGCTCGCGGATGCCGACGCTGACGCCGATGCCGACGCCGATGCCGCCGGTACTCCCGGTGACGTGAACCCGTTCGTGGGACCTGACGGGGGTCGGTACCACCCCCAGGACCCGGTCAACGCGGCGGCTGCGCTCAAGGAGAACCCCTTCGCCGCGCAGTCGATCCGCCGGGCCAACCCGCTGGCAACTTTCGTCGCGGGCATGCTCCTCACCGAGGTGATCGGCGGCCGGCTGTTCACCACCGTCCGCGACGCCCTCGGGCTCACCTACGACTGCAACTTTCAGCTCGCGTTTGGCTTGCAGAACAGCGACGCCACCACCTACAGGCTGGTGGTGACGAGTACCCCGGCTAAGATTGACGACGCGCTCGACGCCGCGCTTCGGGTACTCCGGGGGTTCAAAAACCAGCGAATCTCCATGCGCGAGGTTGAACGCGCGCGGATGACTCTACTGACCCGCCACGAGACGGAGCTCAAGACGAACGCGTACTGGGTGGACTTGATGCAGTACACCGCGCTCGGCGACGTCCTGGCGCCCGCTAAGGATGTGACGTGCATCAGCGACTTACCGGCCATGTACGAGGCGGCCACCGTGGACGATCTCTACGAGGTGTACGCGCAGCTTGGGTTGGGCGACGGCGAGATCTTCACGTGCGTGACGGTGGCGGGCGCGGAGGACCCGGCGATCGCGAAGAAGAAGGCTGAGGAGGAGGCGGCGGCTGGTATCGAGGCGATGGCGGCCGCCATGGGGGGTGCGGGCGCGGGTGCGCAGGTTGACCCGAGCGCGGCGGCTGCTGCGGCGATGGAGGCGATGCGTCAAGCGATGGCCGCCAACGCGGGGTTCGCGACGGAGGCGCTCAAGGCGATGAAGGGACCCAAGAAGGATGACGGGATCGACCGAGTCTGACACGAAACGGCGGAAGTAATATGATTTTTTCACTTTGACGAAACTCTCACAACTTTTCAAACGAACTCGCGACTTTGCCGACCGCCATCTGCGCGCACACCTTCTTGTGCGTCTTCCAGTCCTTGTTTTGGCATTCCCTTCCGCAGTAGTAGATCGCCCTGCACTTGCTGCACTTCATGGCGCAGCCGTTCTTTTTGCATCCCGCACCCGCGCATATTTTATCCCATCCGAGCTTGGCTTTTCCCTTTCGGCTCTGGTCGGATCCACGCGCGTGGCGCCCGATGGGTCTGAAGTAGTCCCCCGTCGCCGCTTTGAACTCCTCGGGTGTCAGTCCATCTTTCATCTCGAACGTGGTGAGCACGCACGCGATGTTACCGCCGTTCTCGTGCACCATCTCGCACTCTCTTCGGTGGTCTTTTCCGAGCTTCAGCATGCACGCTCTCGAGCAGCACGCCTCGCCGCACAGCCCGCACTCTGCGACGGTGGGCGTTTTGCAGTAATCGCACTTTCTCTGCAGCGAACGGCGGCTGATGCTCGCGGCGTTGGGTGCCAGCGCCATCCAGTCCCTGTACAGAAAGGCAAAGTCCGACGCGCTGCACGCCACCGCACAAACACCCGTCGTACTCGTCGAAATTCATGCGCGACGGGGACTACAAGTACGTCGCGTGCCTGGGACTCTGATCGTTCGCGCCAAAAATGTGCTCTTATCTTCGCGGGAAATATATTTCGCGTAACACCACTCGCGTCCTCACGTCCTCACGACCACATTCTGACGCGTGACGCCGCATGACGGCGACGCAGACCGTGGCGGTAACCTCCGCCCCCGGCATGAAAGCGCGTGAACCCTCGTTCACGCTGGACAGCGACGACGAATTGGACGACGTCGAACGCGAGATATCAACGCGCGATGAGTCAGACGACGGGGCGGGGACCGGGGCGACGGCAGCCGAGGAGGTATCGACCGCCCCCGGGAGTACCATCGAGCAGTTCGAGCTCGACGTGGGCATGGTCGGCCTGAGGGTCGCCACCGGCCGCGAGGACCCGCCCGCGTCCGACGAACCACCCAAGCCATTCTGGGAGCACGACTTCGCCAGCGAGTACGATTTCGCCAGGGCCCATTACTCCAAGGCTGTGGAGGAGGCCACCTCGCCACAGGCGCGCACCGCGGGGCAACCGCACGTCACTCACGGCAAGAGCGGTCTACGGGTGGACCCGAAGGAGGCTGAGCGGTGGAGACGAGCGGCGAGGGAGCGCGCGCAGGTCGTCACGGAGTTGGCATCGTCCGCCGGCAAACGCATGTCCGAGCTCTGGGACACCCTCAGCGGCAAGCCCAGGTCGAACGAACCCGCGCCGGATGAAGATGAACCCACGCGTACGCAGAAGCAGTGGACGGAGATGCGCGGGGCGGGTGACGGTGAAGGAGTCAACGAGGGCGAGTTAACAGACCCACACGCGCCGACGGGTGACCCATCGTTCGGCGGCCGAGACCGGTCCCCGCGAGCTCCGCGGGACGACTACTTCAACGTAAACCCCGCGGTCATCGCGGCGGAGGACAGGTGCGCCGCCGCGGAGGCTGCGACGCAACGCGCGGAGGAGAAGATCGAGGCGCTCGTGGGTGAGTTGAGCGACGCGAGGAAGGAGAGGGACGCGCTTCGAGCGGCGCTTCGCGAGGTTCAGCCGACGCATCGAGCGCTCGATGCGTCGACGTGAACCCTGACTTCAGGGTAGGCGTCATCGTGTACTCAAAGACTCAGCGAACGTAACAACACAACATGATATCACAAGGTTCGTCTCGATGCGAACTCACCGGCACGAGCGGCGAAGAAAGAATGAACCGGGGGCTTGGACTCGAGGTTCATTCTTCGCGCCGGAACGGAAAACCAAATCTTCAGTCTCGGCGCCGGTCCGATCGGATCGGGAACTCTCTCAGACGTCGTCGTCGTCGCACGACACGGACAGGTCCCCTTCGTCGTCCTCGATGACGTCGCACTCCTGCTGGTCCACCGGGTTGATCGTCTTGCACACGGTCCCTCCGCCGGGCTGTTCGCAGCAGTACACGTCCACGCCTTCTTCGTCCTTGTCGGACCACCCGACGAGGCACGGCTCGATGTTGGCGTCGGGGTCCATCTCCACCACCTCCTCCTCGGGCGAACTTCTCCTGATCAGGACGACACCGCGCATCATCTGGTGAGGCTTGCGCACCGCGGAAGGGAGGACCCGCACGGCGGAAGAGACCTTGCTCGCGGACTTGGCTCGCGCCGCGTTGGAGACGGCGGAGAGGGAGAAGGACGCGACGGTCACCGCGTGCATTTTGATGGAATAGATGGTCACTTCGACGCGTTAATCGGGGCGAGCGCGCGTGCGGTGTGCGTGAGTGCGGGAGTATCGCCCGCGCTCGTGGCGTGAGTGCGCTCGGTTGTGACGAGCGGGGTGGGATTTGGTGTGAAGCCGGTCCGTTCGCGGTGGGGCGGACGTGTTCGGCGCGTGTGTTTATGCGCGGGGGGTCCGTCAAGCGTCGTGCTGAGTCACAGGCGTATCTGCCAGCTGCCATGAGCGATTGTGGGCACACCCGCGTGTGCCGAAGTTTGAAGCGCAGTTTTTTGAAGAGTCGCGAGAACGAGAACGAGCATCGGTAAAACTGTCGTCTGAAATCGGGAGGGCGCTCCCCGCACAGCACTTCCGCGCCGTTGGGACGTCCGCGTCGTTCGGTCTGGACCCTGACGTACGAGGGCGACCGTCGCGCGTCACTGATACGGCGATAGATACGCCGCTCCCCCCCGCACGACGGTTGGAGCTCATCACTCATCTCTTTTGGAAATTTTAACTCGTCGCGTCGCCGACAACGGCCAAGATGATGTTCGTATCGACCGCGGGGGTGATGGCCCCGGTGGCGCGCGTGTGGAACGCGTGGCGCGCGCAGAGATACGGCGCTGAGCCAACGGCTCGGGCCGTGAGGCCGGTGCGTGCGCGTCCGGCTCCGCTCGGCACGGTCCGCGCGGGCAGTGTTCGTTCCACCGCACGGTTCGGAATGTTCACTCGCACGTCCCCCCGCGTCGCCAGCCGCGTGGTGACCGCCGCGTTCTTCGACGAGGACCCCGCGTGGGACGCCGTGGTCGCCGCGGAGAAGGCGGCTGACGAAACGAACACCCAACACGACGCACGCGACGGCGCTGCGCTCGCTATGAGCGACGACTTCGTCGCGTCCAAGCCCCTAGAGTACGAGCGATCGGTCGCGGCGTTCGTCTGCCTCGCCGTCGCCGCGGTGGTGCTCTCCGTGCCGTTCGGATTCGTCCGATGGAACCTCAGCACACTCGCGCCGCTGGTCTGGTGGCAGCTCGGTCTGAGCACCGGCGTGGGTACCCTAATGGCGGCGCCGCTGGTGTACGCGTGCACCCTCCCCGCCATACGAGCGCGATGCAACCTTCCGGTGTTAGCCAGGGCATCATTCGGAGTCCGCGGCGGGAAGATCGCCGACCTCGGCCGCGGCATCCTCGGCCTCGTACTCTTCACGCTCATCACGTTGGCGGGCGGCGAGGCCGTGCTGGGCGCCGCGTCCGCGCTGGCCAACAACGGCGTGCTGTACGACGGCGTCTTCGCCGACCCGGACTCATTCGCGGGTCTCGTGGAACGGCTCGTCGCGTACGTCACCTTCTGGGCGGCGCAGTGCGCGGTTTTGGTCAATCTGAGGCCGGATAAGCGCCTGATGTGGTGCGCCAGGGGCGGTAGTGCGCTGGTGTGCTTCCATTTCATCCGCGCCGTCGCGGCCGGGTTCAGGGAAGCGGCGCTGCTCGACCTACCGCTCGCGCCGCTCGTACCAGAGTTTTGGACGCACGCGGTGTTAACCGCCGGGGTTTGGTTCACACTCGCCGCGCTCCTACCGGACTACGCGCGGAAGTGCGTGAACGAGGACGGGTACCTCAAGGCACAAGCGTTCTGGCTCCCACTGCTCGCCGGGTGCGTCGCCGTCGCCGCGCTAGGAGTCACCGGTGAATCCTCACCAGCCGCGTGCTTACTCTCCGTCGCCGCCGCGTGTCTCGTGACCAACGCCACAGCCACCAGCGTCGGCGCCGTGTCCGCGATTCGCGCGTGGAAGCCGCAAGGTGCGAAGCGATCCGCGTTCATCGTGGCGCTCGTCGCGCTCATCGCGGCGCCGCTCGCGATGACGTGGCAGCAGGTCATCGCGGCGTCGTCGTGGGCCGTGGGTATCGGTTCGCTGCTCGTCGCGCCCGCCATCGGAGTCGTGCTGGCGCATTACTGGCTCAGGTCCGGGCGATCCATCGACGCCGAGTCTTTATACAAACGCGACGATACCCAAGGTAAGTACTGGTACCAGGGCGGGGTCAGCATCCGCGCCGTGGCTGCGCTCTTCGTCGGAGCGGCGCCCAACCTGGCGGCTTTAGCCGCCGGGGTCGTCGCGAGTCTCAAGTCCACCGGCCAGATGCGACTTAACCTGTACATCGTCAACAGCGAGTACTCATCCTTGGTGGGCATGTTCTTGGCGGCGGGGACCTACGTCGCGTCCCTCGCGCTCTTCCCGCTCATACCGCGTTGGATGGAGAGCGCGCAGGTGCTCCAGCAGTTTGTGATGTGCCTGGAGCAGACAGTCGCGTTGTTTGCGTTTTGCGT
>Ga0209631_10006516_pt1 | contig 11995 bp, 13 predicted proteins | sample COG_08_FD_184752 | JGI IMG/M metagenome (GOLD analysis project Ga0209631, IMG submission 184752) | Pelagic Microbial community sample from North Sea - COGITO 998_met_08 (SPAdes) (version 2) | ecosystem: Environmental > Aquatic > Marine > Neritic zone/Coastal water | place: Helgoland, sampling... | reverse complement strand
GTAAAAGAGGGTGTTTGTGGGCTTGCTCGACCGCGGCCGTGATACCAAAGCGCCGAGCCCGCAAGGTCACGTAATATTGGCTTTGCAATAGATTCTTGTTTCACTAGGACAAACCTTAACGAGCCTTACAATCATGACGACACCACTTTGGGCCCTGGCGGCAGGTTGCGTGCCCGACGCCGCTCCCTGGGACATTCCCCGCATTGCGGCGGCAGCAGGGTTTCTCTCGTCGGGCATGTGGGTGGATCCAAAGACCACCTGGGGGCCTGATGCCCTGGCCAAAACGCAACAAGCCCTTACCGATACCGGGATTGTGTTGGTCGACGTGGAGGTTGCTTGGCTCGAGACCCACAATCGTGCAACAGACATCCAAAAGTTGATTGTTGACGTGGGTTTGGCGCTGGGCGCCCGTAATCTTTTGGTTGTCTCAAGGCACGAAGATTACAGTGCCTCGATCGATCAGTTTCGGGATCTGTGTGAGCGTGCGGGCGACGGCCTGCGGGTTTGTCTGGAGTTTGGAGAGTTCACCCAGATTAAATCGTTACAGGCCGCGAATGCTTTTATCGACGCGGTGGATCATCCCTCGGCAGGGATCCTCATTGATTTGATGCACATCGCGAGAAGTCACGAGCCCCTGCCGGATTTAACCGCATCGCGCTTTCCGTATGTGCAGGCCTGTGACTTTTTGCATTCCTCGACCGCCATGACGGGCCGGGATTATATCCAAGCGGCGGTTGATGATCGGTATTGCCTTGGGGATGGGGAGGGTGACACAAAGCGCCTGAGCCTTGTGCGCCAAACTAAAATTGATGTCAGTCTTGAGATTCGCTCTCGCGCGCTGCGAGAGGCTTTTCCGGATCCCGTGGATCGCGCGAAAGCAATTCTTACCCGCTGTAATCGAGCATAAGGCGTCGAAGCCGGCATTCCCTTCTATCAATCAAGTTGCTAGATTCACGCAGGAATTCATCAAAAAAGAGAACGCATCGTGACCAAACCGCTTTGGCAATACAGCGCCGTTGATCTGCATCGCGGTATCACCGGTCGAGATTTTTCGGCACGTGACGTTGTCGCCGCCGTGACAGCGCGGATGCAGGCAGAAAACCCAAGGTTAAATGCGGTGGTTTATGATTACACCGATCAGGCGCTGGTCCAAGCTGACTTGGTGGATGCGCGGCTCGCAAGCGGGGCTGCCCCGCGAATGCTCGAAGGAATTCCCGTCACGGTTAAGGTCAATGTGGATTTGATGGGGACGCCTACAACCAATGGTCTACCGGTGTTTGCGAACAACCTTGCGTCAGGCAATTCACCCATTGTGCAAAACCTCCTCAACGAGGGGGCCATCATTATTGGCAAAACCAATACCCCAGAACTCTCAATGCGGGGTACAACCGACAATCCGCTTCACGGCCTAACCAAAAGTCCTTGGGATGAACGGGCGTCGCCCGGCGGCTCCTCAGGCGGCGCCGGTGCGGCGTGTGCAGCAGGATTCGGACCAATCCATCACGGCAACGATATTGCCGGGTCTTTGCGCTTTCCAAGCTCGTGTTGCGGTGTTGCAACGGTCAAGCCAGGCTTGGGCCGCGTGCCGGCCTTTAACCCATCCGCGCCGGCGGAGCGCGGTTTATTGTCGCAACTGATGTCGGTGCAAGGCGCCATCGCCCGCGAAGTTAAAGATGTTCGATTGGCGACGCAAGTCATGGCGCAGTCAGATCCGCGCGATCCTTGGTGGGCACCGGTGCCGTTTTTTGGCCCAAAACCTCAGGAGCCAATACGCGTTGCCTTCACCAAAGCGCCCCACGGTTACCCGATTCACCCTGAAATTCTTGCACACCTAGATCTTGCGCAGGCCGCGCTGACCGCCGCAGGATACGAGGTCGAGGAAGTTCCAGTGCCGAGTATCGCGCCGGCTGCTAAGGCTTGGTTTGATGTTGCGTTGCTCGAAATTAAGGAAGGCTTGGATCCGCTTGCGCGGGAGCATGGCAGTCAGACCATTCAGAATATCTTTGACTACTACTACCAAATGTCTGATACCGTCGATTACCAAGGGTATATGAAAGGGGTTGGCGATCGCAGCGGCATTATTCGGCCATGGAATGAGTTGTTGCAAGACTATCCGCTTGTTTTAACGCCGTTTTTGATGCGTCCGACTTATGATTACGACCATGATGAAACCTTTGAGGGCAGTAAAGATTTATTTGATTCGGCGATCTACAGCTACGGCATAAACTACATGGGGCTGCCGGCCGGGGTTGTGCCAACGGGCCTGATCGAAGGCCGACCCTCGGCCGTTCAGATCGTAGGGCAACGGTTTCGGGAAGATTTGATACTCGATGCCTTAGAGGTGATTGAGGGGGCAGTCGGTGTGCTGAGTCCTCAGCTTTGGTGATCGTGCGCTGGCTCAGATAGGCGGGCAGGCAGTTAGGTTGCGCCCGTTTGTCGATGAGAGGAACCACAGTGATTCTGACGCGGATAGACCGGCAATTATTATTGGCAAGGGCTGGTTCAAGCCTTGTATAGGTCATTAAATGATCAACCCCATGAGATTGCTTGTTAAAGATTGCATGTTAAAGATTGCTGGTTAAAGAGGACTGATTGCAGAAGCCGTTGTAATGAGACTGTGTTTTCGAATGCTGCCGTGGTGCGACGATCGGTGTTGCTCCTAAACGAACGACCGCTGAATCGCTTGACGTTTGCCCTATGGGCCAAGTCCAACGCCCATCGTGACGTTAGGTTAGCGTCGGGTCTCATAATCATCAGGGCCTTTTGTTGATTCTATTGCGTTCGAATTAACCAGGTGGTTGCTGATGACCTCACTGCCGAGCGTTGACCCATCATTGTTGCCGAGGGTGATGGCCGGCCATCGGCCATCTTTGAAAAGAAACAAGACGGTGGCGCCCTCGGGGCCTGCAACGAGGGGGCCGTAACCTCGATGGGCTAAACCAATTCGGATATCACCGGCGACATGCCAGGTTGCGCCGACCTTCTGCGTGCCGGCGACAATGATTTCCGTATAGTCACAAGCGTGGGTGTGCGCCTCCGTATAGCAATTGGGTGGGTAAAACACCTTAAAAACAGTCGGTGCGGCGTCATCTGTTGGGTCGCCAACGCGGTACATGCTGGTCACGATGCCCGAGGGCAATTCGATCTTATCCAGATCGTCCCAGTTGAATGCCAGATGACCTTTCTTTTGGAGTTCGCTGGCGAGCGCAGCATCCGTTCTTTGTGGCATGACAGCTCCAACGTTGTTCGATCACAGCGTTATACGAGTCCTTGCTCGCAAGTTCAAGTCACAATCCTTAAGCCGGCCTATTCAAGCCTATCTTGATAGATCGCTGGTGGGTGCTATAGCGTTTAGTAGGAGATGGCTTGCCCTGGTAGCGGGCTGATGACACGATGATCCGAGCCATATGAGGTCAAGTTCTGAAAACGAAGGTTCGTTTGGGCGTGCAAAGTAGGTCTTGTCCAAAGAAGTTTTTATCCAAAAAAGATCTTATCCGAAATAGGTCTTATCCAAAGAAGCTGACGGCGCCCGGCTAAATGGGTTTAGGATTTGATGGCCCTAAAAAAGCCCGTTTAGTGCGGGCTTTTTTAGGGTAGTTTGACGTTAATCGCGACCTAAAGTCGAAGCATCCGTTAGTCTTGCATCAGGTTATACGTGCTTTCGACAGTCCAGAGGTTTCTGGAATTGCAGGTCGCAGTGGCGGTCCATTCAGCAAAGATTGCCGCGGCTTTTTCGTCGCCGCTGCTAAAAAAACTTTGGAATGCATCGCCCATACCCGAGAAATCTGACCAACCGGTCATCAAAATAAATCGACCGGGATCAGAGGTGTCACCCGTGAAAGGTGTAAAGATCCATTGTGCGTCTTTTTGCCCTTGTGCCTTGGTCCAGGCACCAACAGCTTTTGAAATTTTCCGGACATCATTTATCGTTTTGCCTTCATTGAGAGAGCAGTTCCAAGTTTCAACGGGCGCAGCTTCCGCATGGTGATCAGCCTGTGCATAAACGGTTAGAAGCAAAGTCCAGATCGTCAGAATAATTTTCATCGTTTAATTGCCTTTACTATGAGTGAGCTCTTAGCGTAATTCTCCGATCGCGAAAACAAAAGCTTGGTTCGATTTTGGTTCAAATGTGAGACGCAGGCGTAAGCGACGGTAAGTTGAATGGGTCAAACGCGATCGGGCGCGTTTATTTGCCTGCATCGAAGGCATCTGGAAGATGGTTGTTTTGCCTGCCGCGAATATTCGCTTGATGTACCTAGATTGGCGACGGCGCTACTTTGAGTCACTGAGGTGTGTCTGACCAAACTTCAGGATCTCTTGTAAGACGGGTTGAAGAGAATGTCCTAACGGGGTTGGACTATATTCGTACCGCACAGGCTTGGTTTGATACGCAATCTTTTCGAGCATCCCGATTGAGACCAAGCGTTTCAGGCGCTCAGCCAATAGGTTGGTTGGGATTTTTTCGGCGCAATTTGCAAAATCAGCGAAGGTACGGCGATCGAAGAATAAGGCATCGCGCATAATCACCAGGGTCCATTTGTCACCGAACAAATCGAGGGTGCGCGCAATGGGGCAGGACGACCGGAATGCGCGCGCACGCGGTCTTGGCATCGACGGGGGTATTGGGCTTGTCTGGGTGACTTTTCTTGTCGGCATCGCGGGTTGACCTCGTTTTCAGCGCCGCCAGGCGCCAAGGCGAATCGCAAAAGCAATGACCAATGCGTAAACCATCATAGCAAAGGCTGCAGCGTAATAAATACCCTGCAGGCCGAGATCCAGCGTGTACGCTAATAGGATCGCGCCAAAGCCCGCTAAGAGCACGCGTGAAATCGTTGCCACCACTGGCCATAACATAAAACTTGCGCCCTGAGAGGCGAAGTAAAGCGACATGCCAAGGCCTTGGAAAAAGAAGAAAGGACCGACGATCTGAATATAGGCGGTTGCTGAAGCTACGACGGCCGGGTCATCAGTAAACAGGGTGATCCAAGCGGCTGGAAACAGCGCTAATAAGATACCCAGAACGCCAGCGATGCCACTGGCGCAGGCGCCACCGATCCAGGCGACACGTTCAGCACGCGCGGTGTTACCGGCCCCAATGCTCATGCCGACCATCGAGGTCATCGCCGCGCCAAAGCCAAATACAAGCGGGATGATCAGAAATTCGACCCGGGAGCCGATCCCGTAGCCAGCAAGTGCGGCATCACCAAAGGTACCAACGAGCGCCGTGAGGATGAGGACGGTTGAAACCGTGAGTAGCGGGGATAGCGACGCGGGTAAGGCAACTTTTAAAATGTCTTGGAAATTCGCTTTCGAAAAAACGAGGGCCGACAGCCGCAGTTGGACCAAACTCGATCGATTGCGGAGTTGCAAGAGTAAAACGCCGCTGACCAGGGCACCTGAGACAATGGCGGATACGGCAGCACCGGTGATCCCGAGCTTGGGTAGACCAAAGGCGCCTAGGATCAAACTACCGGACAATGGAATTTGAATCAGCGCGCCCAGCATCATTGCGGCGGCGGGTAACTGCATGTTGCCCATGCCTCGAAAAATAGCGGTGGTGATGCCCAAGCTCCAAATTAAGAACCCACCACAGAGGAGTAGGTAAGTGTAAGCATAGGCTTGGGTCAGTGCGTCACCAGTGCCACCCAGTAATCGTAAGAAGGCCTGGCCGCCAAGGCCGAACAAGAGGAGTAATGCGAGCGCGCCAGCAACCCCAAGGGCCAGCGCGTGCCAAATAAGCTGCTCCGCGCGATGAATATCACCGGCGCCAAGGGCCCGTGCGATGGCGGAGGCAACAGCGCCGCCCATTGCGCCACCCGATAGGGTTTGGGTCAGCATGAGGAACGGAAAGGCTAACGCAATCGCTGCAAGCGAAATCGAGCCGAGCTGACCGATGAACCAGACTTCAGCGAGGCTGACGGATCCTTGGACCAAAAAAGCGAGGGTGCTGGGCGCCGCCATTCTTAGCAATAACGGCAATGGCTTCGCCGTAAGGAGGTGTTGGGTTTTTGGATCCATGAACTGCTTATGTTTTGGAACAGGGTTGAATGCTATTCACTTTAAAAAATGAAGTAAATACTTTAATAAATAAAGTAACTAAATCAGAAAGCCGGTTTCCGTCTCAATGCGAACTTTGGGTTTGATTGATGCGGCAGATCAATCTGGAACGGTTTTTGAGGTTCAGCGCGATCTTTTTTGAGGCGCGTACATTGCCGAAACACCGCATCAAGATTGGGTTTGGTCAGCGCGCTTGGGGGCTTCTCGACAAGGCGACACCGCGGGTGACGGGGTGAAGAAGGTGTCGAGAACACGGCAGTGCGTCGCAACGCAGAAGAATCTGCCGCGCCCTGACAAGGCTATGAGGGCACTCATCCCCAGACGTCTTCGCCCGAGGTTTCAGCAGCAAATAAGCTGTTTAAATCGTGGGTAAGCGTTTTTTCGATCGTGAGCTGCATCATGTGGCGATCGGGTGCGTCGAATTTTTCAATTTCTTGAACGAGGCGTTCTTCTGTTGGCGGCGCGCTGCCAGGCCGCATGCTCAGAAAAGACTTGGTAAATGCTCGCAGGAGGTCCGGATCTTTGGTGATTGCAACCGTCCCGCGCAGGGTGACCTGACGGCCAATGTTGCCGGGCTCCCAAATACAGAAGCAGGCTGCCGGATTCCGTCGCCAAGCGTGATATTTCGCACGATTGGTCGTTGAGGTGATGGTAATCACACCGTCGATTACGCGATACAGCATCACGGCAGACGCAGGTTTGTGATCTTTGGTCACCCAGGAAACAACGGCGTGGGTGGCCTCGTTGATGATCTTTTCAACCGCAGCATCGCCGATTGTAAAGGGCTCGATATTACGCCGGGTAAACCATTTTGGTCGCGTCACATTGTCGCTCAAGCGGGTGCTCCTCGGGGACTGGATTGAATGAGGGTGTAGCGTATCATGAGGTGTGTGGAAAAGGGTGCTGCCTGGGTTCGAACAAAGACGGGATCATAGGGGATGGTTTGCTGATGGAGGATCTGTATCGCGACTTCCGCGGGAAACGGTTGTTGATCGCATCGAATGAGTTGGGATCCTCCCGCAACCGCCTAATCCGTGCGGGTATCGCTTTTGAGGATAACAACCAGGCGGGGCCTGCGACATCATTCGCACGTCTTGATACAAGGGTCATGCTGATATGACGTTTAAGACGACCCGACTCGATCGGTTTATTCATCAGAGCAGCGATTTTTCGATTGCCGATACGCGCCTGCTGATCGCGCAAAAGCGTATTATTGTCGATGGGCTGCCGGCTGAATCAGTCCAGCAGCGGGTGACGGCGCTTACCCAGGTTGTGCTGGACGGCAACACATTGCGCAATACCAAGGCTGTTTACTTGATGCTGAACAAGCCCCAAGGGGTTGTCAGTGCAACCAAAGATCCCGAGCACGCGACAGTTTTGGACCTTATCGAACATCCTGCCAAGGGTGCGCTCCATATAGCGGGTCGGCTCGACCTTAATTCAACGGGCCTGCTGCTCTTAACCAATGATGGTGCTTGGTCTCGACGCATTAGTTTGCCAGAAACGAAATGTCGTAAAACTTACGAGGTTACGGTCGCAAAGCCAATGCATGAGGCTTACGTTTTGGCCTTTCAGGCTGGGATTTACTTTGCTTATGAAGACTTAACGACCCAGCCAGCACACCTTGAGATGCTTTCACCGTTTACGGCTCGGCTATCATTGGTTGAGGGGCGCTATCATCAAGTAAAACGGATGTTCGGTCATTTTCAAAATGAGGTTCTCGCCTTGCATCGGGTATCGGTTGGGTCTTTAACCCTGGGAGGCCTTGAACTCGGTGAGAGCCGTTTGCTCACCAGGCGCGAATTAGAAGAGGCCGGTCTGGATTGATGCGCGCGGTCGCGTGATCTTCCGATCTAGCGGAACGTTTCTTCGGTGGTGTGCGCTGTAGGATCGAGTGACATTGCGGCTTTGGCGCGTCTAGCAAGGACCAAACTCGAATCATGGGGCGATTCGCGACGCGCCTTTGTGCACGACTGTTCAGCTTTTTAAAGGTATAGGCTTTTACTTGCATCAAAATAAGGTAAGTTGGCCTTTTGATCGTAGGGCATCACAATTGAGGTCTTGCGCGATATTCACTGACGACAGCGGCCGCACTTTATGGCGATTCATTGGTACCCCGGGCATATGCACAAAGCCACCCGCGAGATGACTAAAATCTTGCCGGAGGTTGACTTGGTGATTGAGCTGCTGGATGCGCGCTTGCCTGCGAGTAGTCAAAACCCAGTGATTGCGCAGCTGTCCCAGACCAAGCCCTGCATCAAAATTTTAAGTAAATCAGACCTGGCAGATGCGGACACCACGAGCGCATGGCAAGTCCATTTTGAGCAAGATGCCTCGGTGAAAACCCTGCAAACCACACTGGATCAGGCGGATAAAGCCCAGAAGGTGATTCGCTTGTGCCATGCGCTTGTGCCCGGTAAAGCGCTCGAGCATCTCAGAATTGTGGCGATGGTGGCCGGCATTCCCAATGTTGGAAAATCAACGTTGATTAACGCGCTGGCAGGACGAAGGGTAACCAAGACGGGCGATGAACCAGCGATTACAAAAAGCCAGCAAAGAATTAAATTGGAAGAGGGCATTACATTGCTCGATACGCCCGGCATCCTGTGGCCAAAAATTGAAAACGAAAATAGCGGGTATCGTTTGGCTGCGGCCGGTGCGATTCGAGACACCGCCATGGGCATCGAAGACGTCGCATTTTATCTCGCGGATTATCTGATCAAGTGCTACCCCGAAAACTTAAAAAACCGGTATGACCTGGTGTCTGTGCCAACAACAGAGATTGAGTTCATCGAACTCATGGGGACGCGACGCGGCTGCCTGAGTTCTGGCGGGCGGGTCGATTTGGAAAAAGCCTCCGCGATTTTAGTCAACGAGTTCCGAGCTGGGATGCTCGGCCCGATCACGCTAGAGACGCCGTTGATGATAAAAGCGGAAGAAGCGATTGTTGAACAGTTAAAACAAGCCAAAATTGAACGCAACGAAGCCAGAAAGCGCAAGTTCCGGTCAGGACAGCGCGACAGCAAAGAAGATTAGGCAGCCGCGCCCAATCGCTGGATGCAGTTCGGCGCCGATTGATCACACTTGCTGCAACCGACCGCCGCTTTGGGGTATGTCCCGAGGGGTTGGGAGAACGAAAACTTCGATGGGCTGTGGGTCATGCGTTGGGCGGATAAAACCTTAATGCTAGCGGGTTGGGCCGTTTATGCTGCGAATGATCCTAATCCAAGCTCGATGCGCTGCACCCAGGTGTCCTGACGTGTGGTGCTGTGCCGAGTACAGACCGCCTCGGTTGGACCGCCTATGTCCCGCGCGATACCCCCGATGGGCTTGATCCAAGCAATTCGCCCTACTATTTAACCAATGAGCTTTTCAACCAATGAGCTTTGTGCGTTTAACGAAGGTAAATCGGCAGACGATCTGCGCCGGGTGGTCAGGGATCAATTCCTCCCGGCGGTTGATGCGAGCATGGCAGCTAATCCTGATTCGACCTTTTGGTTTCGGATAGTGCGAGCTGATTTTGTATCGGCGTCGGGCATCCAAGTTGATACGAATTGGGTCAATTTTTGGTAAACAGCCGAGGCGCGAGAAGCCTCCGCTAAAACTTTCCAGTCTTGAGAAGCGGGCCAAGCGATTCGAAGCGCATTTTATGCGGTTTCGAGCTGCCAGAACATTCAGGCCTGGGACGGCTGGTTACTGAGAGCGCCGGCTGCAGCGGCATAATAAAGCGGTTAATTGGTCATGCAGTGCAGAGGAGCAGGCCTTTTGGGCTTGCTCTTTTTTGTTGCATGGGCTTCAAGCACTTGGTTCGAAAATCTTCTCGATTGGCATTTTTCGAGGCTTCAATTAGATACGGCGTCCTGCCGGTGCCATCAGGCGTCCAGCTTAATCAATACGAAATCCACTAATCCTCGTAGACCCATCGAAGAGTAAAGGGCGCGGCTGTGGCGAAAGAAACGATAAATTTCACTGACAGTGAGTTGTCTCGAATTGTGGAGATGGCCTGGGAGGACCGTACGCCCTTCGAGGCCATTGAACAAAGTTTCGCCCTGAATGAGGCGGCTGTTATTCGGCTGATGCGCTCGCAGGTCAAGCCGCGCTCATTTCGGTTATGGCGGCAGCGGGTTACCAGTCGAAAGACGAAGCACTTAATGCTGCGTTCCCCGGATGTGTCCCGAGGCTACTGCGCGACGCAATATAAGCAGCGCTAAGCTAAAAGCTTAAATAAAAATCCAAAAACCGTGTCGATAAGAGCCTGGAGGGCACACTGGCGTATTGCGCAGCCTCGCGCGGGATTTGTAATTGTCTAGAGATTGGGCGATTAACGACGCGACATTAGGGTTTCTGGCTCGCGGTGAGGCAGGGTGTGTGTCCTGCCTCGACTTTAGTTACTTCTTATTGAATGCAGGGGCTCTTTCCCTGCGAGATTAATCTCAATCGCTTGGATTTGGTTTCTCAGATAACGGTTAAAAATTGGGGTTTGCTGCTCGGATAACGTTGGCCGTATCGCGCCTTCAAACCGCCGCCAGTGGAACTTGTTCGCACGTTTGATCTTTTTTTCAAGGCCAAAGCCCCCGCGCTTGGTAATTTTATGAACGCTGGCTTGTATATCTCGCAAGCATTTCCCTAAAGCGCCTTGTAGGATCTCTCGTTGGGAATCGGAAAGTTCTAACGCGACAAGATCGCGTACCACGGCCTGCGTCATCCATACTGGTTGAACCGGTGCATTGGCGTCTGCCTTGACAGCAGGGCTGACGGTCACGATGAGCAATCCAACGAGGCAGTACTTAAAAAGCAAGCTCAAAATAGGACTCCCGGGAAGAGTTTTTAAAAAAAGAGGCTACCAGAATTGCACTGACCTTAAAACAGCGCCTTGTCCCGGCTTTTTGGAATGCCAGGATACGGCATGCTTAATTGCGCCAGAAAAATGATGGGTTGGGCGACGCGCAATCCACGCGCAATAAATGAGGTATCGATCGGGAGGCGGATAATGCGGGCTTGCAGTCAACAAGTCGCTATCTCAACCGCAATGGACGGGTTAGATCAGTCATAACGCGGTTTGCAGCGACCAGGCTCATTGATATGCCGTAATGGCCGAACGGCGTAACTGATGTGGAATGATAAATAAGGAAAGTTAAATGACGCATGGCAGCATTATCGCCGCAACAAAACAGTGGGTCGAAACAGTTGTTGTGGGTCTCAATTTGTGTCCCTTTGCCCGTCGCCCGCTGCTGGATGGTCGGGTGCGGTTTACGGTCACCGATGCCGAAACCGAAGCGGAATTGATCGAGGCGTTGCACTCGGAACTCAGCCTGCTGACCGAGGATCCAACGGTTGAGACGACCTTGCTCATTCATCCTAAAACGTTGTTAGACTTTTACGACTTTAATGACTTTTTATCGATTGCAGATGATTTGGTGCTGGATCTTGCGCTGCAGGGTGTTGTTCAAATTGCGAGCTTTCATCCGGACTATCAATTCGAGGGCACCGCGCCCGATGATATCCAGAACGACACGAATCGCTCCCCAAGCCCGATGCTGCACTTGCTCCGGGAAGACAGCCTTGCCCGGGCCATTGAGGCGTATCCGGATGTGGCGCAGATTCCTGCGCGCAACGTGGCCCTGATGCAATCTATGGGCCGCAGTGAAGTGCAGGCGCTGTTAGCGCGCTCTGCCGAAACCAATGCAACGTAATTGTCGCGCTGACTTTTGCGACGATATCGCGACATTCGGCTTAGGGATCAAAGCACCTTTTAGCGCGTGACCTTTCGCTGGCCAAAAGGTAACGCATTACAGGGCAGCGCCAAATTCGATCAAAATACCGTCGGGCCCCTCAATGAACATGACCACTGCAAGATCGCCAACTTTATAGGGCTCGGTATGGATTGCGCCGCCGCGGGAGACGATTAACGCGCGCGCTTCAAAGACATCCCGGATGA
>Ga0209631_10006515_pt1 | contig 11995 bp, 13 predicted proteins | sample COG_08_FD_184752 | JGI IMG/M metagenome (GOLD analysis project Ga0209631, IMG submission 184752) | Pelagic Microbial community sample from North Sea - COGITO 998_met_08 (SPAdes) (version 2) | ecosystem: Environmental > Aquatic > Marine > Neritic zone/Coastal water | place: Helgoland, sampling... | reverse complement strand
GACCATAGAGCAGTGTTTTTTGCATAAAAAGGGCGGTACTTTACTTTTATTAATAAAATAAGATTTTATGGTTGTTAAATTTTTATCATATAAAAAACGTTTACACAAACCAGTAACTATTTCTTTTGATAACAGTTTTTGTTATATAAATGATTCTTGTCTAATGGAAAATTTCAATTAAAAAGACAAAAAATGTTTTTGCTTTCAAATTCTGTTTTATTAATACATAAAAAATATATTAGAAGTTTTTTTAGCTTATTGTGGATGTATTTAGATGGTTTGTCTCATGGGTTTAAAACAACATTATATGTAAAAGGTAAAGGCTTGCGTTTACAATTAAAAACTAGAAAGGGTAAATTATGTATTTATTTAAAATTAGGATATAGCCATAAAATCTTTTTGCATTTACCCAAAAATTGTTGGGCTAAATTATTCGGAAGAAGAAGAACAATAAGAATATATTCTTTAAATTATATTTTATTACGAAATTTAATTTTAAAAATTAGAAGTTTTTATCCAATTGGCTTATATAAAGTTAGGGGTTTTTTTGTAGAAAATGAGCAGTTTAAAATTATAGAAGGAAAATCAAGATTAGGTTCAGGGGGGAGTTATTATGGATAAAATTTTAAAAAATAAATTAGAAAAATTAAAAAAAAATTTAAAGATAGTAAAAAAAAAAAAACATTTTATTTATAAATTCAATAACATTTCACTAGAAAATGGATTTGAATTAGATTATTATTGTGCAAAGAATATTAAATAGAAATGTCAACTTTAATTATATTAGATACACCTATTTCTTTAGAAAAAGAATTTAAAGTTGCTTTAAAAAATATTTTTGGTTTTAGTTATATAAAATTAAGACATTTAAATAAAGTATTTGGAGTTAATACTAGATCAAATTACAAAATTAAAGATTTAAACGTGACAGAACGTAATTTAATTTCTTTTTATTTACCAGATTTAAATATTTTTGGTTCTGATTTAAAAAAAAAAATATCCTTAGAACAAGATAAGTTTTTTTCAATTAAATGTTATAGACGAAATCGATTATTATTAGGCTTACCAGCGCATGGGCAGCGGACTCATACAAATGCCAAAACATCAAAGAAATTAAGAATAAAATATTAATGTCATTTTTAAAAAATAAATTATTATTTGATCAGCTTAATTGCTCAAAAAATTTACGTCAAAAATTACTTACATATAATTCTAATACATTAAATAAAAACTTAACAAAAAAGTTAAATACTTCAACTAAAACTTATGTCAAAGAAATTATCTGTCAATTGCGACAAACTTATAGATGTGGGTTTACACCAAAAATTAAAAAAAATTTAATACAATTGTCTTATACTAGTTTTTTAAGACTTAAACAAAAACCTCCTTTTTGGTTTAAATTTATTAAAAAACCAAACATAGAAACAGCAGCTGTTATTAATTTATTAAAAGTTAAAACAAAATTTCAATATATTTATAAAAAGGGTTTACGTTATTGTAAATTATTTTTTAAATTTACCGGATCTAATTTTTTTGGTACAATTACAAATTTACAAGGAGATGTAATTTTTTCTTATTCTTCAGGATTTTTTAGTGGATTACGAACTAGAAAAGAGAAAACAACAGTTTTTGTAGCAAAACAGTTGGGAGAAGTTTTAGCGTTACGTTTATATAAATCTAATGCAAAAGAAATAACTTTTATACCTTTTTTAAACCATAAAAGAGTTAAAACTTTTTTACGATTTTTGAATAGAGGGTTTAAAAATATTTATATTTTAAATTTTGTAAGATTATATCCTCGAAGAAAAATTATGCGAAATGGGGTTCGGTTAAGAAAAGTGGCCCGCAAATAAAATTTAATTGTACGAGGTGTTAACTGGTTGCACACCTGGCTTGGGACCGGGAGGAAGTTGGTTCGAGTCCAGCCGTACTGATTAAAAACAAAAACCTGTCGTTTAATGGTAAGATATGCCACTCATGATGGTTATGATGTTGGTTCAATTCCAGCCGGGTACATTTTATGAATTATTTTGTATAAATATGATTATTAAGAATTCATTTCAAATGCGAGCATTTAATGGGAAAGGTTGTGAACATGAGATATTATTATTATTAAAGTTATTTAATAAATATAATGGTATGTATAATATTTTGAAAATAGTAAAAACATTGAAATTAGTTTCATTTAATACAAATGAAATTATTAAAAATATTTATTTAGAATTTTTTTCTAAAACTAAAATTTTAAACATTATAAAAACGAAAATACAAATTTTACCTATTTTAAAATATATTTTACGTAAGTATATTCTTTCTATTTTAAGATCTACTTTTGATTTAAAAGATCAAAAAATGCTTTTTTGGAAACTGAGTATTAAACAAAATCAAAAAGAAAAAAAATTAATAAATTCTTTTTATAAAAATATTTTAGTAAAAAAACATCATAAATTTTTGGTTAAAAATAGTTATTATAGTTCTTTTAAAACCAATTTTAATTTTAAAAAAAAAAATAATCATAGTATTTTTGTAATTGGAGAAGTTTTTGAATATTATAACGGATCCATAACTCCATTTAGTAAAGGTAATTATAGTTGGTTTGTTTCTACTGGGTTGAAAGGTGACGTAGAGTGCAATGATGTTTTTTTACATCAAGAATTATACACAATAAATGAAGAATTTTTTCCTAATTTTTATGAAGATAAAAAGGGTAAAAATGTTATTTTTAAAATAAAAAATTTTCAAACTAAAGTCGTAAATAAAATAAAAAAAAATGTTAGACATTTGTTATATTATAATTCAAACCATTTCTTTGGATTACAGCGATTTTTAAGTCAAAGTAAAACAACTTTTAATTTACTTCAACAAAAAGTAAATTTTAATTATTATTTGGATTTTTCTAATTTCGAGTTACACGAAACAAAGTTAAAATCTAATAATAATTTTAAAATGGAGGATTTTTTTACAAGTATGTTAAACTTAAATAAAATTAATAAAAACGTATTTGGATTATATAATCAACAAACAAAAGTAATGTTTATTTTTTTTAATATTTCTAAAATTGTATTACAATATTATTTGACTCTTATTAAAACAAAATCAAAAGCGGTTTCTTATGTTTCTTATTTTTTAAAAAGTTTGGTTGGGTTTCAACTAATTTCTGAGCGTTTTATGGACATTTTTAATAATCTCTTTAAAGAATATTTAAGACGCAAAAAAACTTTTTTTTTTTTTCAATTATTGAAAAAAAAAAAAAAATTTTCAAAATTTTTGCATAGTTATTTTTTTAATATTTTATTTACAAAAAAAATGATAAATCAAATTTCTAAATTATCTTTTTTTCATTTTTTTTTTGATGTTTTTATAGTGAGTATAAAGCGTAATAAATTAACAGCAAAATTAAGAATAGAAAATGATTATTTAGATTTACCAGAAAAAATGAAAATTTATAAAAAATTGGATTACAAGCCATATTATTTTGATATGTATACTTTATATTATTTTTATTTTTATTTTTTAATAGATTGTCAATTAAATTTAACTGCTCTTTTAAATACACAAGAATTACAAACTTATAGTAATTTAACTTATTATGAAGATATGCTTAAGCCTTTTAGATTATTGAAGAAAAAATGGGCTTATTTGGGTTATAATAGTATTAAAGAATTACATAAATTTTTTAGTTATTTTTTAGAAATAATTTTTTTTAATTTAACTAAAAACTTTTATAAAAATTTTTACAAAAAAAAGTTATTAAATCTACAAACAAAATTTATGCTAAGTAGTTTGTTTGGGTATATTTATAAACTGAATTACAAAAATGCTTATCAAAAAGGTAATTTTTTTTTTTCAAATAATTTAATGAATTTAATTGATTTTTTTTTAGGTAATTGGTTTTATTATAGACAAATAAATAAAATTTCAGATCAATATTTAGATTTACATTATAATTTGTCAAATCCATCTTATAATTTTAATTTTTCTCAAAAAGAGAATTATGTTTATAATTTAAATAAAATAAGATATTTTGGAAAAGACATTTCTGAAAAATTAGATGTTTATTTACGAAATAATGTTGTTGCTTTTTCTAAAATAACTTTCAATAAAGTTAACAAAGGAAAAAGAGCATTGAATAGTTTATTTAATTTAAGAAAGAAATATTTAACTTTAAAGCATCTCCGAAGAAATAAAATGTTTGCTAAATATTTTAAAATAGGAAAAAGAAATCAATCTCGTTTAATTTATGGTGTTTTAGAACAAATACATAAATATAGAAATTATCGTTGGTCTCAAAAGTTTCATAAATCTAATAATAGTTTATTAGAAATTGGTTCTAATTTTCAATTACCGAAAAAATATGAAAAAAAGAGACGATTAAAAACTAAGTTTTTTTTGAAAAATGAAAATGGTCGTGTTTTTAGAAGAATTACAAAAAGAATTTTTGCTAAAGCAATCAGAAAAATTTATGTAAATAAAAGAATAAAAATGGAAGAAGAGGTATTAACGAATACTTTTTTATGTGTTTATAATAATTTAAAAAAAAAAACCCCTTATTCTAAACTTTTTTTTTGGTTTAATTTAAATGTTAATTAAAGGAAGATTAAAATTAATAAGAAAACATGATTGTGATTTTTGGAATTTGACATATTATAGAGTTGCTCAAAATAGGTTTTTTCATTATTTTAAGTTCTCATTAATTCACAAAATAAAACAGTTAACAAGAAAAAAAGAATTAAGATTTTTACCTAGAAAAACCGCTAAAATGTCTTTTTTACAAGGTTATCCTAAGTCTAGACGTTATTTTAATCCATTTTTGAATCAATTAGATAAGAATTTGTTAAATGTTAGAAAGCAATTAAATTTTTATAAATTATTTTTAAGGAGAGGTTTACGTTTTGTAACATATATTTATAAAAAATGTTTTTACTATAGACATGCTTTTGCTAATGATTTGCTATTGGGAGTAAAATCATCATACAGAATTTATAAACCATTTAATAGAACACCTTTTGAAAAAAAAAAAATGTTTTTTAAACAAATAACTTTATTTTATAATAATTTTGATAACACAAAATTAAAAAGATTTGGACGTTTAGGGAGAAAAGGCCAGTTTGGTGGCATTAATTATTTTTTTCTTTTATTAGAAAGTAGAATAGATAGTATTGTTTTAAGATTAAATTTAGGAAACAAATTTTTAATGAGAGAATTAATTAGGTCAAGAAAAGTTCTTGTAGAGGGAGCCCCTATTACTTATTTAAATTATATTGTTAAAAAAAACCAAATAGTTAGTTTTACTAAAGATTTAAAAAAATTAATTTATGCGAGTTTACATCATAAAATTCCTATTAAAATGTTTTTTGTTCAACCACCTTTTTATTTTGAAATTAATTACCGTACATTAATGGTTTTAATGGTCCCTAAATTAATTGACCCTTCTTTCGTAGCATATCCTTTTTTACGATCACAATCTAGCTTAGTGACGGGGTTGCATACTGTTTTATGGGGTTGGTAAACTAATTTATGTGTCGTCTTAAAATTAAAGTTAGAGTTATTGGTAAAAAAAATCAAGAGTTTATTAGATTTATCTTGGTTCCAAAAAATATTAGACAACGTGGAAAATATCATGTAAGTCTGGGTTATTGGGACATTAGACAAAACCGACAGATGCGATATGTTGTTTTAGATATTTATAAAATTATGGTATATTATTCTAAAGGAGCTACTCCAAATAAAACAGTTTTAAATCAACTGTATTATTATTTTGTAGGAGCCCATAATTTGAATAATTGGTTTTATTTTAAGGAAGATCAATTAAGACTTTTTTTAGACGATGAAATTAAAAAAAAGTATTTATAAACCAAATATAGACTTTTATAGAAAGTTTGAAAACATGCATCCCTCTAAAATAAAAAAGGGGGATTATCTTCGTTTACATTTTTTAGCATATAATCAAAAAAGAAGGGGGGGGGATAATTTTAGAATGAACCAACAAACTGTTTTGTTACAGAAAAAAAAAAGAAAAAAAAATACATTAAGTTTTTTAGTTACTTCTTTATACCAAAAAGAGGTAGTCAAATGGAGGTATTTAATTAGTTCTCCGCATATGGTAAAAGTGATTTTTTTAAAAAAGAGTGAAAAGATTTAGTAGAATTATATTTATATTTATTTTATAAATAATGCCACAATTAGATTTATTAACATTATCTGTACAAGTAAGTGCTATTCTTTTTTTTAGTTGGGGTTTATTAATTACAATGTTAAATTTAATTTTACCTCAATATTTGGTATTGAACCATTCTAAAAAATTATTATGGTTTTATTTAAATAATTTGATTGTAAAAGTTAAATATTATGCATTTTTAACATACGCACACGGTGTTGTTGCTTTTGATAGTTTTGTAAATTTTTTATTACAAAAAGTTAGTTTATTAAAAACTTTAATTGGTAATTTTACTAAACTAGTCTTTAAAAGATTTCGTAAAAAAACTGTTTTGTTTTCTTTTTTAAAAATATTTTTTTACGAAAAAATATTTTTTTTAAATGATAATTCTATAAAAAAAAATTCAATAAATACTTTTGGACAAAAGTATAAGTTGAATTTTTTTTTTAAGAGAAATTCAACTTATACTTTTGTCCAAAAGTATTTATTGAATTTCTCAAATAAATTTTATTTAACAAAAAGACAAAGATTAACTATTATGTTAAAAGAGGGTATACATGCTTGGACTTTTGAAGACAGAGCTCGTGTAAAAATTATTAAAACAGTTGTTTCTAGCACAACTCCTATTTTTAAACTATAATACTGATGTTTTCTATTATTTCAAAATTTATTGTTAACCCAAAATTTACTTTTGATATATGTTTCAATGCAATTTTAATTTTAGTTTTTGTTTTTAATAAAAATTATTTGGAAGAAGATTTAATTATTGGTTTATTTTCTTCGATTATTTTATTTTTTATATTTTTTTCATTACATGAATTAAAAAAAGAAAGTTTAAGAGAATTACGCTTAAAAATTAAAAAAGTTTATAGAATTCAAAACGAATTATTGGAAATGTATTTTTTTTTTGTTTCAACAGTTTCAAAGTTCTTTTTGAAATATTTGAAGAAAATAACTTCAAAAATTTTTTTTATTAAATTGAATAAAATTCTCTTTAATGCCAAATGGAAACAAAAAGGTTTTTTAACTAGATTAGTTTATTTAAAATATTTAAATTTAAATATTTTAAATAAACTAGTTTTAAAGTTAAATGTAAGATTAATTAGTATTTTATAAGATAAAAATGAAGCTAAATTTTCATAAGACACCTTTATATCTTTATTTACAAATACAAGAAACAGATGGGTTAAGAAAAGTAACTTTATTTGAAGATTTTGATGAAACTTTTTTGAATTACAATTTAAATTGTAATTCAAAAAAATTAGAATATTTTAGCGATTTAGAAATAAAATCGGAGAGTTTAAAAAAAAACAAGGAAAATTATGTTAATTTTTATACCAATTTTTTTAAAAAAAAATGACTACTTTAATAAAAAATAGAAGAAAAGATTTTTTAAGATTTGAAAAAAGGAGAGAGGATTTTTTAAAAACAATAAAAGTTCCCAAAAATTTAAATTATTTTTTTTTAAATAAAAAAGGTTATAATTTAAATTTAATAAATCAATTTATTAAAACAAATAGTAATAAGAAAAATATTTCTATTTTAGATATTTGTGTGATATTAAACAATACTATTCCTCATTATTGTTATCATTTCAATTTATCTATAGCAGGTAATTGTCGTATGTGTCTTGTAGAATTATCTTCTTCATTAAAACCAATTGTTGCTTGTGCTGTGGATTTAGCTCCTAATCAAAAGATTAGTACAGATACTTTTTTAGTAACAAGAGCAAGGCAGGGTATTATGGAGTTTTTATTAGTCAATCATCCCCTAGATTGTCCAGTGTGTGATCAAGGGGGGGAGTGTGATTTACAAGATCAAAGTTTAATTTACGGTAGTGATCGCGGTCGTTTTTATCATGTAAATGATCTTAAAAGATCTGTTACAGATATTATGTGTAATCATTTTGTTAAATTAACTTTAACAAGATGTATTCATTGTACAAGATGTGTTCGTTTTTTAAATGAAGTCGCAGGGGATTATACTTTAGGTATGCTTGGGCGCGGTAATTCTTCTGAGATTGGTTTATATACTGATTCTGTTTTGACTTCAGAATTAAGTTCAAATATTACAGATTTTTGTCCTGTAGGAGCTTTAACTATAAAACCTTACGCGCTAAATAAGCGTCCTTGGGAGGAGGTTTATTTAGAGTCTATTGATTTAAGTGATAGTCTCTGCGTACCTTTAAGAGTTTATTCTAATGGTAAAAAAATTAATAGAATATTACCTCAATATAATACAGATTTAGATTTAAGTTGGATTACTGAAAGAACTCGTTATTTGTCTGATGGCCTTTTAGTTCAACAATTAGATTATCCTTGTATAAAAGTTTTCAGTTCTTTAATTACAACAGAAACCATGGATGAAGAAAATATTTATTTTGATAATTTTTATAATGAAAATTATGGTGTTTATTTTTATGATGAAAATAAAGCATTAAGTTATAGCTTTAACTCAAATATGTTGGCAATTAGTTGGAAAAGTATTGGTTATTTTATTTTAAATAAAATGAAAAATCAATATGGATTTCTTTGTTCATATTATACAGGTGAGTTTTTAGATTTAGAAACAATGGTTTATATAAAAGAAAGTGCATTATATTATGGGTCTAATAGTCTTAAAAGTTTAAGTGAAAAGCATTTAAATATTTCTTCGGAGTTAGTTAATGAAGACTTTGATTCAAATTATCTTTTAAAATTATCTAATTTTGAAAAATATGAAAACATATTTTTTGTAGATTTAAATTTGCGATTGGAAAATCCAATTTTAAATGCGAAATTAAGACAAAAATTCGTTTGGGGTAACCATTGTAAAATTTATTATTTTGGTGCTAAATATAATTTAACATACAAATATATTCAATTAGGGGTTTCAACGAAAAATTTATTGAGAATGGTAGAAGGTCGTTATTCTATTTTAAATGATTTAAAAAAAACTAAAAAGTCTAATTTATTCTTATACAATAATAATTTGAAATTATTGTATAAACCAACATTTCATAGATCGTTATTTAATTATTTAAAAAATTTAAATAATTCTTTCGAGTTGATGTATTTGCCAAAAACAGCTGCGTCGGTGGGGAGCATGGATATTTCTTTAAATAGATATGTTGTTAAAAAAAAAATTATAAATTTAAAAAGAAAAATAAATATGAATTATAATTTATTTTATTATATTGGTTGTAATGATATTAAAGTTGATTCTGGTTTATTGAACAAATACAAATTAATTCATAAAACATTTTTTTATCAAAACTCTCATGGTGATAATTTTTTTAATTTTGCTGATTATTTTTTTCCAAGTTATTCTTTTTTAGAAAAACAATCAGGTTATTATATAAATTGTTTTGGTATTTTTAAAAAGAATAGACAATTAGTTTTGCCAAGAAATGAATTTGTTCAGGATGATAAAGATATTGTTAGATTAATTCATAAAATGATTTTTGATATTAATTTTAATTCGAAACCTTATATAAATAAGCAAAGCAATATGGCTTTATATTCATATATTCCTATTTATTTATTTGCTAAAAGAAGAATGAATTTTTATAATATTTTAGAAAATCAAATAACTTATTCTTCAGTCTATTTTTATGTTTATTCGTCTAAAAATAAAAATAGTTTTAAAAATAGTATTTTTGCTACGTATTCAGCTAATCTAAATATGATAAGTTATTTACATTTTTCTAAAAAATCAAATTTAACACTTTAAAATTATAATTCATGGTCAGAAAAGTTACTAATTTAGATAATCATAATTTTCAGGAGTTTATTACTAATATAGATAAATTACATTTTCTAATAAAACTAATGTATGATTTCAATGTCTTTTTTCCAGCTAAACTCGTTTATTCACAGCGAGATTATTTTTTTTTAAGATTTGAATTTTATTATAATAGTGTTATTTATTTTCTATCTTTAGTTAGTTCCGTATGGGGTATAAGTCATTTACCATCTACAAATACAGATGAACTTCTTGTTTTTAAACATGTTTGGTACAAAGAATCGAAATATTATTTTTTATTAAATTTACATTTGATAAAAGTGCCAAAAATAAATAGTAAAATACCTTTTAGATTCATTTTTTTATTATTGGAACACACTTTGCAAGATTATAGAGCGTTGTTTAGCCAAGGTTTGCGAGGAGAGTCTAGATTCAAATTTCAAAATTTATTTAATATTAAAACGGAATTTAAAGTAGTTTTTCAAGAATATCATTCTAAATATAAGGACGAATTGTTTTTTGAAAACAAATATAAGCCTTATGTAATTCGCTTAAGGGAGATACTTTATAGATTTGATAATTTATCACAATTAAAAAACAAAATTTTTAATTATTTTGATCAAAAAATATTAAATATATTTATAAAATTGCGTAATTTTATAAATAATCATTTACAAAAATATTTGCCTGTAATCGGAGTTTTTTTTTTATATGAGTGGCAACTTAATATTTTATTTTTTTCTTATTTATTGCTAAAAACTAAAAATATATTAAAAACAATACAATTTTTTAATGAAAAATATATTTCTGGTTCTAGAGAACCGAAGGTTTATTTATTTGAAATAAAAATGAAACAGTTATTGTCGTGGAAAACTTTTTTATTGTTTAGATTTATTATTAATGAAAGTTGGAATAGAAGTTTTAGAAAAAGATATAGAAAAGCTGGTAAATTTGTTAAAATTATAAGAACTTATAGATTTATAAAAAAATTAGTTGTTTGGAATTTTAAAATTTTTAAACGTATGTTTCTTCTGTTTTTTTGGTTTTTTGCAACATTGCATTTTATAGCATGTGTTGATTATTTTATTGAATTTCATTTTATAACAGAAGAGCGTGTTTTTTTTTTGATTTATGATTATTTACAAAAAAAATATAAAGAAATTTATGATTTTTTTTTTACATTTTATTAAATATTAAGAAGTAAATGTTTGATTATATTTCGTTTATAAAATTATGGATAAAAGCAATTTTCATTGGAACTATTCAAACTGCGAGTTATATCGGTTTTAGTTTCATAACATTATTAGTACCTATCTTATTAATTATTGCGTATTTAACGTTAGTAGAAAGAAAAGTTATTGGAGCGAGTCAGCGAAGAATGGGGCCAAATACAGTAGGGTTTTTAGGGCTAACACAGCCTATAGCGGATGGGTTAAAATTATTTTTTAAAGAAACTATAATTCCTAGTAATGCAAATACTATTATTTTCTTATTTACACCCATCGCAGTGTTTTTTTTTAGTTTATTAAATTGGTTAATAATTCCATTTAAATATGGTGTTGTTTTCGCAGACATTGAATTAGGTGTTTTATATTTTTTTGCAATTTCTTCATTAAGTGTGTATGGAATTGTTTTAGCAGGTTGGTCTAGTAATTCCAAATATGCTTTTTTAGGAGCATTAAGATCCGCTGCACAAATGATCGCATATGAAGTATCTATCGGTTTGATTTTACTTTCAGTATTATTTTGTGTAACATCCTTAAATCTTTCAGATATTGTTTATTTTCAAGAAGAAATTTGGTTTATTATACCTCATTTCGGTTCATTTATTTTATTTTTTATTTCTGCATTAGCAGAAACAAATAGGGCTCCTTTTGATTTGCCAGAAGCAGAGGCTGAGTTGGTCTCAGGGTATAATGTTGAGTATTCCGCGATGAGTTTTGCTTTATTTTTTTTAGCTGAATATGGAAATATTATAGTTATTTCAACTTTAATGGTTTTAATTTTTTTTGGAGGTTGGTCTGCACCTATTTTTTCTTCATTTTTTTTTGTTATAAAAATATTAATAATGTTAATTTTATTTATATGGGTAAGGACAACTTTACCACGCTTCAG
>Ga0209631_10006514_pt1 | contig 11996 bp, 16 predicted proteins | sample COG_08_FD_184752 | JGI IMG/M metagenome (GOLD analysis project Ga0209631, IMG submission 184752) | Pelagic Microbial community sample from North Sea - COGITO 998_met_08 (SPAdes) (version 2) | ecosystem: Environmental > Aquatic > Marine > Neritic zone/Coastal water | place: Helgoland, sampling... | reverse complement strand
TGGTGGTGGTGCTACTGACGAACAGGTAACGCCAGAGCAAATCGCTGCTATCCAAGATAAACTACAGTTGATTGTTGAGATGAATAGCACCTGCGAAGGTGCAGGTGCCGTAAAAGCACAGTATGATGAACTACTCAAGGCAAAGATGAACGAGATTGAGCAGTTAGTTCTTCCACTTCTCATCAATCTGAAGAAGAATGGGGACAAAGATTACCTATATTGGCCTGGCGCACAGAGAACCGCACAGGTAGAATTACAAACAGAGCGTATCTTAAAGATCACGCAGAGTTGAATTTGGGTGGCTTCGGCCACCCAAATTTTTATACATATATTCAGGAGATTATAAATGAGTGAAAAAGATAAACCTGCTGGAGCAGGGTTCTTCGGAACTAAGAAACTCTTGAAGAAGTATAAGAAAGATACTCCTGGCGAGTCCGTAGAAGAGGTCTATAAGAACTCTGGACTCGGTAAGTGGTTCGGACAATCCGCAGGTGGAGAAGCAGGTTGGGATAGATACAACACTAAAGGCGAACGAGTCGGTAAGTGTGGTGACTCCAAGCCAGGTGAAGGTAAACCAAAGTGCTTATCTCCTAAGAAGGCAAGACAACTACGGGCTCAAGGCGGTAAGAAAGCGATTGGGAACGCAGCGAAGCGTAAGAAAGCACAAGATCCAGATACAGATAGGCCAGGAACAGGTAATAAACCCATCAACGTTTCAAACAATATTAAGAAGGAAGATCGAGATATGAAATCAGCAAAAGAATTTTTAAACGACATGATTAATGAGCAGATTAATGAAGATCTTCTCAACGAGAAGAACAAACCCACTAATCCTGCTTTATGGGCCAAGTCTATCTCGGCTGCCAAGTCTAAGTTTGATGTATATCCTTCTGCATATGCAAACGCATGGGCATCGAAGCACTACAAGGCTGCTGGTGGTGGTTGGGAATCCACCAACGAAGAAACAGAACTCGATGAAGCGTTGAAGGTAAGAAAGAATGATGGTCCCTTTACTGTTGTTGCCCTTAAAGGTGGTAAGGTAGTCGATACTTTCCGTGGTGCTGAACACGGAGAACTAAAGGACGTTGTTGCATTCTCTAGAGCCAATAACAAGGGCGCCAAGATCTCGGTCGAAGCAAAGGGCGGAAAGGTCGTCCACACTGAAGGATTCGATCTCGACGATGAGTTGATTGATCTCGATCTCAGTGAGGCAAAGAAGAAGAGAATCACCAAACTACACGGCAAGTTTCCAAAGGGCACTCACTACTGTGCTACTCATGTTGAACACGCTGAGTTTGGACATGGCAACCCCATTCACTCGCAGCACGCTGCTCCTGACGAGTTCGGTGACATCGAATGGTACGATGTCATGTTCGAGCATGGAATCGAGCAGGGAGTCGCTACAGACGACCTACAGATCCATCTAGGAGAGGTTCACGAGAACCATGATCACACCGAGGGTGAGGATCTAGAAGAGGGAGAGTTCGACTCAAGGAAGTCGGCAGAAGAGATTCGTCTCCGCACCAAGTATCGTATGAGCAAGGATGGCGGTAAGGATGGAAAGCCTTATTCCCCAGCAGATATGCACGGAGCAATGGATTCACTCCAACGCAAGAAGGCAAGAACCAGTGGCGTAAGACGTTTGGGTTCGCAGCATCCCAGCAATAAGAAACTCAATCTAACGGTTGGTGAGGCCATGGGGCCAGGAATCGCTCACAAGGATGGATTGAAGGATGCACAGAAGACTGATTCCATGAAGAGGTATTATGCTCAGGTCAAGAAGGATCAAGCAGCCCGTGCCAAGCAGATCGAACAGGAACGTAAAGATGGTATCCGCAGCAAGTATGAGTCAGTCGAGCAGGTTGATGAACTCTCGTCAAACACCCTTCGTTCCTACGTTGCCAAGGCGAAACAAAATACTGACCACAACAAAAGAGGAAAAAGAACGGACGGTATAGGTGATGCCCTTTCTCGTCTCGATGCAAGATCAAGACTAAAACGTAAGGCTGATACCAGTCCCGAAGAGAGAGCGATCTCAAAACGACTCGCAACTGAAGATATCGAACAGGTTGATGAACTCAGACGAGATACTCTCGGATCCTATGCAGATAAGGCACGGGGTGACATCGAAGGTATCAAGAACGTCTTGAAGTCAAAGAAACTCGGACCAGTCTCCGACAAGCACAGAGAAGAACTAGAGCGTGAGTTGGCAAATCGCACTAAGGGTAGAAAAAGGGCGATTGCTAAGAAGTATACCCGCGAAGATGCTGAACAGGTTGATGAACTCAAGATGCCTGAGAAGGACAAGAGGGGTCGAGCAAAGGATCCAGTCATCGGTGCCGCTCTAGAGCGTGGATCTCGTCGAGCAGATCTCAAGGCTGATGGTAAACTCCGCAGGGGTGATACTGATGGTGCCGAAGGTCACATGACGCGATCACGAAAACGACAGGCTGCAAGTCGCACTCCAGTAGAAGAAGCAAAGGTCGGTGATACCGTTCACCTCGGACACGCCACTAAAGGCGGTTCTGGTGTTAAGGGTAAGGTCGTAAAGATTGATGGTAGAAATGTTCACATCAAGAACGACAAGGGTGCAATGTTCAAGGGTCCAATGGATCGCGTATCAACCACAGAGGCATATGGAAGCGATGAGGATCGAAAGAGAAGAGAGCAACAAGATATTGCAGCACTCCACAAAAAGGGAGATAAAGCAGGAATCGCTCGAATAATGGCCGCTAGGGCCAAAGAGAAGATGCGAAGTGAAGCAATCAAGTATGACGCTGCTCACCCAGATCAGGGTATTACTGGTGTGGTCACTGGCAAGGGTAAACGAGATCGCGGGCCGAAGGGATCAAAAACGAGTGGAGAGGTTCGTACAAAATACAGCGGTCATCCTGCATACAAGAAGGATAGTCCTGGCCTTCCCATCAAAGCAAACGACATTGGTAGACTTATCAAGACTGCTCGTAAGAAGAGTACTAAACCATACGATTCCCGCAATCTAAGAAACCCCCGTCTCACCAAGGATCATGTTGAGCATGGAGTTGCTGAGGGAATGGCTGACAGTGCCAAGAGAGCAGCAAAGATTCTAGCCGCTAGAACACCAAAGAATGTTCACAATCCAGGCCGTCCAACCAAGAAGAGTGCAGGTGATAATGAGGCAGCCCGTCGAGAGAAGGCTCGTCGAGATTCGCTCGATCGCCGCACCGCAAGAGATAAGGAAATGCTCAATAACAGAGAAGGTGTTGAGGATATGACTGCCGCACAGGAGCGTGATCGAAAGTTCCGAGACAACCCAACTCGCGGGACAGTGGCGGGCGTAAGACTCCCATCAACTGATGCTGAACGCGCCCGTTATGTTAAGAAGTTTCAGGCAGACAAAGCAGGAAAGCCTGGCAACACCAAGCAACGAAAGAAGCGAGATCTTAAGATGAGACTGCGAGGCCCTAAGTGAAAAGTTTTCTAGAGTATTACGATGACGAGACACCAGAAGAGAAGAAGCGACGAGAGAAAAGCGAACGCGCCCTCGATGCAGAAAACTCAGATGATGCGATGGACGACCGTGTAGTTCCCTATAAGAAGGACAAGAAGAAATGAAATCATTCACCGATTACCTAAATGAAAAGATGGATCCTCGGAAGCACGCTGTTGAACGAGATGGTAAGTTTGTTGTTGTCGATAAGGACGGAGAAACCGTCAAGACTTTCGATGATAAAGAAGCGGCAGAAAAGTATGCCGTGGCGAACCATGATAAGTTAATGGAGGGTTGTGGTTGTGATGGGACTAATGAAGACGTTAGTTCTAAGGATGCGGGTAGAATCGGTGCTGCTATTTCAAATAGAAAGGATCTGCCCGCTTCTGAAAAGAACGTAGCAAGACGATCTCTTCAGAGAAAGGTAGCCAGGGCCAAGAGAAGAGAAAAGGCATTTAATGTAAACGCCGATTCTGGTAGTAGATATCGTGTCGGAACAAAACGTCCTACTAGTGATACTGATCCAAAGCACAAGGGTCTTCGTCGCAATAATGTAATCGCCAAAACCTTGAAGTCGTATGGCACTAACGAAGATGTCGAACAGGTTGATGAACTCAAGAAGTCCACTCTCATGAGTTACAAGGATAAGGCTAAGAAGAGTGAACGAAGCGGTAGAGATACAGGGTTCGAGGGTGAAACCCCATCCGAACGAGAAGCAGGCGTTCAACAGGTGAAGAAAAGAAGGAAGGGTATTGATGGTGCTACCAAACGATTGGTTGCTCGTCAATACGAAGATGTCGAGCAGATTGATGAACTTTCACCCAAGACCATGAAGTCCTACATCAAGAAGGCACAGAAGAACAACACCGATCGTGTCACCCGTATGGCAGACAAACCAAGTCACATGCCTGCGGACAAGGGTGAGATGCGTAAGTTACGAAATCGTCAACGAGGTATAGTGAAAGCAAAGACAGAGGTCTCTATGCGTAAGATTGCTGGTGATGACTACCGCAGTAGAATGGGTGAGGATGTTCAAGAGGCATGTTGGGATAGTCATGTTCAACAAGGCACAAAGATGAAGGGCGGAAAGGTTGTTCCTAACTGTGTGCCTAAAACCGAGTCAGTTGAAGAGGCAAAGAAAAAGATCAAGGTCAAACTCGATCCCAAGAAGAAGATAGGCTACGAGGTTCGATCCGTTGGACCAGGCGGCAAGACTACCGTCACCAAGCGTAGAGATATGCCTGATAAGGAGGACGTAGGAGAAGCGTCTGGTGCGTGGCAGCGTAAAGAGGGGAAGAACAAGGAGGGTGGTCTCAACGCAGCAGGGAGAGCATCCTACGAGCGTGAGAACCCCGGTAGCGATCTCAAAGCACCCGTATCCGCAGAACAAGCGAAGAAGAGCAAGGGTGGTAAGGCAGCGAAGAGACGCAAGTCGTTCTGTGCTAGAATGGGTGGAATGCCTGGTGCAATGAAGGACGAAAAGGGCAGACCAACTCGTAAGGCATTAGCCCTTCGTAAGTGGGACTGCTAGTGGAAGTGTGGACCGAATCCAAGAGCGTCGGATAGACCCTTTTTTGCCATTCTTCCTGACATAGAGTTCTTGGATCTCGGGCCTCCACTAAAGTTCAAGGCATCTTTACTTGCAAAATTATAACTTGGTTTAAGATTACCACCAATGTTATACACCATGTAATCTACTTCGCCTGATAATGCATCTCTGACTAGATCATACATGGCAATTTCTCCCTTGTCTCCACATACCTTTCCAATTATTTTTTCACAAGCAACCGTTAGATATCCTAGAAGAATATCTTTTTCATCAACACCCGGTTTGTTTGATTTGAGCATAACCTTTGTCCCAGAAATATATCTTTCCTTTAGTGTAGAGTCTTCCATACAAAGACCCTTTATGGCAGATCCTATTGTTGATAATTGTTTACTACCTGCTAATTCAGTTATTGCTTTTTTTGCATTAGCAGGGACACTTCCAGAAGACTCATAAAGTTTAACTATTGTATCTAAAGTTTTCTTTGGCATGATATTTCTAGGAACAAAACCATCTGTACATAATTCATAAACTCCATATATTGGTCCTAACTGAGGCCCTTTTGTTGCTAGGTGTTTAGCAACAGAAAACTGTAATGTTTCTGGACCAGTGGACCAAAATTTATACAATTCTTTTTTCTCTTCTAGTTTTCTGAGAATGTCTTGAAATTTAATTGTGTTTGCTGTACCAGCAGTCTTTGCGGAAACTAGAGTTTGTTTTTGTCCATTTAGATCTGTTTTTTTATTTGTATGAGTTCTCTTGATTTCACAAACGTCAACTCTTTTACCCTTAACTTTAGTTGGTACTTTCGCATATACTTCATAGTCAACAAGAGCATAGTTGTCTTGTCTGGGAAAAAGAATACAAATATTTTCTGGTCCTAGACCGAAATATTTTTTATTATATGCTGCCCAAAGTGAGCCATAAATTTCACCCAAGTCTGTATTGATTCCTTGTATGGCAGATCGTTTACTATCGCCCTTTCCTTTTATGAAATCATTGGTCTTTAGTTTGGCTAATAAATCACTAGGAACAGCAGTCCCAGATATTGCGTTGTCTAGTAACGCATTTAAGTATTGTGCTAATTCTTTGTGCTTTGGCGAAACCTTGTCTAGATCCTTAAAGGATTTTCTTAACAATGCAGGAAGATCTGTAGCAGGAATCTTTTTATCTAAATGATTAGGAATCACATTTGATGGCTTAAAGAAGTTAGGAGTAAAATACTTTTCTTTGGTTAGTTCTTTTAAGTTCATACTTGTATTTATACGGAGAGATGTTATACTATAGCAACAAACGCCGAGGTGGCGGAATTGGCATACGCAGCAGACTTAAAATCTGCCGTCCTTACGGACATACGGGTTCGAGTCCCGTCCTCGGTATTGATTATAAATAGTGGTGGAGGAACCACTATGAATACTCGCAAAGAGAACGAAGGAAGAAAATCAAAAAGGGAAGCAACCTACTACTGGCCTGCTCGACTTCGAGTCGATGGTAAGGCTGTATGGATTTTACTCACTGATGCAGAGGTTCATAGGGCTGCAAAGCGAGCAGAAAATAATCCAGAAGATGTTCCTGGCTTATGGACAAGAATCCGACTTGTATTTGGGCTTTGACTAAAGGAGACATCAATGAGACTACAGTACACATACGAAGAGAGCGATTGTTACGCTTACGATCCTGAACCAACCTACGTCGGCGGTGCGCCTCCGATTCGAACCGAGGGTATTCCCGTTGGTTGGAAGAAGGGTTCTTTCGCCATGCAAGATGGACTGGATCTTTCGTCCTTCAATGTTCGCAACCGACGATACAACAATCGAGCAGGAACTACCAATCTAGACGACATCAACAACTGGAACAGTGGTTACTGGGCAACAGTTTTGATTACACCGAAGCACGCGATTGGTTGTCGCCACTACTGGAAGCAAGTTCCAGCCCAAGAACGCAAGCAGCGTTTCATGGGCAAGAGTGGTAAGATCTACTACCCTGAATGGGAATCAACCACTGAGTTCAATGGCGATCGTATTGTAATTACATTCAAAGAAGAACTCCCCGAAGATGTCACACCAATCGAAGGATGTGATATCGGTTATGTACCAGCGGGCAGCAAAATCTACCAGTTAACGAATCAGGGTATGCTTCACTACATGTACACCAAGGGTGGTAAGGTTGTCACTTACGGCGGCCGGCCCCCTCGCGTCTTCGACTTCGAGTACGAAGTTGATGATATCATGGGCGAACGCGAAGCGATCTGGAGTGGTGACTCTGGTACTCCTACATTCGTCAAGGACGAACAGAACGGCAAACTATACTGGCTTGGAAACAAGTGGGGTGGTTTCCCTATGACACAAGACAGCGAATCAACACAAGATATCATTGACTTCGTTAAGGGAGCAACCAGTGACAAGCGTCCTACTGGTTACGACTGGAAGGTCGCACGCCTCAGTGGTGGGGGTATGGATTACAACAACGACGGTGTAATCGACTCTGCCGATCTCGGACACATTCTTGCTGCCTTTGGTATGAAGGGTGAAGGATACTACGAGCAGTTCGATCTTAATGACGATGGTAGAATTGATTCGGGTGATATGGGGCAGATCTTTGCCGCGTGGGGCGTAACTGCCGAAATGGTAACTTACGATCCAGAGAACCCACCACCACCAGCACAAGTAAGAGAACCCGCAAATCCAAATGAGGATGAGTGGGGAATTAAATCTACAGATTAATATTAAGGAGATATAGTATGGCTACAGTAAAGACAACAACAGATCCAAAGCCAGGTGTAAAGTCCACTGAGTTTTGGGCAGCAATTGGAATTGGTGGACTTCCACTGCTTGAAGGCACGGGTTGGTTTAAGAACTGGCCCATCACAGAGGGCGGAGAGATCGCCATGTGGAGTGTCGCAGGTGCAGTGATGTGCAGTTATATTTGGAGTCGAGCATGGGTAAAGGTATCAGCGAAGGGAGCAGCAGATGATCTTGAAATCATTAACGCTAGCAGCCGTACTGGCAAGTAATAGTGCGTTCGCACAGGACATTGATTGTCCTCCACGAATGCCGAAACCAACTACAACGACCAGACTCCCTCAGTTGAGTGACGAAGGCGTAGAATCCATTCTCACCGTTTCTGAGGGTGATGTGGGGGATCGACAGGTAGTTGCAGTTTATGAACGACCAATGGGTGATTATGTTGGACCGTTTGGTCTAGACGGTACAGTCGAATGGACGAACAGCACTTCAGTTGCTCGTACCATGAGCATTCGTCTTACCGTTCAACTCAGTGATGGTATCATTCCTATTATTCCAGAACAGTATTCTGGTTTAGTTTGTTGGGAAGCCAGCACAAAGAGAATCATTACCGTCGTGAGTCAGCGTGTAGAAGCAGGCGAAAATATCGAAGTCCCAGTTATATGGGACATCGTAACTCGTCTCGAAGGACAACTCGCAGACTTTAATGGTGATGGTTGGGTCGATGAACTTGATCAGACACTCTTGATTGGCGCACTCGGAACCGACAATCCTCTGTACGATCTAAACAAAGATGGTGTAGTGGATATGGTGGACATGGAAATTCTATTCCAAGCCATCTCGGATTCTTGGCAGGATCAGATCGAGGCTGCGAACGGTGGGGGTGATGTTGACCCCACCGATCCGCCTGAGCCTCCAGTCGAGATCAGCGAAGACTTCAACCCTCTGTGGGAATCTGCTGATCACATTCTACTCTTGACTATGAACGAAACTCCGAACGACAATGCCCGAGGGGGGCATTTCATCGTCCCAAAAGCGGAATGGCGGTTGATCTAGTCAAGGGTGATTTCGATGTCACGGACGACACGGGATCAGGAGGACCAGCCGCCATTTCAGCATCTACTTATGGATATCAATCTGTTAATCTATCTGATGGTGAAGTGACTGTTGATGAATGGGTCGAAGCAAACCCGAATGCAAAATGGGTCGTTGAGATCTACCGTGATGGAGAAATCATTCACCAGTTGGCAACAGACTCTGCCAATGCAGATGGATATAACCAAATTCAACTACCAGATGGCAGTAGACAATATGGCAACGGAGTCTGGTGGGCAGCAGTGATAAAGCCTGAAGATTTTCAGGTGGGTGATGTATGGAAAGTATATGGGTGGAACGATATGGGGGAAAATATTCCTGCCTATCCACCCGACAGGACTTGACAAAGATCGTAGATGTGGTATAATTTGTGCATGAACAAGAAGCGACATCTCGATCAGTTCGATTTGGAAGCGGAGAAAGAGGGGGGTGCCATTCGTCAACACGGTGGCATCCCCACTTCTCGCTTAGGTAAAGGCATCACCAAGCAGCGTAAGATGCACGCTCGCGGTGAATGTATTCAGACTACTCGTATTATCAAAAGAGGAAAATGGCTCGTATGACTGACAAGACTATGGTAAAGGTTCTGCCCCGTATGGTAGAAGAATGGATTGGTATGGAAGACATTTGTTTTATTACTGGTAAGATCATCGGTAAGAATGATCGAGCCCGATGGACCGACGAGTTTGATGGTTGGATTTCTGAACGAGGACAAGAGATCGTCGAAGCAGACGCCCGTGGTCCTGCTCCCGATCCAGAGTCTCTGATCATCTACGGCGAATGGTATGCAAAAGACGAAGCAAACGCCGCAAACGACGAGTGGAGGCAAGGATACCGATGAGAGCATTTAGTACACTAGAACTTCTGGTTTGCATTGCAATCATTTCTCTTTTGATTTCAATGACTTTCTTCTTTCGGTGGGACGATACCAAGAAGGAACTTGAAGATAGTCAAGAGATCCAAAATGCAACCACTGAGTTGTGGTTGGTTCGCATCGAAGATCCGTCTCAACCAGTCTACTGGGTCTGGGAAGACAACGACGGCGTGATGTGGATGCTCTCTCGCAAGGACAACAAGGTAAGGAAGGTGGGACCATGAAAGGCGAAGTTCATGACTTTGCTGGACCATACCAGATTCATACTCACCCCGATCGTGATATTGTTTTCGTTAAGAATGAAGGCATGAATGGTCTTGGTGGTGCGTATGATTACGACAGTCCGACACTGCTTAAGATTGTTCAGGGTAAGATTGCCGAACACGAAACGGCACTGATGAAGTGGAACCTTCTTTTAGATAGGATCAATGACAATGCGTGAACAAGAATATGCAATGACTATGCTTTTGATTATGACCACCATGAATGTCTTTCTTGGCATTATAATGGTGGCAGGATTTATTCCAATTGAATACGGAATGTCGCTTGCTTTCTTTGCAATGTGTGGTATGATCTGGAAGTGTAAGGTGGATCTCATGGGCAATGTTCGCCTCTGGGAGAATCCGAAGCAGTACCGCGATCGTATGGAGAAGTGATATATATGGTGTCCCCTTACAATAGAGACACCACACATGTTAAAACGACTCCTGCTTTCTCGCCGTCGTAGGTTATATCTGAAGCGGTTCCGCCGCAACCCAAACTACTTTACTAATTTATCTGGAAGGTATCAGGACTGGGGCCGACCACGGCCCCTACCCTAACGAATTTATGAACTGTCTTGATTGTAATAACGAAATTCCTGCTGCTCGCATCGAAGCGATTGGCGAAACTGACTACTGCGTGAAATGTGCGGACAAGCACGCGGCGCCCGTTGTAGCACGAATGATCTACTCGCATAAGACTGCGGGTGAGTTGTTCATTGCTAAGGGTAAGGAAAACGTCCGACGACTCAACCGAGAGTATTCTCGGGCACGGTAATATATACTTTAAAGGATATTCATCATGAAAGAAGAACTAAAGATTTCAACTAAGGTTGCTGTTCGTCAATCTAATCTACACCGCTACGGTCTATTCGCAAAGGAAGCGATCGAAAAGGGTGAGGTTATTGAAGAGACGATCTTCGTCCGAACCACACATAGGTCGCAGAACGAGAACCGCGACCCCGCCCTTCACCACTATTCCTACGGCATCAACTGTAACTGTGAGAAGTGTCAGAAGGAAGGCATTAACTTTGCTATTCCGTTTGGTTATTGTCAGTTTACCAATCACTCTCTTGAACCCAACGCCGTTCTAGTTCATGATTACAACGAGTCCGTTACTGCTCTAACTGCCCTTGATGATATCAAGGAAGGGGAAGAGATTGTGATGAACTACGGTCAAGGTTTTCAGGAATGGTTGGATAAGGTTACCGAGATTCAGGAAAACATGAAGTTGGTAAACTCCGAGCAGACTGAAAAGTTTGAAGAGGGAGCAATTAAGTTCAGACCCAGAGCAGTCGAAGATAAGCCCGCCAGCAGAGGCATCAAGGAAACGATTGACGCGGCGAATGAACTAAACGAAGAAGAGTGATTAAGCGGGAACGACGGGAGTATCATCTCTTCCATCTGATTTTTTAGGTGGATCTGGAGTCACTCCTAAATCGTCACAGGCTTTAGGCATTTTATTGCAAATAAACATTTCATTTCCACAATTGGCACATACACCGGTAACTCTTTTACATCGTGGTGGTTCACCATTCGCTGATTTCTTTAAGTTACAGAGCATCCAGTCTGGAACTCTTCCTCTTTGAAAGAAATAGTTTGCACCACCAGTAGGATCTACTCCGGGACTTATGCCTTCAGGGAAGTTTGTCATCGACTCACATATTCTTTGTGCTTTGTTTATACACAGTTCCTCTGATCTTAAATCCCAGTCTACACAGAAACAATCTCTAAACTTTTTATTCGGATTTCCTTTTTTATCTTCCCAGCCACCTTCCCATCTACCAGGCATTCTTGCTTGATCACAAAAACTATCTTCTTTTCGGTACTTCGGCTTGGATCCGGGGGGATCTCTGAACTGCGGAATAGTTCCTCCGGTGAGTCCTGGCTGTCCTAAATATTGGTCACCATCATAATTACTTCGTATTCTATTATATGCTACCCATGCGGTACATTTTTGACACTGATCATCATCACACTCTCCTTCAGCATAGACAAGACATGTACA
>Ga0209631_10006511_pt1 | contig 11997 bp, 25 predicted proteins | sample COG_08_FD_184752 | JGI IMG/M metagenome (GOLD analysis project Ga0209631, IMG submission 184752) | Pelagic Microbial community sample from North Sea - COGITO 998_met_08 (SPAdes) (version 2) | ecosystem: Environmental > Aquatic > Marine > Neritic zone/Coastal water | place: Helgoland, sampling... | reverse complement strand
TTGTGATTTCTTTTAATCTTAAGTTATTTACATATGTTGCCATTATGCCACCCTTTCAATCCAGTTAGCCACTTGATCTGGCTTTATTAAACTGTATACATTTTCTGGTCCAATAATACCAGTCGCACTAACTCCAGTTAAAGATAACACAGAACCACCAGAGATTGCAAGTACTCCTAAAGAAATTTCCATTCCAGCTAATGTAACTGCTGTGTCTGCGTTTGCTGTTACCGATTCGCTACCTAACGCTGTTGTTCCAACAACCGTTGTAACTGGAGCACCAGTAGATGTAATTATAACTTCATTTCCTACTGCGGAAGTTCCAGCATTTCCAGTAGGCGATACAACAGAAGTACCAACAACAGACTCATTGCCCACAGCACTCGTTCCTGCTAGTCCCGTTGCAACAAATCTCATTTGAGCAACTACAACTTCATTCCCTACTGCGGAAGTTCCAGTGTTTCCAGTAACCGATAAAACAGAAGTACCAACAACAGTTACAGATCCTACAGAACTAGTAGCTACAACAGCAGTTGGTACAATATCTTGACCAGGAATAGCGGCGACACCACCACCCCAAACTCCAGCACCCCAACCATCATTGCCCCAACCAGTTAAAAATCCAGTTGTGGCAGATACACCAGTTACACCAAATGATATTGGTATTGATGCAACGGCAGTTCCTACAGATCCCGTTGTAGATACACCAGTGACTGGAATTATAAAACTAGCAAAAGCAGTTACAGAATTGACAGCTCCAGTAGCTTCTACACCACTAGGAGAAGCAGAAACATCAAGTTTACCACCCCATCTATTTTGTCCATAGCCACCTTGACCCCAACCAATGTTAGCCATAAGGAGTTACCTTATGCTATACGGATAATAGCGTTAGAAGCGTCAGCAGTTGGAAACTGAACAGTAAATGTGCCTGATGTAGATGTTTTATTACTAGAAAAATCTAATACACACACAGATTTATCACTATTTGTGTCATTATATATTAATGCACCCATAGCCGTAATTGTTGCAGTTGTAAAACTTATATCAGCAAAGTCTGTGAAAGCTGTTGCAGTAGAAGTAGAAGTAGCTACAGACGGAGCTACTTTTGTTAAAACACCACCACCAGTTGAATATGAACCACTCGTCGCTACTTCACCAGTTGTTACAAAAGCTGTAGTTCCAAAACCTAAAGTAGCTGTGGTACTTGATTTTCCACCACTACCTTCTGCATAAAGTGCTAATTTAAAAGCATTTCCGTTTGTTGCGAAGTTATGTGTGCCTAACATTAATTCTTTTTTAAAAGAGTTGCACATTGCTTGGGCTATTGCCATTTTATAATCTCCTTATATATTCAGCCATTTCCTTTTGACCATTTGATCTTAAGATATGAACTATACTACCTCTTTCTTCTTTTCTTGCCAAGAGTAAATAGTGGTACATCACTTTTTTGAGATGTTCCCTGAATTGGTTGGCTTGTTGCCTGATGTGTGCAGGAGCCTCGTCAGATATACTTACTATCTTATCAACGGCTAAATCCGCAACTTGTTCGTTAGTAAGACCTCCGTTATTTGAAGTCTTTACATTTACATTTCCTACTGTGCCTACATTGATATCAAACATTATTTCTCCTCATATGTTATTCCAGGGATATCTTCTCTTCCTACAATGTTAGGGACTCCATCTATAGGTTCCGGTGGTTTTACTTTAGATTTCCGTGTAATCAACATACTGCCTTGTGTTGCTGTAGCAACTAAAGGGTCTTCTAATCTATGATATCCATAAAGTTTTTGATCCTCCGGAACGTTAGTGTCTAACAAAGAAGAGTTGTGGGCTATTTTTAACTTTATTTTCTTAGAAACTGCGATCGCTAACCAAAATTCGCAACAAGCTTTTCCGTTTTCAGCAAAGTTTATGTTTTTATAGGTAAAGTCTATACCGTATAAATGAAGCTCTGTTACATCGTGGGCTATTGCATAAGCTATCGCATAAGCAACTGTATTGTTTAAATAGGCAAAACCCGTTTTCTTTAATACTTCTTCTAAAGGGAAGGTAACTACATCAGGGCATCTTTCATCCAAAGTACAAGAAAAAATAGGCACATCTAGCTTTGTCTCCAACCTTTTTTTCATAATATCTGTTTGTTCTCCTGCGTAGATTTCGTCTAAAAAACGCGAAGGGGGATCCATCATAAAACATTTATCATGGTAAATCACACCTGACATGGAGTTGATAGCCCATACTTCGTCAAAGTGTTCACTTTTTATTTTTGCGTGTACATATTCGCTATTAGTATTGCCCAGACCAACAATAGCTACGATTTTTGATTTTGTCATGTTTGCCTTTGTCTAACGAGACCTTCTCTATAAGCGTCAGAATAATTTCTGCCCTCTGCATAATTCTTTAATCTTGAAAGAGACTCTAGAAATCTACCATTGTATAAATCTAATATATCTTTTTCGCCTTTCATAAAAGTGTATGCTTCAACTAAAGTACCATACAGTAAGGCATCTGGGGCGTTTGTACTTATCCAAGTTGATCCACTATCATCAGTCGTAAGGGAGGCAGGTCTATAATAATAGTGTAGTTCCACTGCAAAATCAGCATTTGGGGTAGGAGCTAATATAAAATTATCTACATCAAATTGTGCATAATAAACAGGTGTTCCCGTTACCGTTGGATCTGGGTTAAACTCTTGTATAAAGTTAACGTCTTTTTGTAAAAGGAAAACACTAGAGCCACTATTGGATAGTGATAAAGAGAAAGTAGCCATATAATCAGACGGCTTTTGTAGAAATTTATTTCCACTAGTTGCAGTACCCTCTACATTTTTTCTAAAATAATCAAGGTCTACTGTTTTAAATATTCGTTCTTCTGCGTTCTTAATGAAAAAAGGTATTTCAGCTACAAAAGTAGACTCATCGTTTTCAGTCCAGTCTTGTATAGATTGTGTCAAAGTAGTTAATGTGAAACTCATGATGTGCTAACCTCTACTGTTCCTACAGAAGCTGTTATACTAAAAGTGGTAAGCTCTGCTCCTAGTAACCCTAACCCTACGTTAGTGTAGATAATAAACCTCTTATTATCATCTAGTTCTTGTGGTCTAGCTTGATGTAAACCTTGTGGTTCAAAAGGAGGTTTTCTTGGTGTAAGTTGTGGGTGCTTGGCTTCATATTCTGATCTATGAACTAGATTGCCATTCCATTCTTTAATCCGCTCTCTGTATGGGAAAGCAAAGCCAGACCTATCGGATATAAACTTTGATTTTTTACCGAGGGCGAATCTACTCATACGAAACCATAATATGTAGCACTAGGGGTTAATGTTAAACTAGACCTATCTCTGTCTTCAGCAGAAGCTCTTTCAAACTCTTCTTCGTACATAGCTTTTAAAAGTTGTACTCTGTCTGGAGCTTTTTTCAAAGAAAGATAATAGGCAAGTCCTGCTGTAAGACATGGGTAAAACCTAAAAGGTATGTCTACGGTGTCTTTCGCGGTGTCTGCATCTTGTATTCTAGTTAAAGCATCGTATACAAAAACATCAGTACTGTTCTCTGGAGTAGCCCATAATTTAAGCTTTGGTGTTATTTGTCTGTCTAAGAAGTATTGACTTGGTCTTCCAGTTGTAGCTTTAGTAGGGATATTTATGTAAGCATCTCTACTTATTCTGCTTAAAGAAAAATCAGTGCTACCTCTTCTTATTATGGCATTTAACACATCTACTAAATCTGTATCCAGATCATACTCCGCTGTTCCAGAAACAAGTGTTTTTGTTCTTTGCTCTATTGTCCATTGATTCAATCCCCTATTCGCCCAATCTGCAAACAGTATGTTCATAGATCTTTTTGCCGTTCTTAAATCATACCCAGTTCTAACTTCCAAGCCACAACGCTCAAAAGCTTCCTCAATATATTCGGCAACATCTAGTTCAAAATTGGTAGAGGATGAAGTTGTCATTAACTATAAGGACCTTTTATTACTTTAGAAGCTGAACCACCACCAGACATTTTTTTCTTACCAGTCATACCACCCATAGCATAACTTTTCTTTTTCATAGCACCACCGCCCATCATTGTTTCTTTCTTGGGAGCACCGCCCATAGCATAGCTTTTCTTTTTCATCATTCTTTTGTTTCCTTATAAAGATTGTTAAAAGTTACATCGGGATCCATATACTGTTCATGTTCCTCTGCATTATGAGTCCACTGACTCGGTTTAAAATCGGGAGCACCTTCACCAGTCTCCCATAAAGCAGGTGAGGTAACTCTCACTCTGTTGTTTGGTAACGCAACAATATTACCAGTCCAGTTGTCAGCTTTTAACAGTTGTATCACATGACTCTGCTTATGTTGAGCTGGATCATCCGCTAAATCTGACTCGCTGTAATCTATTGTAAATAAATATTTCCCGATATGCAACTTATTATCTATTTTACATACCCATGGACTCACACTTACATAGTCTAGCTTGATTACACTATGGTGATGAGAGCTACAATCCCACGGTTGTGCAAATCGTGGGTGCATTATATCTGGCATCGTTTCCAAAGGTATATCCGCAACTAATGCCGTCAAAGGCATTCTTGCCCACATCGCTCCACCATGTATATTTGTGTCATCAGTACCATCTGCTTCACAACCAGTAAAAACAACTTGAAAGCCAAGCGTTCTATCAGGCATAGTCGTTACTGCAAAAGCATGAGCATGTATAAATTCACCTCTGTACTTTTCATGATTATGTGTAAATTCTTTGCGTACCCAACATTTAAAAAAGGGTATGTTGCTGATTAAATAAGACATTTAAGCCTTCTTTGTAGGTTTTTTGGTAGGTTTCTTTTTACTTTTATCAAAAATATGAGCATCTACAGCTTTTGCTTTGCCCCCAGTCAAAACAGAGTTTACTCTTGCCATAGCCCATTGATTAGGTGTAGTTCCAGGACGATGTCCAGTCTTATAAGCCGCGAGACCTTTATTATAGACTTGTTTTAATTGTCCTGCTGTAACTTTTTTACCTTTAGCTCTAGCCTTCTTAGCTTTTTCTGCTAGTGTTTTACTTACGTTTGACATTCTTTTTCCCCTTATTTTTAGTAGCCCCTTTAATAATATCACCACGAGTTATCTTGTTATAAGGTGGTGTTAATGAAGCTAACTTTTTCTGCTTAGGCGATAATTTCTTTGTCATTTCTTTTTTCCTCCAAACATTTTTCTAAATTTCTTAGTGTAAACTGATTCTTTTGTTTTGATGCGTTTGCCTTTTTTATCAAAATCTGTACTAAATTTATAAGCGGAAGGGTCGTTATCTGCTTTAGGGGCGTTTCGCTTTATTTCTTTTTTACGTTTCACTTTGTTGGCAGGAGATAAACCTTTTAAATACTTAGGGGGTATCTTTTTCTTAGTCTTCTTTTTAGCAGGAGGAGTACTTATTTGTTTACTCATTTGACCCCTTGTCATAGCCATTTAAACATCTCTGGAACAAAAGCTGAGGCTATAATAAGAATACCTAAACCCCATAGCTTAGTATCAAATTTATCTAATTGTTGTTCTATTCTTTTGTATCGGTCAGCACACTCTGATTCATGCTTTTCTAATAGTTTTAAAACTTCATCTGCTTTCATTACCAAGCCTTACAAGACCAATACCTAGCACTAAATTTATCTTTAGCCGTAGCACATTTATGTCGTGCATGGAAAGATTTCCTTCGTCCTGGCTGATCTTTTTTAATAGTCATGTTTGGATCACCAAACCTAACAAGTTTTATTTCAGTTCCTTTTTTCGCTAAAACAGCTGATTTTTTAGGACCTCCGGGAGTTCTCTTGGGTTTATTAAATCCAGGAAAACTTTCCCCCCTATACGTTATTCTGCCTGAGGGTGTTCTTTTTACATCCTTAGCACTAGCCATTATGACAAGAACACCGTAATAGAGTCCACAGCAGTCAAAGTAGTACATACTGGACTGGTACTACATCTTATACCTTCATCTGGTACATATATAGAATCTGTTTGTCCAGTAGTAGAAGTTATATCTAAAACAGTAGCTCCGCTCGCACCATCTTTAATAATAAAAGCAGGATTGCCTGAAGCGTTTGTTTTTATGTAAACACCTCTTATCCTAGCAGGACCACCAAAAAAGGCTCCCGTTGCAGTTCTCGTAACAGCTTTAATATCTGATCCAGCCATTTAAGTCTCCTTTTTTAGGATGAGGTGTTACCCTCATCCAGTTAAATTAAGATGCTACGTCATAACCAAGAATTGTTATAACTAATCTTCCTGCAGTATAGTTAGCATTAGTCGCGGCTCCAGATACAAGATATAAATACTGATCAGCAACTATTGTTCCTCCAGCCGTTCTTGTTCCTACTGAAGCATCGCCACCATTTATTATTATTGTTTCAGTTAAATCACCAATGGCACTATCTTCTACCCCAGTTGCTTCTGTAGCTGAGTATAGATCAATATCAGGATCACCTCCTGCAGGAGTTTCAAAACACTCCATAGTAACACCGAAAACCACTCCAGTATTTGCAGTCGTGACTCTGCCTATGTAAGCAACTCCACTTCCAGCTTTACCAATAATGTCATTAGCACCACTTGATGCCAATCCAGTTAAATCTATCATAAGGGTAGTTTTAACTAAATTTACATTTGTAGTTGTATCACTTTTAAATCTTTCTACTTGTGTTATGTAGGTTTCTGCTGTGCCTTCTATTCCAGCTCCACCTAAAGCCTCAGTAGCCATTTTATTTCCACTGGTTATGGTAATTGTACCAGTAGTTGCATTTTTTGATATGGTTTCAAAACCATTTTCTGATCGGACGGGACCGTTAAAAGTTGTATTAGCCATTTAAATCTCCTTGTCGTGGCAAATGTCAGTTACATTATTGTAACTGTCAAGGTATATAAAACTATAACATAAAAAAAGAGCGACTGTAAAGTCGCTCTTTTAATCTTTAAGGGGATCCTTAAATTAGGCTCCTGGAGAACCAAATACACAACGAGGATCTGATACGCCAAAGCTGTATCTTTCTCTCGCTTTATATCTAACATTTCCAGTATCAAAGTCACCTTCCATAGAAGTTGCAATCGCCGCTCTTTCAAAATGCTTGAAGCCGTTTGGTGAGTCGGTTTTAATGAAAAATGCGTCTGTATCTGTAAGGAAGTGGTTTACCACATATCCCTCAGGTAACATACCCATGTTTCTGACTGCGTTAATGTCATTGTCTGCTGTTGCTGGACGTAAGTTACTTGCCATTAATCTTTCAGCTACAAACTGTAAGTTTACTGGAATAATTAACTTCTTACCCATTAGTGCAATCTTTAAACCTCTTTCATCAATAAAACCTGAGATGTCAATTAATGACTGCTCTAATGATGTTTCGTTTAAATCAGCTGATGTTGCAAGTTCGTTACTGAAGTCACCTCCTCCTGAAGTTGGGTGATCAGTAGCACAAAGCTCCTTACCATCTCCAAAAGTAAAGCCACTATCAAAAGCGTTGTTTAAAACACTCGCCGCTTTGACTTGCTTTGTGTTAGACATCGACCTTGCAAGTGCTCTTGTATATCTACTGGAAAGTCTATCATAAAGATTATCTTCGATAGCCTCTTCAGTGATTGCAAAAGCCAAAGCTATTGTTTCATGAGTGTAACGAGCAGTGAATGATTCGTTTGCAATATCAAAAGAGACGGCTGAGCCCTCTGCTTTTTCTGGTGCTGAACCAAACCCAGCGAGCATTACCTCTTCTTCGAAAGCTCTGTCTGAAGTTTCAGTGTCATAAATTTCGGCATGTTCATTATCATACCTATCGTACTCTAGTCCGAAAAGAGCATTTAATCCTGGCTCTAATTCTTTCAGGAGTTGGGATCTAGCTATAGCCATTTTGCCCTCCTATATGCCAGTTGCCGTTAAGTGAAACAGTACGTTCAACTTAACTAATAAAATAACTCCAGCAGAGGTAACGTCGATATCTTCAAAGTCACTCTTAATACCAACAACTCTAAAGTTGTCTCCTGCTGTAGTCGCTCCTGCGGAAGCCACAGATAATTCACCGATAGATTTACCAGTAGAACCATTTTGTGAACCAAATCCAGCACCTTCTGCATTAGCATGTATCAATGCTTGTGCTGTCGCCGCATTCGTCAAGGAAGCATCTGCTTGGATCTCGTACACTTGGTCCGGATTGTCATATACATGAACCGTTGCCTCTGTACCAGATTTAATTGATGCTGTTCCAGGATAGTTATTTGAAAAAACTGGTTTGCCAGTAAGATCAATATATTCACATCCGTTCATAACGCCTAGAATTGCTACACTTCCACCATCTGCGGCTGAGACGTCGACTAAACCATTTGTTAATGGTATTACCATATCACCTTGATAAATTGCACTAGATGATCCAGTTGTCGCCGCTGTCTGTACTTTGTACTTTGTCAGCCCATTTGAGTTCGGTGCAGAACCTAGTAAATTATGAGGACGTAACCCAAAAGGGGCGTCTATGTTAGTAGCCATTTAAGGACTCCTTTGTCTCATAAGTTAAAATTATTCAGAGCTTTTTCCTTTAGCTCCGAAGGTTACACGACTTTGCCTTTCCGGTTTAAGGATTGGCATACTTGGGTGTTGTTCTCTCATCATATCATTATCGACAGCATCCATTTGATCGGACGTTTTTGCTTGAAAATATTGTTGTCGCTCTTTCATTGATTCAAGAGGAAATCTAGCGAGTACCAGTCCACCCACACCTATTACTCCAGCGTGTTTTCCGTCCTGGATAGTTGGTGCCTCAAAATCTGGGTACTCATCAGCTCTAACTAGGTCAAATCCTTCTCGGATTCGTGCAGATAAGTTTTTCACATCATCAAAACCCATTACCGAAGTACGGATCCAACGATGCTTAAAACCCTCTGGAGCTGGGGGTGCATCTAAAGTAGATGGTGGTTTCCAAGGAGTTCTACGAGCCTCTTTAGTTCGTGTTACCTCGGTGCGTGTTTGACGACTTGACATATTGTCTCCTTCACGTTATGCTAAATATTGTTTTTGTTTAGCGTATTGCTCCAATGATACACCAAGTTTCTTAGCGATTGCAACCTCTGATTTCGTTAAAGTCACTTTTCTTGGATTTTTACCACTAGAAGATCTAGATACTCCTGCTACTGGAGTGTTTACAGTTGTAGTCTGAGTAGTCCTTTCAGCAAACTTTTGCGGAAAAGCATCTCTCATACGTTGATCGATAGTAACATAATACTCATCTGTTAAAGCATATTGCTCTCCAAATTGCTTTATTAAATCATTATGAACACTAAAAGCTGTTAATGTCATAGGCTCATCATCTCCAAACCAAGTATTCTGCTGAGCCCAAGCTTGGGCTTTTGGGTGTACTGGTTTAGGGGCTTGTGTTTGAGGAGCTTGTTGTGGTTGCTGTTCTACTGTTTTTTGTTGTTGTTCTCTAGTTACTTTAGCTTTATTTAATTCTCCTGCCTCAACAGCGAGCCTAGCAAGATCTTTATTTACAGTAACTTGGCTATCTACATCGCCTGAAGCAATGGCTTCTGCTAGTTTACGTTTTAAAGTTTCTTCTTCAGAAGCTACCCTAGCATCATACTCTTTTATATAAGAGTCATCAACTGTTTTACTTCTTTCTTGTAAACTTTTGTTTTCCTTTTGGAGTCCTTGAGCATAATCAATCGCCGCTTTTTCACGACGTTCTGCTTCACGGACTTTCCATGTCATTTTTTCTATACGGTCTCTAACCTTTTTACTATAACCATCAAGCTTATTATCATCTTCACCAGTTTCTTCAGTGGCTACTGGTTCTTGAGGGTCATCTACTATCTCTACATTAGAACCAGTTTCTTGTAGATCTACTTCTACTTCTTCATTTTCTGGTTCTAAAGGTAATTCTGCTTGTTTTTGGGCTTCAGCCATTTTGTTCTCCTATGTATGTAAGATGTCTTCTGGGTTGCTTATGGTAGCTAATATTTCATCATCGTTTAATAATCTAACTTCACCACCGTCTATTTTAAATCGGCTTCCTGCATATCTGCCGAAGATAACCCAGTCTTTTTCTTTACACCAAGGATCATAATTCTCTCCGAATTTATCTTTGTCTTTAAATGCAAGAGGACCCATTTTTAAAACATAACCACAGACAGTAGCTAATGCTTCTCTTTCAACAGCTTGATCTGGTATAAATACACCACCTTCAGTTTTTCCTTTTCCTTTATAAGGCAATATCAAAATTCTCCAACCAGTAGGTTGAGGCATCTTTTTTAAGGCTGATTCGGTAGGTTCTGTTTGTTGTTCGGGGGTTTCTTGTTGTAGGTACTTTTTTTGTAATCTTCTAGGTACTATTAATTTACTCATGTTCCACCTTTTTTAGCAAGAGTCTAAGCTCTTGTTGTAATGTTGCAAGTTCAGAGAGTCTAGCTCTCACTTCCTTGTAGGCATCAAAACTATCAATACTGCCATGTAATAGCTGTTCTTCTAGACTTTGTTGCCTCTCTTTTAGAATATTACTTATTCTGTCATAAATGTAAAGATCCATTTACGTTGTCTTTTTCTTAGTCTTCTTTGCACTATTAAAATGTTTAGTTGTAGGGCGACCTTTTTGTCCTGCTTTTTTCATTGTTTCGCCACTTCCTGCTTTTATTCTTTTTCTCTTTTTATGTATATTTTCATATAAACCCATGCCAAACTCCATTGCTCTTGTCCATACCATGCCTATCATTTTGTTAGCCCTTTGTATTTTTCGAAGCTACGAAGACCGCCCAATCCGAGCATTCCCATTAGGACTGTCATTAAACTACCCATATCAAAAGTTGGTAATTCTGGTATAATAACATCTAAATAAGCACATATAAACATTGTAACTGGTGCTAAGACAAAATGCCAACAAAGAGCAATTCCGCATGTCCAACCGATAAAGGGTCTCCATCCCGCCACAAATATAGATCTATGCTTTGCTTCAGTTTGATTTATAGCTAACTGCCCTTTAGCTAATTCCTGAGCATGGCTTTCCGCCATAGTTGCCACCTCATGTGCCAACTTGTTTTTCATGTCTTTATCTTCTATAAACTTACCAAGTAAGTTACTGACTGGACCTATTAGTGCTGTTAACATTTAAAACACCTCTACTTTATCTTTATCGATCTTAACTAATTTACAGTAGCATGAGTATCTTTTTTCTTCTTCACCAATGAATACCGTTTGTCCTGTCAAAGCTTTTTTAAAATAATTACAAGTATTTACGTTTTCAAAATGTATTGTTCCTGCAACTGCACCACCTAGATAGCACATCAACAAAAACGCTGGGTTCACTTAACCCCTCTAAATTTCACACCTTGTCTTGACATTCTACCACCACGACTTACCATGCCTCCTGCTTCCATATCAGCACGATTATCTCTAGCTTTCATCTGTCCCATGAGTGCTCCGCCATTAGCAAATTTTCTAACTTGACGAGTAGTTGGTCTGACCATATTACTTCCAGCCATGCCTCCCATCATTTGCATGTCTTTCAACATATCGGCTTCATCATCAGTTAAGTTTCCAGCTTGAAAATTTTCAGCATCTAGAAGTGCTTTAAGCTCTTCATACTTTTCACTTCCAGGATCTAATCCTTCTAATAACGAATCTAATTGTTTTTTCCTACTCATTTTATTCTCCTTTATCCAGTACTAAATGGTATTGTAAATTTTATTCCAGTGTATGAATCCTCTGGCTTCTCTTGATTGTAAATTAATCCAGTATCAACATTTACATTATCTGGTAGTAAGTTTTGTATATAGGGTTGAGCGTAATCTAACGCTTTACCAACCACTCCTGGACTAGTAACAAATTTTTGTAAGTCATCTAAATTTAATCCAGCCGTTTGTAAATTAGGATCTATTTGTACTGGATTCATACGGGCATTATCAAATCCAGCCATGAGTGCTCTTTGTACATCTGTTGCGTCAGCACGATCCATGTTTTGCATAATACCTACTGGTACTTTATTTTGTTGTTCATTGTCA
>Ga0209631_10006509_pt1 | contig 11998 bp, 11 predicted proteins | sample COG_08_FD_184752 | JGI IMG/M metagenome (GOLD analysis project Ga0209631, IMG submission 184752) | Pelagic Microbial community sample from North Sea - COGITO 998_met_08 (SPAdes) (version 2) | ecosystem: Environmental > Aquatic > Marine > Neritic zone/Coastal water | place: Helgoland, sampling... | reverse complement strand
AGCTCTATATTGTTCTTCTGCATGTTCAGGTCCAAACATTAATAAATATCCGTTAGTAACCATACTGGCAGTTGGTTTAGGATTTTTTTCTGTTTTTAATAATTCAGGTATTTGAAAAATAAATTCTCTGGCAAATTTACCTAGTAAAATATTTTCTGTTTGAAAAAATTGTCTTCTAAAACCACCAAGTGATAATGGAAATGAAGCTGTTTTATATGTAGGGTCTCTCTCTATTACTTTAACTTTTCTTCCTTCTTTTGACAAAAAATAAGCAGTGGCAGTACCAATAATTCCGCCACCAACAATAACAACATCATCCATATTAATTCAAAATAAGTAAGTTTAGATTCAGAAATAGTGCATAGCAACTCCAAAGTAAATAGGGAATCATTAAATAAGCGCTTACATTATTGACACGTCTATATCTTAGAATAAGAATAACTATCAACCAAATTAGAATCATCAAATTTATAAAAGCTAATAAAATATTATGAAATGCGAAAAATATTACACTCCAAGTTGTATTAAAAAGTATGTGAATAAAATAAATATAAATTGTGTTCATATCTCTTTTTTTACTGAGCCAAAAAAGCCAAATTGCGAAAGTCATCATTAAATAAAGAGTTGTCCAAACAGGTGCAAAAATCCAATCTGGAGGATTATAACTTGATTTAACTAACTGAGAATACCATGGTTCTTTATAGCTAATTGTTACTAAACCCCCAATAAATGAAGCAGAAAATGTGATTATAAAAAAAAGAATTAATGATAAAAATTTATTTTTAAGCATATTCATAATATATATCAATATATATATGAATAAAAAAATAATTTGGATTACTGGAGCTAGTAGTGGGATTGGAAAAGCACTTGCAGTTAAATTTGCTGAAAACGGTTGGAAAGTAGCCGCATCTGCAAGAAGAGAAAATCTCTTAAATGAGCTTAGAAACATTAATCAAAATATTTATCCTTATCCTCTGGATGTTACAAAAATTGAAAAATGTATCTCCACAGCGAAGTCAATCATTCAAGAGCAAGGCGGTATTGATATTTGCGTATTTGGTACTGGAATGCATGATCCAAAATCAGAAAAAAGATTTAATCTTGATAAAATAAGAGAAATTATGGAGATAAATTATTTTGGTACAATAAATTCTATTAATTCAGTTTATGATTATTTTTCTGAAAAGAAAAATGGTCAACTTTCTATAATTTCTTCAGTTGCTGGTTATAGAGGTTTGCCTGCAGCAGGTGCTTATTGTGCATCTAAATCAGCACTCATAAGCTACACGGAAAGTTTATATTTTGATTTAAAAAGAAAAAATGTAAAAGTTTCAATTATTTGTCCGGGATTTATTAAAACGCCAATGACAGATCAAAATGATTTTCCTATGCCAATGTTAAAATCTCCAGAGTTTGCTGCTAATAAGATATATGCAGGCTTAATACATAAAAATAATTTTGAAATACACTTTCCAAAATCTTTTACTTTTTTAATGAAAATAATTCAAATTTTGCCTAACTGGTTATATTTTGGTGCCATTAATCTTGGAAATAAATATATGAAAAGAGATTGAAAATTAATAAATGAGAATTCTTATTTTAGATCCTGAAAAAAATGTTTCTCACAGAATATCGAAAGATACAAGTGGTGGGTATGGTACTGGAAATGATTTTGGTGATACAGCTGTTCCTATTTTTTTAAAAAAAACACTAAAAAAAGTTCATGATTGGCCACCTATGTTTGCTTTGTACACTATGTCTGTATTAAAAAAATTTGGACACAATGTTGAATATACAAAAAATTTACCAAAAAATTCAGAAAATTATGATTTATTTATTATTGTTTCATCAATTGTTTGCTGTGAAACTGAGTGTAACTATATTGAACAATTATCAGGGCTTAAAAAAAAGATACTTGTAATTGGACCTTTTGCAACAAATATGCCTCAGAAATATTGTGATGCTGGTGGATCTGTTATAATGGGAGAGCCAGAATTTTTTTTTCTTAAAAACAGAGATTTAAATGTGATTGAAAATAAAAAACATATTACATTTGAACATAATTTTAACTTAGATGATTTGCCTTATCCTGACTGGGAGAGTGTTATCAAAAATAATAAAACTAGTTTACTATTTGGAACTGAAAAATCCTTACCTATTTTAGCAACAAGAGGATGTCCATACTCTTGTTTTAAATACTGTGTTTATCCTTTGCAACAAGGAAGAAAGCCACGCCAAAGAGATACCAAGCAAATTGTTGATGAGTTAGAATATTGGAATAAAAAATTTCATGTAAAAATGTTTATTTTTAGAGATCCTGTATTTTCTATCAATAAAAAACATACAATTGAGTTTTGTAATGAATTAATTGATAGAAATCTAAATATTAAATTTGTAATTGAAACTCATTTAAGAATTTTAGACTCAGATTTAATAAAAGTGCTTAAACAAGCTGGATTAAAAGCAGTTAAAGTAGGTGTTGAAAGTTTCGATGCGGATGTCTTAAAAGCTTCGGGAAGATTTTCTGTCTCAAAAGATCAACAACTTGAAAAAATTAGAGAGCTTGAAAATAATAATATTCAAGTTTCCGCAATGTATATCCTTGGTTTTCCAACAGATAATGAAGAAACAATTAATAATACAATTAACTATTCAAAAAAATTAAATACTACTTATGCTCAATTTAGTGTGTGGACACCTTATCCAGGAACACCCGTGTTTAATGAATATAAAGACAAAATAATTGTAAATAACTATGATGAATTTGATCAATATAATCTTGTGTATAAACACAATTTATTTAATAAAGAACATATAAGAAAATATCTATCCAAGGCATACTCTTCTTATTATCTGAGAATTAATTGGTTATTTAAATATTTTAAATCATTTATTACAAGCTAATGAAATTAAGTATAATCATACCGTGCTATAACGAACAAAAAACCATTAGTGTTATTCTAGATAAAGTCAGAAATTTAAAAGATTATGATAAAGAAATTATTGTAGTTGATGATTGCTCAACAGATGGAACTAAAGAAATTTTAAAAAAATTAGAAAATTCAACTGAGATAAAGATTCTTTATAATGATAAAAATCGGGGAAAAGGCTATTGCATAAAAAAAGGAATAGATAGTTCAACTGGTTCGGTGCTAATTATCCAAGATGCAGATTTAGAATATGATCCTAACGACATACCAAAATTAATAAATCCAATTAAAAATGGTAATGCAGATGTTGTATATGGTTCGAGGTTCGCTGGATCAGAAGAAAAAAGAGTTTTGTTTTACTGGCACAGTCTTGGAAACAAATTCTTAACAACATTATCAAATATGTTCACTAATTTGAATTTAACAGATATGGAATGTTGTTATAAAGCTTTTAAAAGTAAAATTATAAAAGATATAAACCTTAAAGAAAACCGTTTTGGATTTGAACCAGAAATAACAGCCAAAATCTCTAAAAAAGATATTCAAATTTATGAAGTTGGAATTAAATATTTTGGGCGAAAATACTCTGAGGGGAAAAAAATCACATGGGTAGATGGCTTTAGAGCTATATACTGTATAATTTTTTACTCTTTCTTCGATTAATCTTTTACAAAAACAACAGTTAATTCTGCAACTTTAAAACCAAATTTAGTCATTGTGGCTCTATTAATTGCAACTTTATCGTCTTGTTTAAAGATCCAGTCATCAAAAGTTATTTTCATTTCTTTTCCATTTACAGGAACTAACAACACATATTCAAATTTGAATGCAGGTCCATAAGAATACCCTTTAGCTTTGCCAACTACATCTCCAGCTGTACCCTCATAATTATTTTCATCAATTTTTTTTATAGTCCATTCTCTATTTTGAACTTCACCATCATCCCAGTTAAATTTTTCTCTCAAAATTAATTGTTTTCCGTCCCACGATCCATCTAGATCAGCAGAAAATTGTCTGGTGACTTTACCAGATCTGTTTTGCAATACACCCCAAGCTTTAACATTTCCTGATAGATATTCCTCAATTATTAATCTTGGTTCTTTATTTTTAAAATCTTCTGGTTTCATTGCACTATTTTTTGAACAACTTGTAATAAAGAATAATGAAATTATCAATGAAATTGATCCAATGATATTTAAATGACGCATTTGTATCTCCTTTAAGTGTTATTTATTTTGAAGTGAAAATTGAATTAAATCAATATTTTTTGATTTAAAACCAGCCTCACAATAAGAAAGGTAAAATTCCCACATTCGTTTAAACGTTAAATCAAAACCTTGATTTTTAATCAAATCCCATTTTTTATTAAATTCATCTCTCCATATAGCCAATGTATCTGCATAATGATCTGCATAAGAGTTATAAGAATTTACAGTCAATCCATTGTTGGATACTAGTTTATTAATAGTATTTTTGTTGGGTAAAAACCCACCTGGAAAAATATATTTTTGAATGAAATCTTGTTTATTTTTATACCTATCAAATAAACTATCATCTATGGTAATTGCTTGAATAGCAGCCATGCCTCCATCAGATAAATTATGTTTAATTGTTTTGAAGTAACTTTCTAAATAATTTTGACCAACAGCCTCAATCATTTCAATTGATGCTATAGAATTGTATTTTCCCTTTAGGTCACGGTAATCTTTAATTTCTATATTTACTTTTTCATTTAAACCACAATTATGAATTCTCTCTTTCGCATACTCAAATTGTCTTTTTGAAATGGTGATGCAGTCTAATTTGACATCATAATTCCTTCCTAAATATTCAGCAAAACCACCCCAACCACAACCAATTTCCAAAACTCTATCACCATTACTTGGTTGAATTAAATTAATCAGCTTTTGATATTTATTATTTTGTGCGTCAGACAAATCTTTATTCTGATCATCAAATATTGCACTCGAATATGTTAGAGTTTTGTCTAGCCAAAGAGAGAAAAAATCATTTCCAAGATCATAATGTTTTGCAATATTTTCCTTACTTCTGCTTTTTGTATTTTTAATAAACATATTTTTAATAAAATTTAAAAATTTTAAATCCAAAAACCCTGCAAATTTATGCACAATGTTAATATTTCTTGCTGTTATTTCAATTAAATCAGACAAATTATTAGTTTCAAATTCATCTCTCATGTAACATTCCGCAAGTCCGACACTTCCCCCTTTAATCAAATTATAATTTAAAGCACGAGTTTTTATTTTTAAATTAGCTTTCAATTTATCATTCGGATTACCAAATTTTAACACCTCACCGGAATAAGTTGAAATTTCCAAAAAACCAATATTTATTCTCTTCAGAATACTAAAGACTATTTTATCTGCAACATTATAAATTAACATTAATTTTCAATTGTTATATTATTCTTAATTTTAATTTTCTTCTTTATGAATTTAATTCCTTTTGTCCATAATTTAAACGCTTCATAATGTATCGCCAGAATGATCTTAAAAGTCATTATCGGATGTTTTAAATATGATTTAATCAAATATTTTGTGTTAAAGTCTGATCTAACTCCATCTTGTGAAGCATAAAGAATTTTTTCTTGGTCGTCATATTGATCAATTATTACTGATATTTTATTACCTGGTTTTAATAATCGAAAAAAGTAATTACAATTCATTTCAATAAATGGAGATACATGGAATTTTTTTGAACAATTATTTTGTATCAAGTTCGCATCTTTTTCTACTCGAAATATGTAAGTATGTTGTTCACCAAACGTATTTTTAACTTCATATAGAATTGCTATTAATTGATCATTTATATTATAAACATAAAAAACACTTAAAGGATTAAATACAAAACCAAAAATTCTTGGATAACACAAAATCTTAATTCTAATATTATCAGTAGTAATATCATTTTTATTTAGATTATCATGCACCCAATTTACTAATGAAGATCCATTTCTTTCACCATGATCTTTGTCATAGAAACTGATTAAATTAATTTTATTATGTGAAAAAAAACTAACTGTTTTATCTAATATTTCTAATTCAGAAAGGTCTATTAAAAGTGAAAAAACATTATATTTAAAATAATGAACCTTAGGCTTAAACCTTTTGTGTATTACATGACCGTTATATATAGATGAATTAATCATTTAAGGTTTTAAGCATTTCAATTGAAGATTTTATGCCATCTTCGTGAAATCCGTAACCAAAATAACTTCCTGCAAACAAAGTATTTCTGATATTCTGAATAGAGCTTAATTTTAACTGATTTTTTAATGCATTTTCATCATAATATGGATGGGTAAAATCTATTTCCTTATAAATTTTATTAGGATCAATTTTAAAGAAAGGATTTATAGTCAAAAAAATATTTTTACTGATCTTTAAATTTTGTAATTGATTTAACCAATAAGTAACTGATGAATTTTCTTTATTATCTGGGTCTAAAGATGAATTCCATGAACACCATGCCTTTTTATTTTTTGGCATAGAAATATCATCAGAATGAATTATTGCTGTATTTTTTCTATATTTGAAGTTATTTAATATTTGTGTTTCTTGATCAGATGGGTCTGAAATAATTTTTAAACTTTCATCAGCATGTGATGCAAGAACAATCTTGTCGTAAGTAAAAAATTCATTCTCCGATCCATAATAAATTTTTACATTGTTATTATCTCTTACAACTTTATTTATTTCATAATTCTTATAATATTCACCACTAATGTTAGATAAAATTTTATTAACATATGTTTTGCTTCTATTAGAGACTGTAAACCATTGAGGTCTATTTTTAAGTTTAAACAATCCATGATTTTTAAAAAAATTTATAAAAAATGATAATGGCATTTGTGATGCTTCATAAGGTGGCATTGACCATATTGCTGAAACCATTGGTATTATGTGATAATCTATAAAAAAATTAGTTTTTTTAATTTTTTTTAAATATTCTCCAAGCGTGATGTTGTTTTCTAATGTATTAAGCTCTAAATTTTCACATCTTTTGTAAAAACTGATTATTTCAAAAAACATTTTTACAAATTTATAATTAAATAAATTTAATTTATTTGAAAAAATACCGTTTAAACCTTTGCCACAATATTCAATATTTGTTTTTTTAACATTAACTGAGAATGACATGTCACTCTTTTCAATTTCAATTTTATTCTCTTTGAAAAAATTAATTAAATTTGGGTATGTGATTTTATTAAAGACCATAAAACCAACATCAACTGCAACTTTTTCTTTATCATTATATTCAACATCTAATGTATAAGAATGTCCACCAAACCGGTCTTGTTTTTCAAACAAATCAACTTTATGTTTTTTAGATAGATAATAAGCTGAGCTTAGTCCAGAAATTCCTGAGCCTATCACTGCAATTTTCATCTAATAATATTTATGCAGCTGTGTCTTCGTACTCATCCATTGAAGGGCATGTACAAAATAGGTTTTTATCTCCATAAACGTTATCCACTCTTCCAACTGGTGGCCAATATTTTGCTGTTTTTAAAAATTCAGATGGATAAGCTGCTTCCTCTCTTTCATATTTATGTTCCCATTTGTTGGAAGCTAATTCAAGATGAGTATGTGGCGCATTCTTAACTGGATTATCTAATTTGTCATATTCACCTGAATGAATTTTATCTATTTCTTGTTTAATTTTTTGAAGAGTTGAGCAAAATCTATTTATTTCACTTAAACTTTCACTTTCAGTTGGCTCAATCATCATTGTGCCTGCAACTGGCCATGACATTGTTGGTGCATGATAACCAAAATCTATTAAACGTTTAGCTATATCTTCTTCCGTAACACCTGTATCAGATTTTATTTTTCTAATATCAATAATACATTCATGAGCTACATTTCCACTCTTTCCTTTATATAAAATTGGAAATGATTTTTTTAGTTTATGAGCGATATAATTTGCATTTAATATCGCAACTTGCGATGCTTTCTTTAATCCTTCGGAGCCCATCATTTTTATATACATCCATGAAATTGATAAAATACTTGAACTTCCCCACGGAGCAGCTGAAACAGCACCAATTCCTGTTGTAGGTCCACAATCTTTAATTACCGAATGTTTTGGTAAAAAAGTTTCTAAATGTTTTTTGCAGGCTATCGGTCCCATGCCTGGTCCTCCACCACCATGTGGTATACAAAATGTTTTGTGTAAATTTATATGACATACATCTGGACCAAATTTTCCTGGCTTTGCAATTCCTACTAAGGCGTTTAAGTTTGCTCCATCCATATAAACTTGACCACCATTCTCATGAATAAGTTCACAAATATCTGTTATTTTTTCCTCAAAAACACCATGTGTTGAAGGGTATGTGACCATTAATGCTGCTAAATTATCTTTATGATCTTCAGCTTTTTTCTTAAGGTCTTGAAAATCTACATTTCCATGTTCGTCGCATTTAACTACAACAACTTTCATTCCAACCATTTGTGCACTCGCAGGATTTGTTCCATGAGCAGAACTTGGGATTAAACAAACATTACGATTAGTCTCATTATTTTTTTCATGAAATTTACGAATTACCATCAACCCAGCAAATTCGCCTTGGGCACCTGCATTTGGTTGAAGTGATACACCTGAAAAACCTGTAATTGATCTAAGCCAATTTTTTAAATCAGTAAATAATTCTCTATAACCGTCCATTTGCTCTACTGGAGAAAAAGGATGTGGTTGTGAAAACTCTTTCCAAGTGACTGGTATCATTTCAGACACTGCATTCAATTTCATTGTACATGAACCCAAAGCTATCATTGATCTATTTAAAGCAATGTCAGAATCCTCCAATTTTTTTAGATATCTTAGCATTTCAGTTTCTGAATGATAACTGTTAAAAACTGGATGATCTAGATAAGTAGAACTTCTTAATAAATTTTTAGGAATGTTTGATAAGCTTTCATTCATTGACTCTTTAATTGTTTCAGAACAATTAAAAATTTTAAGTAATTGATTTGCTCTATAAAGATTTTTTCTTTCATCAAAAGATACTGCAAGCATCTCTGAACTTACTCTTCTAATATTAACACCTTCATCTAAAGCATTCTTATAAATCTTATCAGTCTTATCAAAAGTTTTGACCGTTACAGTGTCAAAAAAATGATCTGAATAAAGCTCATATCCAGATTGCTTCAGTTTATCTGCAAAATTTTTAGTTAATTGAGAAACGCTTTCTGAAATTTTTTTAATTCCTTTAGGACCGTGATAAACAGCATAAGCTGCAGAAACTATCGCTAATAAGGCTTGAGCGGTACAAATATTACTTGTCGCCTTATCTCTTCTTATATGCTGCTCTCTAGTTTGAAGTGCAAGTCTATACGCTTTTTTTCCATGTCTATCTACCGAGACACCAACTATTCTACCTGGCATTGATCTTTTATATTCATCCTTTGTAGCAAAAAAGGCTGCGTGAGGACCGCCATATCCCATTGGAATACCAAATCTTTGTGAACTTCCTACAGCAATATCTGCACCTAATTCAGCGGGTGTTTTTAATTTTGCAAGGGCCAGCAAATCACAAACTAAAACTGCCTTACCATTCTTTTTATGTATTTTACTTATAGTTTCACTAGGATCTTTAATATCTCCTAATGTACCAGGATAGCTAATTATTCCACAGATAATCTCATCTTTAATATCAATATCTTCATCACCAACAATTATTTCTAACCCTAAAGGTTCAGCTCTAGTTTTAATAACTTCAATTGTTTGCGGATGACAATTGTTAGATACAAAAACTTTTTTTGAGTCTGTCTTAGATATTCTATAACTTAAACCCATAGCTTCAGCTGCTGCTGTTCCCTCATCTAAAAGTGAAGCATTGGCAATATCCATGCCTGTAAAATCAATAACCATCTGTTGAAAATTCATTAACATTTCAAGTCTACCTTGGGCGACCTCAGGTTGATATGGCGTATAAGAGGTATACCAGCCTGGATTTTCAAGTATATTTCTTAATATAACATAAGGTGTATAAGTTCCATAATAACCCATACCTATAAAACTTGAGTAAACTTTGTTCTTTTTTGAAATATTTTTTAACTTTCTGAGTGCTTTATATTCAGAATTTGGATCACCTATGCCTAAATCATCTTTAAATAAAATTTTTTCAGGAACGGTATTTTTTATCAGCTCGTCGAGATCTTTATACCCCAGCTCTTTGAGCATGATATTTTGTTCTTCAACAGAAGGGCCTATGTGTCTTTGAATAAAATCTTTTTGAGCATTTTTGAGCATTTAGTTACCACTTTCTTTTGCAAATTTTTCATATTCATCTTTATTCATTAAACTATTTAATTCATTTTTATCTTTTATCTTTAACTTAAAAAACCAAGCTTCATTTTCAGGATCTGAATTAATTTTAGCAGGATCGTCAACTATTGATTGATTATTTTCCATTACCTCACCAGATATAGGTGTAAAAACATCACTTGCTGCTTTGGTTGACTCAACTACACCAGCGTTTCCATCTTTTTCAACAGAGGTTCCTACGTCAGGTAATTCTACAAAAACAATATCTCCTAACATTTCTGTTGCATGTTGAGTAATACCTATTGTGCCTACGTCACCTTCGATTTTAATCCACTCGTGTTCTTTAGAATATTTAATTTCACTCATTTGGTTGCTCCTTTCACATAGCTCTTTTTATAAAACGGTAACCCACAAATACTTGCAGGATATTTTTTTCCTCTTACTTCAAGAAAAACTTTTGTGTCATTTTTAGAAAATTTTTTTTCAACGTAGCCCATAGCAACAGGTCCACTTACACTAGGTCCAAACGTACCACTAGTTACCTCACCAATAACCAGCTCTGACTCATTAAAAATTTTTGTTTTCTCTCTGGCAATCAATCTTCCTTCTGGTTTAATTCCAACTCTAATTTGTTTGGTACCATCATTAATTTGGTTAAGAATTTTATCTGAACCTATAAACCCACCTTTTACCATTCTTTCCTTTGAAATTGCCCATTTAAGATTTGCCTCGATAGGCGTTTTATCTATTCCTAGTTCATGTCCATATAAACATAATCCTGCTTCTAATCGTAAAGTATCTCTGGCTCCAAGTCCTATAAGTTGAGCACCTTTTTCAATTAACTTTTTTGTAAAATCTTCAGATAATTTATTAGGTATGGATACTTCAAAACCATCTTCACCTGTATAACCTGATCTGGTTACAAATAATTTTTGATCATTATAATTAAACCAGTTTCCCATCATAAAAATAAGTTCCCTCACTCCATCGAGTAATTCATTTAAAATATTTGCTGATCTTGGTCCTTGTATAGCTATTAGGGATCTATCTTCATCTAAATTCATTTTGTATTTATCGCTTAGAAGTTTTGATAAGATTTTAAAATCATTATCCTTGCAAGCAGCGTTTAATATTATTAGATAACCTCCATCTATTTTTGTGATAATTAAATCATCATAAATTCCAGCATCTTCATTCATTAAAAAACTATATTTTGAGGAATTTATTTTTAAGTCTTTTAAATTTAAAGGAAAAATTTTTTCTAGATCTTCAGTTAAACTATCACCACCATAAACAAATAATTGACCCATATGTGAAACATCAAAAATTCCAGAATGAGACCTTGTAAATTTATGCTCATCAACAATACCTTTGCTATATTGTATTGGCATTTGATAGCCTGCAAATTCTACAAATTTAGCTTTATGTTCTTTATGAAGTTTGTTTAGAGATGTTTTTTTTGTTTCCATACTAACTCTTAAAACCCATCTGTATATTTGCCTGAGAGTTTTGCTCCTTCGGCGAGAATCTAATCTCTTTCCAGAGTTAATATGTTACGGTCCTTTTGCCTGAGAGATTCCTGGGTGGTTGCTCCTTCGGCGCTACAATTTTGTAGACTCTCCCGTAATTGAATAATCTTATAAAGAACTTTAAATGTCAATGAGAAACACTTTTTTTTCTCTTAATTAATAATGAGTAAAACTGCAATAAAACTGCAAATAAGATAATTACACCCCCTATCAATCCAAACATAGAAGGTCTTTCACTCACAA
>Ga0209631_10006508_pt1 | contig 11999 bp, 17 predicted proteins | sample COG_08_FD_184752 | JGI IMG/M metagenome (GOLD analysis project Ga0209631, IMG submission 184752) | Pelagic Microbial community sample from North Sea - COGITO 998_met_08 (SPAdes) (version 2) | ecosystem: Environmental > Aquatic > Marine > Neritic zone/Coastal water | place: Helgoland, sampling... | reverse complement strand
AAAGCAGCTGTAACCGGTGATACTGTTGGAGATCCATACAAAGATACAGCAGGACCTGCGGTTAACCCAATGATTAAGATTACAAATATCGTAGCTTTACTATTGCTAGCAGTTATCGCTGGGTAATTTCTTTACGTTTTTTGGCCCTCTGTCCAAGAGGGTCATTAATTTTTTGTCTCATACTTGACATAAAATCATAAATAAAAGAATTTCTCTCAAATTCTGACTCAGTTGTTGCTTCTGCAATTTTTATATTTTTCATATCTTCTTTATTATAGAATTCTTTTTTTTTAAGCATGCCATAATTGTCAATTTCTAGAACTAAAACGTTGTTTTTAATTATTTTTAATTTACCTAAATTTTTTAATTCAGATTGAGTTTGCTTTCTTTCTATATAAATCCAGATATCACTATCAAACTTACTGGTAGTTGAAGGGTTACCTAATATTTTTTTTATATCATTTTTATTAGACTCATTCACAACTAAAGAATTTTGTTTTTTTTCTAAAAATGGCACACCATGATGTTTTACAACTTTTTTAGGAGTACAATTTGTAACTGTAATTAAAATTAAAAATATATATAATATTTTATTCATGAGTAAAAATTACTTAAATATCTACAATACTTTAATAAATTTCACTAGAAATAAAGATTTATATCTTTCTCTTAATAGACCAGATAATTTTTCAGATAGATTAACCTTATTTTTGTTACATTTTTCTTTTTTTTTAAAGAATTATAAAACTGAAGAAAATAAAAAAATATTACAAGAAATTTATGACTTTAACTTTAGACAGCTAGAATTAAGCATTAGAGAAATTGGTTATGGAGATCAATCTATTAATAAAAAAATGAAGGATTATATAAATTTATTTCATGCTATGATTTCTGAAATCCATTTTTGGGAAAATCTTGATAGAAATGAAAGAATAAAAAAATTGTCATTATTTCTTTCAGAATATAAGGAAATTGAAGAATTAGTCTTATATTTTGAAAATTTTAATGATGTTTTGTCAAAAAAGTCTTTGAATTTATTTATAAAAAGTGTAAGTAACCACTAATTATGGCTGTACCAAAGCGAAAACAAACCCCATCCAGAACTGGAATGAGAAGGGCTCAAAATATGAAATTTTCAACTAAAAATATAGTTGAAGATAAAAAGTCTGGAGAATATAGACTTTCTCATCACTTAGACCTTAAAACTGGAATGTATAAGGGTAGACAAGTCTTAGACCCTAAGGAATAATAGCTCCTAAAATTTACTGATGTCAGAATTAATTAAAATTGCAGTTGATGCAATGGGTGGTGATAATTCACCAAAAAAAATTATTGATGGAATAATCTTAAACAATCAAACAAATAAAAATATTTTTTATAAGATTTTTGGCAATAAAACTCAAATTGAACAATGTATCGCTAACAAAATAGAGAATAATTATTTTGAAATAATTCATACTGATAATTTTGTAAAAAGTACTGATAGCCCTTTGGAAGGTGCTAAAAGAGGAAAAGATACCAGCATGTGGTTAGCTATTGAAAGTGTTAAAAATAAAGAAACAGACATAATTATTTCTGCAGGCAACACTGGAGCATTACTAGTTATATCAAAATTAAATTTAAAAATGATTGAAAATATCGATAAACCGGCTTTATCTGCATTATGGCCAAACAAAAAGGGTATGAGTGTGGTTTTAGACTTAGGTGCTAATATTGAGTGTAGTTCAAAAAATTTAATAGATTTTTCAATTATGGGTGCATCATTATATAAATCTCTATATCCAAATGACGATCCAAATGTTGCTTTACTTAATATTGGTTCTGAAGAATTAAAAGGTAATGAAACGATTAAAGAAACTTATCAATTATTAAATGAAAAGAATTCACAAAAAGGTTTTAATTTTTCTGGTTATATAGAGGGCAATCAGCTTATGAACGGTGATGTGAATGTTATTATTGCAGATGGATTTACTGGAAATGTGGCATTAAAAACTGCTGAAGGAACTGCTGGTTTTATTACTGGTGAATTAAAAAAAGCTATGACAGGAAATTTGATTGGTAAAATTTCTTCTTTTTTGAATATGTCTAATTTAAATAAATTTAAAAAAAGGTTAGATCCAAGATTATATAATGGAGCAATTTTTATAGGCTTAGATTCTCCAGTTGTTAAAAGTCATGGAGGGACTGATTATGTGGGATTTTCTAATTCTATTGATGTATGCTATAAAATTGTCAAAGGTGATTTAATAAGTAAAATTAAAGAAAATATTTGATTTGATGAGAGTAAATTTAACTAAAAAAGACTTAGTTAATTTAATATATATGCAACTTGGTTTTTCAAAGCAAATATCAGAGAATTTAATTGAAGATTTCTTATCTACAATTCTTAAAAATATAATTGATGAAAAAAAATTAAAAATATCAAAGTTCGGCACATTTTCAATTAGACAAAAAAATTCAAGAATTGGTAGGAATCCAAAAACTAAAGAAACTAAAATGATTTCTAGTAGACAGGTAGTACTATTCAAACCTTCAAAAGAATTTAAAGAATTAATTAATTTAAAAGATTAATGGATAAATCTGACACAGCTTATAAAACAATAGGTGAGGTTGCTAAGATTTTAAATCTAACTAACTCTAAAACAGGCACTTTGTCTACTCACACTATTAGATTTTGGGAGAAAGAATTTAAACAAGTAAAACCCAAAGTACTTAATGGTAACAGGCGATATTATGATCAAAAAAATATAGATTTACTTAAAAAAATTAAATTTCTTCTAAAAGATCAGGGAATGACCATAAATGGTGTTAAAAAACTCTTAAATAATGGCGAACCTTTAGAACTTGACGAAATTGCAAATAATTCTATAAGAGCTGATAATTTGAAAAATAAACTTATTAAAATTTCAAAAATTATAAAAAACTTAAAAGAATTAAAATAATGGCTAAAAAAACTCACGTAAAAGTAAGATTAGTTCCTGAAAGTAAACCAGATAGTCCATTTTTTTATTATGTTAAAAAACCTGCGGGTGGTGAAAAAGCTAAGGTTAAGTTATCTGCTAAAAAATATAATCCAGCAACTCGTAAACATGAAGTTTTTGTAGAAAAAAAACTTCCACCACATAGTAAGTAATTATTTCTTTTTAAAATTTCTTTTTTCGTAGTCAATATAAGACCAAATCATATTTTTCCAAATACGATTAGTAATTCTGTGGTCAATATTTAGTTTTTTTGATTTACCTTTAATTTTCTTAAGTATTGAATTTATTCGCTCTTTATCAATTATTTCTTTTTTATATTCTTTCAATTTAACCACCTCATTAACTAATAAGGTTCTTTTTTTTATTAGAGCTAATAATGAATTATCCAATTTATCTAATTTAACTCTAATAAGATTTAATTTTTTTTTGTTATTTGGCGACATTTAATCAATTGGTTAATATATTAATTATTATATGTATTAGTTATGTTTGTAAACATGGATCCATATCAAAAACATATTCGAAGATGGTTGATATTAATGTTTACTCTAATTGTATTAATTATTGCAGTTGGTGGGCTGACTAGATTAACAGACTCTGGTCTTTCAATTACTGAATGGGAATTATTTAAAGGTATTTTACCTCCACTTACCTCTGAAAAATGGAATTTTTATTTTAATGAATACAAAGAAATACCTGAGTTCAAATCAATTAATTACAACATGACTTTAGAGGAATTTAAAGTAATTTTTTATTGGGAATATATTCACCGATTAATAGCAAGATTAATTGGATTATTCGCTTTAATTCCATTGATCATTATTTCTTTAAAATATAAAAAAAAGTTAATTTCTGATTATAAATATTTATCTATTTTCCTGTTAATCTGTGTTCAAGGAACAGTGGGCTGGTATATGGTTACAAGTGGTTTAGTTAATAATACTGATGTAAGTCATTATAGATTAGCATTACATCTCAGTATAGCACTAATAATTTTATCAATTAATTTTTGGTTTATCTTAGAGACATTTAAAATTTCAAGTTTTAAAATTAAATTTAACAACTATTTTTTAAATATTTTTTTAATTTTAATTATTTTACAAATTATTTTAGGTGCATTTCTTGCAGGGTTAGATGGTGGTTTAATCTATAATTCTTGGCCTGATATGAATGGTAGTTTTATACCAAATGATATTAATTATAGTGACTTATTTTTTTATAGTTCTTTGGATGATCCATCAGTCATTCAATTTTATCATCGATTGACAGCTTATTTGTTATTTATTTTTTTAATTATTTTAAACTACAAATCTTTTAAAGCTAAGACAGATTTTAAAGCTATAATAATACTTAACTTTGCGATTTTTATTCAAATTGTTTTAGGAGTTTTAACTTTGATAACTGGCGTAAAGATTACTTATGCTTCCTTACACCAGTTAGGATCTGTTTTTGTGTTAACTAGTTTTTTATATATTAAATATAAAAATATGATTAGCTAACGGCTTTCAAGGTACCTTTCGAAGATTTATTAAGAGCTTGCTCAATGTCTTCAATAATATCATCAACATGTTCAATACCAATTGCAAGTCTAACATAGCCTGGCGTAACTCCTGATTTAAGTTGTTCTTCGGGTGTTAACTGACTATGTGTTGTTGATGCTGGATGAATTGCTAAACTTCTAGCATCTCCAATATTCGCTACATGATATAAAAGTTTTAAAGAGTCTATGAACTTCTTACCAGCATCCAAGCCTCCTTTTAACTCAATGCCTACAAGAGCACCTTTGCCACCTTTAAGGTATTTTTCTGCTCTATCAGCAATATTTTTATCATGCTCTGTAGGATAAATAACCTTTGTTACTTCATCATGGTTTTTTAAGAACTCAACAACTTTTTCTGCATTGGAACAATGTTGTTTCATTCTTAAAGCCACAGTTTCTAATCCTTGGATTACACCAAAAGCATTGTCTGGTGATAAAGCTGCACCTATATCTCTTAACAAAGTAACTCTAGCTCGAACTGCAAATGCAACATTTGCACCAGTTAGTTCAGGAACTACTTTACCCCACACAGCACCTCCATAACTAGCATCTGGCTCATTAAATAAAGGTTGTCTTTTTGGATCAGCTGTCCAATCAAAATTACCTCCATCAACAATACTTCCACCAACTACAGTTCCATGACCTGCTATGTATTTTGTCAAAGAATGAACCACAACTGCTGCACCATGTTCAATTGGTTTACATATAACTGGAGCCGCAGTGTTATCTACTATTAAAGGGATATTGTATTTTTTTCCAATATCTGCAACTTCTTGAATTGGAAAAACCCTTAAATATGGATTTGGAAGTGTTTCTGCATAAAAAGCTCTTGTTTTATCATCAATTGCTTTTTCAAAATTTTTTGGATCTGCAGGATCTGCATACCTAACTTCAATACCAAGTTTTTTTAAAGTGTGGGTAAATAAAGCTACCGTTCCACCATACAGATCGGTTGAACTCACAATATTATCTCCTGATTGTGCAACGTTAAGAATTGCAAAAGTTGATGCTGTTTGTCCCGAAGCTACAGTTAAACAGGCTAATCCACCTTCTAAGGCTGCTACTCTTTTCTCTAGCACATCATTAGTCGGATTCATTATTCTTGTATAAATGTTTCCAAACTCTTTTAGTGCGAATAGATTCGCTGCCTGATCAGTGTCTTTAAATAGATACGAGGTAGTTCTATATATTGGAACTGCCACTGCATTAGTTGCTGGGTCTGATCTATAATCTCCACCATGAAGAGCTATTGTCTCTGGGTGATTTCTTTTTGTACTCATGTTCTGCTCCTTTTTTAGTGCTTTAACTTTATGTAAGGCGCACAATACAGTTCAAATGCCTACCGATTATGTTATGAAATTTTCCATTTTAGCTGTTATAAGCCCGCAATAGGAACAAATCGGCAAGAGTTTTTTAACATAATGGGTTTATTTTTCAAGGGAAATATAGATTTGACATTATAATTATTAATAGTATTAATCCACGCACAATGACTAAATTCGTTAAAAAAGACGAGGTTACATCCTCTTGGTTTGAAATTGACGCTAAAAATGCAGTGGTTGGTAGACTTGCCACAATTATTTCAAAGATTATCAGAGGCAAAAATAAAGCAACTTATACTCCTCATATGGATCATGGAGATTTTGTTGTTGTTAAAAATATTGAACAAGCAAAATTTACTGGAAAAAAATTTCAGAATAAAAAATATTACAGACATACTGGCCATCCTGGTGGAATTAAAGAAACAACACCTGAAAAACTTCATGAAAAGAAGCCTGGTGAAACTTTAAAACTAGCTGTAAAAAGAATGTTACCTGGTGGTGTTTTAGGAAGAAAACAATTAACTAAACTAAAAATTTATTCTGGTAGTGATCACCCACATGCAGCTCAAAATCCTACAGTTATAGAATTAGATAAATTAAATAATAAAAACATAATCAGAAATTAATATGGAAAATACTCAACAAACTTCAAAAACTCCAAAATTAAAATTAGATTTTAAAGACAGTAAATATGCAACAGGAAGAAGAAAAACTTCCATTGCTAAAATTTGGTTAAAAAAAGGAACTGGAAAAATTTATGTTAATGGTAAACTTTTTAACGAATATTTTGCTAGTGATGCCCACAAAATGCAAATTACTAGACCTTTTGAAATAATTAATCAAGCAACCGAATATGATGTAAGATGTAGCGTAAGAGGTGGTGGTGCAACAGGTCAAGCAGGGGCAATGGTTCATGGTATATCTAAAGCTTTAGTTATGTTTGATGAGAGTTTTAAATCTACGCTTAGAACAGAAAAACTTACCACTAGAGATTCTAGAGCGGTTGAAAGAAAAAAACCTGGAAGAAAAAAAGCTAGAAGAAGCTTCCAATTCTCTAAAAGATAATTCTTTTTTAATATTTTACTGCTATAATATAAAATGCGTAAGCTTGATGCTTTAATTGCTGGGTCTACTGGATATATTGGTGTCCAATTAATAAGATTATTAGTAACTCATAAATATATAAATATTAAGTATTTGTGTGGAAATTCATCCGTCGGAAAAAATATTTCATTTTATGACAAATCTTTATCATCAAAAAAACTTCCCAAAATAGTTAAGTATAACAAAAATTTTTTAAATAAAGTTGATTTAGTTTTTACAGCATTACCGAATGGAGAAGCTCAAGATATTTCTAATGATTTATTACCAAACAATACTTTAATAGATCTAGCAGCTGATTTTAGACTACAAACAGGAAATGATTATAAAAAATGGTACAAACAAAAACATAGAGCTATATCTAATATTAAAAAAAGTATTTATGCTTTACCTGAAATTACTTCAGATAAAGTTAAGGATTTTAGTATAATTTCATGTCCAGGATGTTACCCAACTTCAATTCTTTTGCCTTTAATTCCATTAATTAAAAATAAATTAATTAAAACTAATAATATAATAATAGATTCTAAATCAGGTTATTCTGGAGCGGGAAGGGGTGTTCATAAAAAATATAAAGATAAAAATTTATATGAGTCTTTAAGTGCATATGGTGTTGGGTTTCATAGACATAATTCTGAAATACAACAAATGTTAGCTAATTATTCAAAGTCTAAAATTGAGTTTACATTTACTCCACATTTAACGCCTATGTTTAGAGGAATATTAAGTACAATTTATATAGATTTAGCTAAAGGTTCGTCTCAATCTAAAATTCAAAATTGTTTAGAAAAAAAATATAAAAATAGTAAATTTGTAAACATTCTTAAATCAAACACTCTAGTGAGTACTAATGATGTTATCAATTCTAATAATTGTTTTATTTCTGTTTGTAAAAGTAAATTTAAAGATAAGCTAATAATTCTGTCTGCAATAGATAATTTGATTAAAGGCGGATCAGGTCAAGCTATTCAAAATGTTAATTTAAAATTTGGTTTCCCATTTACTGAGGGTTTAAAATGAGTAGATTATTATTTCTGATTTCTTTTTTGTTTCTATCCAATTGTTCTTTGGATAAAAATTCAGAGTTTTGGAATGAGGATCTGATTAAAAAAAAAGAAAATGAGCAAAAAATTTCAAAAATTTTAGAAAAATCTGCTGATATTACTTCCATGACTATGGAAGAATATGAATTATATATAGAAGAATATACCAAAAAAAGTAAGTATCCAGATATAAGCAAATGAATAAAAATGTTAATATAGCAATAGTAGGTTTGGGACAAATTGGAATTTATCTTTACAATGAATTAATTGTTAAAAAAAAAGATATTGAAACTAAAACGGGAAAAAAAATAAATATAGTTGCTATATCAGCAAAAAATAAAAATAAAAAAAGACGTTTTAAAATTAATAAGAAAATTTTTTATCAAAATCCTTTAGAAATATTTAAAAAACAAAAAATTGATATTTTATTTGAGTCTATTGGTTTACCAGATGGAATATCTAAAAATATTGTTGAAACTGCTTTAAAGAATAAAATACATGTTATCACTCCAAATAAGGCACTAATTGCAAAACATGGTGATTATTTATCCTTACTAGCTGAAAAAAATAAAGTTAATCTTGAATTTGAAGCATCTGTTGCTGGGGGCATACCTATACTTAGAACTATTAAAGAGGGTCTAGCTACAAATAAAATTCAAAAGGTTTATGGAATCTTGAATGGCACAACAAACTATATTCTGTCTGAAATGGAAAACTCAAATGATAGTTTTTCATCTGTCTTAAAAAAAGCACAAAATCTTGGTTATGCAGAACCTGGAAATCCTAAACTTGATTTAAATGGTTTTGATGCATTTGCTAAAGTAAGAATTTTATCATCACTTTGTTTTAATACCAAAATTGCTACAAATAATTGCTTGATGGAAGGCATCGAGAAAATTGAGTTAAAAGATATCAACATTGCCAATCAACTAGATCTCAGAATTAAATTATTAGGTATTTCAGAATTAATTAATGGACAATTATTTGAGAGAGTTCATCCATGTTTGGTAGATAAAAAAAGTTATATAGGGAATGTTAGTGGGGTTATGAATGCTGTAATTTTACAAGGAAAACCTGTTGGAGAAAGTGTTTTACAGGGAGAGGGGGCAGGACCTGGGCCTACATCTTCATCTTTATTATCTGATTTATTGTCTATTCTAAGAGGTAATATTAAATATCCTTTTGGTATTCCTGGACATAAAAGAATAAAACCAAAAATTTATAACAATGATAACTATATCAATTCTCTTTACCTTAGATTTGAAGTTAAAGATGTACCTGGTGTCATGTCAAAAATTACCAAGAGATTAGCTAAATTTAAAATATCAATAAAAAGATTAATTCAAACTCCTGATAAAAAATCGAATAAGGCAACGATTGTAATGACAACCCACAAAACATCTGAAATTAATATTAAAAGATGCTTATCTGTATTTAAAAAAGACAAAGATATACTTAAATATCCAACTATTATTAGAATTTATAATTGATGGAACTGCTAATAAAGCTTTTTGAAGCTGTTTTTCCTGTCTTTTTTATAATTGGTATTGGTTACTATTTAGGCAAAAAAAATCCAAAAATTGATACTGCATTTATAACTAATTTTGCCGCAAACATTGGGTCGCCTGGGCTAATATTTTATTCAATAACTTCTACCGGAATAACTTTTGAATTATTTTCAGTCTATTTTTTTTATGCTTTAGTTGTTATAACTGGTTTTGCCTTAGTAGGTCTCGTTTTTCTTTTTTTTCAAAGAAAAGATTTAGTAACTGAGTTGCCTCCTTTTATTTTACCTAATACAGGCAATATGGGTTTACCTATTTGTTTATTTGCTTATGGGGCAAAAGGATTCGGAGTAGCCTCTGCTATCTCAGCGGTTGTGATGCTTCTACACTTTACTTTAGGTGTTTTTTTAGCAAAAAAGAAATTTGACTCACAATTAATTTTAAAAACACCAGCTTTTTATGCAATCATTTTTTCATTATTTTTTTTATATTTTGAAATTAAACCACCAGTTTTCTTGGTTAATCTTACAATGCTTTTATCTTACGCTACGATCTTCTTAGTTTTAATGTCTTTAGGTATCGCTCTAACGAGACTTAAAGTTTTTTCATTTAAGGATGCAATGGTTGCTTCGATCGGTAGAGTTATTATTGGTCCAATTATTGGATTCAGTTTAATAAAATTTTTTAATCTAACAGGATTTGCTGCTGGAGTTCTTCTAATTCAATGTTCAATGCCAAGTGCGGTATTAACTTATCTGGTAGGTTCAATGTATTCACCTAAAAAGGTGGTAGATAGTATCGCTAGTATGATTGTAGTCTCAACAATTATATCCTTTGTCACAATCCCAATCGTTGTATTCTTTGCTTTAAAGTACTTTAATTAAACTGTATCTGTTGGCTTATGAAAGCCATTATATTTAATTTATTAGCATGGATAATGCTGCCAGTGATGGATGGTTTTGCTAAGTATTTAAGTGCAGATATGCCTGTCTTACAAATTACTTGGGCTAGGTATTTTTTCACGGTTGTTTTCACTCTTCCTGTAATGATGATATTTTACAAAAATCAACTTGTATGGACAGATAAGCCTAAATTACAAATAATTAGAGGTTTAATACTTCTTACGGCTAATATTTGCTTTTTTTACGCCATATCAGTTATTTCTTTAGCAAAGGCTTTAACTTTAGCATTTGTTGCCCCGTTAATAGTTACAGCCTTTTCTCCTTTTTTTTTAGGTGAGAAAGTAGGGGTTAGAAGATGGACTGCTGTTATAATCGGCTTTATAGGCTCTCTAGTCGTTATTAGGCCAGGTTTTGTAGAGATTAATCTAGCTAGCTTAGCAGCTCTTGGAACCGGTATAATGTATGGTTTTTATCTTATAATTACCCGTAAATTAAGCACATCAGACAATCCTTTACTTACTTTACTGTTAACTGGAGTTGTTGGTTTAGTTATTATATCCATCTTAATGCCATTTATATGGGTAAAACCAAGTATTTCACAGTGGTCTATGATGGCTTCAATAGGAATATTTGCCTGTATAGGACATTTATTTCTAATATTATCTCTTAAATATGCCGATGCATCTAAACTAGCACCATTTAGCTATTTTGAAATTATTACCAATATACTAATTGGTTATTACTTCTTTAATGATTTTCCTGATAATTGGACCTTTTTAGGTCTGTTTATAATTGTATTAAGCGGATTATATATATCTAGAAGAGAAATAATTATTAAAAATTCTTGATTTAGTATATTTTCATTTACTAATACTTAATATTTTACTTTAAGTTATTATATTAAATAATTGTTTTTATTAATTATTATTATATTATAAATATTTGATTTAAATAAATAAATAATACAATATTCTAAAATAATAGTTAATAATAATTTACTATTTAATCATAACCTATAAATAATTACCAATTAAACCCTTAAAAATAAGATTAAATGCTATCTTATAATGTAATAATATTTAATCTTTAATTAGAGTTTTTTAAAAAAAATTTTTTATTTAAAAATTTAAAAAAAACCCTTTGAAATTTAGACTTTACAGCATCTTTTGATAGAGAAGGGCATAATTCTTACTATAAATAAGCTAAATTTGATAAAAAAATTCTAATTTAAAGTAAAATTTTACCAAGAAAATTTGGCTTGTTATTGTTAGCTTCTGGAGCAATGCAGTATAAGAATATAGTGTTTATTCGAACGTAGATGCCTCTTATTTAGGTAAAGATCAATATATGGTACAACTGATGGGTGCAATGCACTTATATAGGAGTTAATGATAAAAATTGATTAAAAGTGTTGATTTTATTGGGTTTTAGAGCACTTTAGTTGATTAAATCGACTATTATAAAAATACTCCTTCTTCTTCTAATAATCGGCGTTTTTGCTTAATTCCACCTTTTCCAGAGTAGCCACCAAGGCTGCCATCAGATCTTATCACTCTATGACAAGGTATTTTGGGAGGATAGGGGTTTTTGCCCACAGCATTAGCA
>Ga0209631_10006506_pt1 | contig 12000 bp, 4 predicted proteins | sample COG_08_FD_184752 | JGI IMG/M metagenome (GOLD analysis project Ga0209631, IMG submission 184752) | Pelagic Microbial community sample from North Sea - COGITO 998_met_08 (SPAdes) (version 2) | ecosystem: Environmental > Aquatic > Marine > Neritic zone/Coastal water | place: Helgoland, sampling... | reverse complement strand
ACGCTCACTGTGGCGGCTATTTGGGATCCCGGGTACGTTTCCATCGAAGGGGAAGCGGCGCCGACGCGAACGAGAGACTATCCGGACGTGTATTGTACCGATTGCGGAAGTCAATTATCGGGGTATAACTTTGACGTTTTCGAAAAGATGGCGTCGCTTGGGAACTTTAAAACGAATTGGACGATATTCGGGGACGTGGATTCGAGCAGAGGGGAAATGTACGAGCAAATGGCTTTGAACTTCACTCGAGACTTTGACGTGAGCGGACAGTGGTGGTCGGATACGGCGAGAAGGCGCTCCATCGGCGTCTCTTGCGGATATTATCACACGGACGTCACTCGAATGCTCACCGTGCTCGAAACTACCAGTTCAGATACCTTCTCGCTGCTCATGCTTTTCGCTCCGTTTCAGTCATACATTTGGTTGGTGCTATTCGCGGCGTTTCTTTTGGTTTCAACCGCGTTGGTGTACATCGAGCACGATTTTCACACCGATTCGAAGCGAGTAAAATTTAAAGACGAGTTGTGCCGCTCGTTGTGGAACACTTGGTGCCGATTTGCGTGCGGAGGTGATGCTCACGATCCACGCACGCATTTAGGTCAGCTCGTTCAAGGCTCCTACGGATTTCTCCGCTTAATAGTTGTTGCACTGTACGGCGCGAGTTTAACTTCTATTCTCATCGAGGACGCCAATACTTCCGGTACGATCAAAACGATGAGCGAATTGCGCGCCGCCGGTGGTAAAGCGATAATGTTTGAGGGCGATCCGCTCAAGTCACGCATATTAGCGCAAAACCCTTGGCTCATCCCGGAAGATGTTTCTAGGGGTGAAATCTTAAATACCACCGATTTTCGCGCTTTGCTCGATAAATACGGCTCACAGGCGGTCATTCTTTCGGCGCCGGACGCGCTGACCGTGGCGCAGAATTCAGATCTCTGTGACGTCATAGTCTCCGGCGTGGCCATATCCGCGGGAGGAGGATTCATTACGAGTTACGATGATTGCCTTTCGGATTTAAATTTTGTTTTTGATTCGCTCCTGATGACCATGGAGTCCGATGGAACGCTCGATTACATCACGGCTTCCTACGCGAATAAAAAATGCACGTCCGTGATCAAAACGGAAAGTCCAAAATCGAAGTATCAAGTTGGCTTATTTCGCATTTCTGGCATCTTTGTTCTCGGAAGTGCCGTGTTAGTTGGTGTTAGCGTGCTCTCAAAACTGCATCAAGTTGCGGATGGCGTCGCTTCAAAATCTCGCGCAAAGGAAAGCGGACAAACTGAAGGATGATGAAAGATTTGGGTAATCAAGGTATGTATAAATAGAATCTGTAATAAATACACGCACACGCTAATTTACATTCGTGTCATCCGCCAAGAGAAAGCTGGCGCAACTCCAGCTATACATCCATCTTCGTATAGGCGAAGAAATGGAAATTCCCCCACTTTTTCTCGAACAGGATAATAAATCTGCCTCGTAAATTTCCTTCTCAAATGTTCTTCCGCAATAATACATGTATTGAACCGGTCGGTCGAAAGAATTCCATAAATTATACGAACGACACTTTGTATTCTTCATCTCCTCGTTTTGCGCGTCTAATCCTTTCTGAATTATAGATTTTGTCGACTCGATCGGCTTGTCAAAGAGTTGCGGAAAATAGCACGAGCGAAGCCAATGACCAACCGTCGTCGCGTCGTGTAAAATATTCCCCAAGGAGAAAGTGTTCATGAAAAGAACGTGAGGAATTGCTGGTGTCACCATGCCTTTCCAAAACTTATCTCCGGATTCCTCGTGTGCAAAAAACTTCGTGCCATTTGTGAATAAAATAGGAGCTTTAGGATTGTCGTATCCAGTGCAGCAGATGATGACATCTGCGTCAACCCCTAATCCTTTCGTGGTGTAAAGCTTTTTCCCTTCTAGATAACCAATCTCTCCGCGCAAATGAGAAGATTTCCGGTACGGCTGCATTCGCTCTGGTTCAATGATTGCGCCGTGAAAGTTACCGAGATCATACGTAGTCGCATCGAAAGGATTCAAAAGATAACCAACTTTTGCGAGAATAAACAAACCGACTCGAGAGAGCCAACTCGATCGCGACATATCAAAATCCAATCGAACTTTCATGAACACATATTGAAGAACTTTTCGCCATCGCGCGAATAGAGACGATTTGTTGATGAAAGAACTCTGAAAGTAAGAAAAGTTCGTTCCCCAATACGTCTTTCTAAACAACCACACAAAAGACGTGTAGCCTCGCTGATTAAAATTCCAAACCGTATCCATGGCGGCTTTAGAACCGCCGAGTACGACAACTTTATGCTTTCGCTCCAGAATTTCATCGAATTTGTTCGATGAAACATCAGCTGCTGCAAGAATCTCACCTGTGTATTTATTCTTACCTTGAGCAAATTCAGGCACTTTCGGTTGATGCGTCGTTCCGGTGTATATCACAAAATCTGCAAAGAGCGCTCGCTCTTCTTCGTCTTTGTCCGCCTCCGAAAATTTAGTGCAGAGCACGTTGAGTTTCACTCGCGAGGAGGACGAAGAGGTCGTTTGAACCATCTCCATAGACTTCACGCGCGTGGAAAGATACACCGTAACTTCGACTCTTTTTTCCGTGGTCATATTTTTCTCCGCGTTGCTTTTTTCTTCTTCTTTTTCTTCTTCGTTGCCCCCGTTGGAATTTTGACCAAAATTTTGGTGTTGTGCACCTTCCTCGACGACGACGACGTTCTCTTTCCGGAACAAATTTTTCATCGCGCCGTGGACATCTTTATGGTGCGCGTGATCGTACGGCGAATCGAATCGATCCCAGGGAAGTAACGAAAATCCAGCTCTGACACCGTGCGTTTGGAGATTATGGTAACACTGTTTAGGATTCCAGGTCCCACCGATGTCATCTTTCGCTTCGAGAATGATGATTTTGGAAATCGTCGAGTCGCCTCGGCGTAAAGCTTTCACCAACGCGACGGAGGAAAGACCGGCGCCGATTATGACGATCACTTTTTTTCCTTTCACAGGAGGCGGGGCCGACATCTTCGCGAGCCTGTTTGTGGTGCGCGTATATTACTCTCGAGTTGATGTGATGTGATAGATATATATCGTTATTCCAAACGCGGTGGGGAGGGGGCAATACAGAGAGAGAAAGTGAAAAGTGAAGAATTAAAACGTTGAAGGAGAGAGAGAAAGAGGATTATATGAGAGAGACACATAAACGGGGGAGGGAGGATCCGAGTGAGTCACCTTTTCATAAAATTGTTGTTTGTTTCTTTGGACGCATTTTTCGTATTAAATAAAGTATTAAAGTGTATTATATTAAAGAAGTGCAATAAATAGGAATAATAAATAGGAGGAGGTCAATCCATTCCTGGTTGTTCGTATCCTCGTCGTCGAAATCATTGCCGTCGCCTTCGTTTTAGCTGCGCTGCATGATTATGTGTACAAAATTTTCCTATTTTTTTACCATGCACCGTCGGGGGCTGTGAAGATAATCTTCGAAGAGTCTTTGACGACGAGCATGAAGTTCTTCGCGTCCACGTACGGTTGTAAAGTTCTCTTAAATCCAGACCATATGATCGTCCGCGGCACGTTGGCAACTTTTCGGAGCAACTTGCAGGTTTCCGTATCATCAACGCCGGGAATCTTATACTCCAAGTACGCGACCAATACTTTGTGCATTTCTTGCAAGTCTTGTACAGACATATCATCGCCGACTTCGTCCAAAACGAGCACTTCAGGAAGCGCGAGCAACGCTCTCACGAGCCTAATTTTGATGAGATCATTATGATCCAACAAAGCCAAGAGCGAATCCAAAGTAACCTCGGACCAGTTCGATTCATGTACGCTTCCGATGACGACGGAACTCAGGCCAACGAATTTGCAGATATCCCAGACTTTTCGAGAATCATAACTTCGGATTTGATTCAAAAACAGAGAGTTTTCTTCCGAATATTCAGCTAAGTCTCTCACGCGAGATTCAGCGTTTAGTATAAAGTTCGAGCGCAAACTTGCAGATTGCACGAAAGCGCCATGTTCGGAGTTCACCCGACAGGCGAAAAGCGTCGGCGAAATTCCAACTTTACCGGTTGTCGAAATTTCCTCTCTCATCAAGAGATTCATGAGAGTTCTGGAAGAGCCGTCAGAATTTCTTAAGACTCCGATTATACCACCCGTTCGAACGTCACTGACTTTCCTGGAAGATCGGTCCACTAAAGAGCAATTTTCAAAAATACTTCTCGAAGCGTACGCGACTGATACGTCCTCGAACACCAAGAGAGGCACGCCATCGGACAGAGTAATACAAGATCCTTCATGATCGCGCATACCATCTTTGTTCATTGGTATATTACAGATTCTCTTCTCTTCCGAACTTTGGAAGTTCAAAAGTTCCGCAATGTGCTCGACTTTGGATAAAACTTCGAGAACGGATGAACTGCAAACAAAGATCTGAACGCAACCGGTCAAAAGTTGAATCATGGCGGTCAAAGAAACAAGATATTCACCAACCGTGACTTTGCCTTCATCACCATCGTAGTCTTTCAAAAATTTGGTAGGCAACGCATAAAAGACGGCGGTAACGCAAACTAAGCAACCTTGCATCATCCAGGTGTTGTAGTAGAGATGATACCAACGCTCAAAGATGCCGCCGTTCAACTGGAACCAAAGTCTGTCGTACTGGAGAGAACAAAAGTCGATGACACTTCTTAACTCTCGCACCAAAAGAGTATTGTGCAGAATAACGTGTGCTCCAGAGTACACTATCACTTCGAGTCTGTCCTCGTCCAAGCCGATTTTCAAGCCACGGGAGCATCTGAAAAACAAGAAAATGAGAGAGAATCCCAAGAAACCGTACGGGATCCCATAAATAAGCTTCATAAAGAGCATGCCCATATTCTCGCGGAATAAAAAGGCAAGAAACGCAGAAGCGCCAACCATTCTAAACAATTGCTCAAAAATTTCGTTCAATGGCTTCCAAAATTCTTCGCGAATCGCTTCGCAGTCGGTGAAAATTGTCACTCGAAAATATGGTTCCGAATCGTTGATGTGCGTCAAATCGGCGGTAGATAAAATGTTATATTTAAGCAACAACAGCTGCTCAAAGTGCGACTTGATCATATAAGCTCCATTGAAATAGTGCAAACCAACGTGAAATTTATAAACCTCGATAAACGCGAATGCCAATCCAATAAAAATGCAATAATCTGCTTTTTTAAGGATCAAACCTTCATCGAGTAAGAGTTGAAAGAGAAATCCCCACAAAAATGTTTCCAACATCGCAACACTGGCTTGCTTTAATTGATATTTCCACTGCATACCTGCGATATAAGGGACACTTAAACAATTTTTGATCAATACGAAGAGAGAATTATAAGTCCAAAATGCGCTTTTCCCTTTCACGTCCAAGCCGGTGGAAGACGAACCGTGCATGAACGGCTCACTTGGAAATATCTTTATCGACAAGACAGGAATCGAGGACGCGAATATCGAAGCGTCACCATATTTCAACGAAGAAGAGTCTTGGAGTCCTGATCTCTTGGATCCACCAAAAGAATTCATGGAGGTTAGTTTCTTCGTCGAAATACTTTCAGCTTTCGCGGCGCCGGCATCGCCGAACACTTCCCCAGGTTGGAGTATAAAGTGGAACCCCTTCAACGGCGAAAATTGCTTACTTTTCCGCAGGATTGGTACTCTCAACTTTGTAATTCCCGACGATACCGAAAAGCTAAAGGTATAATCGTCAACTCTGGTGACTGATGTGTTCTGACCTTCCGCGGCATATGGGAACCCAAAATCTTTATTGAGCACCGCGTGAGGAACTGTGCCCCATGAATCTGGAACCTCAGATCGGTGCGGTCCCGATTTGCAAGTCATGTAAACATTATTAAGGCGAGTGTTACTTTCGATCGAAAACTCGACGCACTTTTCATCCGAACGACACGAGATCTCCTTCACGATGAAGTTTACTCGAGCCGAAGATTTTGACACCGCCGCGGGTTTTTTTGTCAAATCGACACCATCCAAAAGTTTAGGCTTTCCAGCTGTAAAAGGCTCAACATCGTGTGCCTCTAAAACTTCGAGAGATCTCTTAACCTCCACGTTATAATACGCACCTGGACGGTAAATCCATACCATCTGAATAAGCACGTACCCGATAAAAACGACCAAGCAAATAAAAATGATTTTGATGTCATCGAATATATACTCGTTCGGCTCAATATAATCTTGCCACAAGTGTGGGTTTTGTTTTAACCACTCGCACGCTCCGAGGGAGTATAATAAAGAGGTGTTGTAATTGATTCTTTCATCTTCGCCGGCGCCTTCCCAATTAGTCCAAATTTCGTCTCGCTTCGCAATTAGAGAAGTATTTTGGGTTTGGTTCACCAAATTCCACGACTCTTCAAACGTGACGCTGTATTTTGAAAATAAATAAAATGCATCCTGAAAGTATAACCGGTCTGGTAAATACGAAGCCTTCTCGAGAATATCTTTCGCAAAATCGCAAGGCGCGCTGGTATGGTTCGCGGCAAAAGCCGTCGAGTAAGAAGATCTATAACCCGCTTCAACAAACTGGTTGTTCGCGCAGAACATCTCATCGAGCATGTTTACACGCGCGAAGCGATAATCCGAGACGACGCCAGCATCATTCACGTACGGCTGAATGAAGAGATCTGGTTCCCACCAATAAAAAATTGTTGGTTTGTCCAAATCTTCGGCAACTTTCACCACAGTTTTTGTCTTCGCCGGTCCAGCGTAGACAATCTCGAGCGGTGCAGCACTGGCAATGACCCGGATCTCATTCTTCTCAGTAGGAGGTAACCATCCAGGATTCTCGACGATGAGCGCAAAGCACTCGTCCAAACCGCCGCAATTACCTTCAGCCTTCATGCGTCGAGTGCAACAATTCGCCGTCGGTGACTCCCAAGTCCAGTACACGCAGTCTAGAACTCCACCTTGAAAGTTTGGATTACGGTCTTCGCCCGAACAATGATCATCTTTCCAAGAAGGTGGAGCATCCAAAACGGGCAATTCCGATGGACGCACGAGATGAACTGGAGACGTCGTATCGAAACCACCGTTGGCTTGAATGAGAGAAAGCGTATCAAAATATTTGCCTTTAAGCGCAGCGGCGTTTATGAACCAGCCGTTTCTAGCGGATGGACCAAGAATGCCATCAAAAGCGACCTTGGCCGGGTTGGCAAGAGTCACCTTATCGGTAACGTAATCTCTTCCCGCTTTACCGCTTTGCGTCCAAAGTTCAACATCGAAAGATTTTTTACCAAGCATAAGATTGAGATATTGGAGCTGCGCGGTCGGATAAGGCCCATTCTCTATGCCGTTATCTTCTGCGTACGTCGCATATGAGTCAATGCAACCTAACCACGCGGTATATTCGTGGAGCTCAACTTCGTACCCGAGCTTCTCTCTCAGCAAAATCTCGAGCGCGAACGTCTGCATCGCCTGTGTTTCCCACCAAACAACTTCCAAGTTGATCGTATTTCGCAAACCAAGCAAATTAGAGAGAAAAGCTGGAACAGAATTCCGATTGGATACGTGCGTATCATCGAAGCATTGCGGTCTTTGCGTTGTCAAATGTTTACATATCGGCGGTTGCGCAGCTTTTGAAACCATAAATTGTGTCCCCGAAAGCACCAAAAAAGCAGTCAAAATTGTAACTGCCAGAGGGGACCAACCGCGCGTTCGCTTGAAAGATGACATCATCGCTCGATTGCAGGGAACGATGAACACGACAAAAAAATGTAGCCCTGAGGTATGCTTTTTATATACGTATTTAACGGTTCGAGAATTCCTCTCCTCGTTTCTTTTCTTCTTCTTTTTTATAAACCCCTGGGACTACTCTTAAAAGTCGATTTTGTTCTTGATAATTATGCAAATCTGTTCTCCAACGAACCAAATTCTCTCTCGTCGCTGCTTTCGTAAAGGCGATAAATATAAACACGCGCGCTCGAGTAACGCAGATCAACGACAACAACTCAAACGAACAAATTAGTATCCCGTCCGTCGATGTAGACTGAGTGTGAATTCTTTGGTCGCGTCTGAAGCGTTGAAGCGTGTGATAATGAGGAATTTTGCACGACGCAATATAAGGAGTAAGAAAGGCCGGTGTTTTTAATTGTACAGAACAAAAAGGGGAAGAAGGAGATATTTATTTTTTGATAAAAACCTCCTCAAAAAAAAAAGAAGAGGACGCGAGCTCCAGGGGGTCAATCAAGTGGGGGACAAAAAAAAAGAAGAATTTAGGAAAGGTCACGCCGCAAAAAGAGACGCGAGACGACCGAAGACGAGATCAAAACGATCGCGAACGGAGCGATCTACCATCGCCACTCCCGCGTTTCGTCGTTTTTTCTTTCCATCTCTCTGTTTTCATCCCCTCCGCGCGGAAAGGTTGGCGAGGGGAAAAAAAGAGAGAGCGCATTTTAAAGGTGTTTCTCCAAATAGCCCTTTTGAGCTTTTTCTCTTTTGAGAAAAACGGAAAGAAATATATTCCCTCTCTTTCTCTTTCAAATTCCTCTGACAACAACGACACACAACAACAACAACAACAACGCGCTCTAAGAAAGACGAAAAGCTTTGCGTTGAGAGCGAAGGAGAGAGAAAGCGGCAGAAAGGAGGGGAAAATGAACACGTGCGTTATATCCGATCTGCCTCCTCTCAACAACTCATCGTCTTTGCGTTTTTTTACCATCCTCGCATCGAAAGAAGGGGCGCTGGCGAAAAAAAAAACATCGTCGTTCTCCTTGGAAGACGTGGAAGAGGTGGAAGAAGAGGAGGAGGAATTTAACGACGAGGAAGAAGAAATAGATGAGGAGGAGGAGGAGGACGACGACGACGACGAGACAGAACGACGATGGATGGAAGACGAGAGGATAACGAACGCGACGCGCATCGACGTGCGCGAGTTGACCGATACGCTCTACGACGAGAACACAAACGAAATAAACTTAACCACCGCGCGAAGTAAATCGTATTTGAAAAAAATACAAATGCAAGGGGGAAGCAGCAACCAGAGCACGGAAGAAGAGAGCAAGAGTTGTTCCAAGGAAGTGCGGGAGGAGGAAAGAACTCTGATCATTTTTTATGAGCCAGCAGAAACGAGCGAAGAAGACGAAGAGGAAGAGAAGAATACATCAGATAAAGATGCAAATAACAATGATACTAATACTAATAGAAGTGAGAAGAACGAAAACAACGCTCGTCGTCGCGCTCGTCGTCGACAACGAAATAGGTCCGTATTCGTTCCGTTTTACATCGCGCACGTGTTCAGAAGATGTGGGCACACGGGGCCGATAAAAGTGCTCCTGAAGGAGGAGAAGAAGAAGAAGAGGCGAGGGTCGACGAAAGAAGAAGACGAAGAGGAAGAGGCGAGGAGAAGCGTTTCCTCGGTCTCGGGAATATACGATGAAAGGATAGCATCGGTGTATGATTTGTTGCAAAATTTAACGACGCAGCGACTTCAAGTTATCGATACGCGCTCGGAAGCTTTGTTTCTCGGTAAAGTGCGCCGGGGGGCGAAGACTGGTCCTTCTTCAAAGAACGGCGGCGTCGACAGAGCCGGTCACATTCCAAGCTCTATAAATGTACCTCACTCGCGATTGCGACCGTTTGATAACGAACATAATATTGCGATATTTGAAGATCGTGGGGTTGATATGAGCGCCCCTTGCGCAGTTATAGGCGAACACAGGTGTTCAAGTGCGCCTTTCGTGGCGGCTATATTGGAAAACCTTGGCTTGAAAGAAGTCTTCATCGTCGAAAGCGGGGTGCGCGCGTGGAGGTGCGAGGATGGTGGTTCCTATCCTTTATTCAATCCAAGCACCGACAGCTCATCCAAGGGTCGAGTTCTCGTTTGGAGCGTCACGAGAGGACGTTCAACGGCTTTAGAGCGAGCTTTCGCGCAGCACCCAAAAATCATGGTCATGCACGAACTTTTGACCGAACCGTATTTGAAAGAAAATACGCCAGACAATTACGAAAAGATAAAAAATGGACAGCAGACATTAAACGTATCCTCGAGCGGTTGCTCGTATGCGTCCGTGATGGAACTCATGATGACTGATTATTCCTCGCAAGGAAAACCATATTATTTATGCAAAGAGCTCTCTTGTTATTTCGATGAGGAGAAGTGCACCGATGAATGGCTTCTAAGCTTTCATCACGTCATTCTGGTTCGAAACCCAAGCGATGCGCTGAAATCTTTCTATCGAGTAGGTCTCAATAATGCAGTTGCGGAATCGTTATATTTCGATCCGTCTGAATCTGGATTCAAAGAGTGTCAAAAGATTGTGGAGAGATTGGATAGGATTAAAGGAAAGTATATGGTCGTGGACGCTGATTTAGATTTAATGGCTAATCCGGAAGGGACTCTGAAGCAGATTTGTGCGTTTTCCTCGATTGCGTTCAGTAAAAATATGCTTTCGTGGGAACCGAAAGAACTCGATTCCTGGAAAAAGTTCCGCGGCTGGCACACCGACGCCGTCAACTCAACGGAATTAAAAGCACCAGTACGGAGCGAATCTTTCGAGCTAGCAGACTATCCGAAAGAAGTGTTCACCGCCGTCGAAGAAGCCATGCCGTACTATACTTTCTGCATAAAAAGAAGATGAAAAAGGAAGAGGTCACCAGTAAAAAATAAACATGTTCATATAATACCGGTAGAAATTTATTCTTATATATATTTTATTACAGTAGAATCATGCGTTATTATCACATTCAATGCATGTATGATACATGCAACTCGCACTCGCTTGCGCGCGCGCGTGTGCGTGTGTGTGTGTGTGTGTGTGTGTGTGTGTGTGAAAGTATTCTCAGAAATCTCCTCTTTTTTAAAGGTTACTCTCGTCGGCTCCCTTTTCTTCGCTCGCCTTCTCCTCGACGTGTCGAAATTTAAACCTCCTTCTCCCAAACGATATGGAAAAGAGCAGAGCAACGACGCAAGATAAGATAATGAATATACCAGCAGTTTTGTCTAACGCAATCGTGTAATCGATTTTGCTCGCGCTTGCATTTGCATCGCATGTATCCGTGCTGTATTTGTTCAATATTTCATCCAATACGCCATCCGCTTCCATGCCTAATAAGATTGTATCAAAGATGTGTGTTATATCCGAATGACAATCGTCATAGTTCGTAATAAATCCACCGCCAGCTGCTAAGACTATACCATTCGCGGAGGCGTCACAGTTAGTTGCTTGCTGGACAAGTGTACCCGCATCTGCCGAAGAAAGAATCACCGCTTGAGAGCCGTACTTACTGAGCAAATCGTCAATTTTCTTCGTCGCTAATATTTCACTTCGAGCGACATCCGTAGCAATAAGCCAAGGATTCTGGGCAAGTATTCGAGACTTCAGCGGGTCTCCTGTGAACATGATGGCTCTTCCGCCAGCCTCTTGCAAATCGTTCAACGTATTGATAGCCATCGTACTTATCGCTTCCTCGATGAGTATAGATGTCAACGCGGCTGTATATAATGAGCTGAAACCAAGCGTGCAAAAGCTAAATACTGATTGAAGCACCATGCCCGTTTTCGTCACAGGTTCTGCCACGAAACCTCCCGTCAAGCATTCGAACGATAAAAATATCGATCGAGCCGCGGAAGCTTTGAACGTCGGTAGATTAAAGTGCGGGTGTTCAAAGAATAAATACAAAAGAGCGTAACCGACCAGAAAACTAATAAGCGTGAGCCATACCTGCCAGCTCAGAGGAGCAAGGAAAGAGAAATAATCAATCTTTCCGCCGCTTCCCGCTTGCTTACTCACGGTTAATATTCGCGTAATGTCCGTGTGATAATATCCGCAAGAGATACCGATGGAGCGCCTTCTCGCCGTATCCGACCACCACTGTCCGCTCACGTCAAAGTCGCGAGTGAAGTTCAAAGCCATTTGCTCGTACGTTTCCCCTCTGCTCGAATCCACGTCCCCGAATATCGTCCAATTCGTTTTAAAGTTCCCAAGCGACGCCATCTTTTCGAAAACGTCAAAGTTA
>Ga0209631_10006505_pt1 | contig 12004 bp, 10 predicted proteins | sample COG_08_FD_184752 | JGI IMG/M metagenome (GOLD analysis project Ga0209631, IMG submission 184752) | Pelagic Microbial community sample from North Sea - COGITO 998_met_08 (SPAdes) (version 2) | ecosystem: Environmental > Aquatic > Marine > Neritic zone/Coastal water | place: Helgoland, sampling... | reverse complement strand
TGTGTATTGGCTTTGATGATTCTACTTGGAGGGGAGTTGTTTCTCAGGAGAGAAATGCTGCTGTTGCTCGAAGATTCCTCACTTGATGAAGCGACTTTAGAAATGCTGCATGGACTCTCGGCAACACACGAACTGTGGCTCATAGTACTTGTGGGAATCCTCGCACTGCTGTCGGCATTAATTTTTTGGAATACAGGAAGTGCCAGTATCAGACACCTGAAAAAGATGGTTGATGAATTGATGACGGCTTCTTCACAACTTCGTAAAGCTTCTGAGCAAGTCGCAAAAAATTCTGCTGAGCTTTCTAACGATTCTCTGCAACAAGCAACCAGTGGAGAATTGGCTTCTAATGTGATGCACGAAATTGCTTTGCCTTCGATTGCAGTCTTTTCCTCAAGTTCTATCCAAGTGGCAGAGCAGATTGAGGATATCAATGCCCTTGCTCGCTCTGTTGAAGAGAATACAAGGCGTACCTTAGAACTCTCCGCAGAAGCCCGGGCAGCAGCAGAGAGTGGGGTTCAGGCAATGAGTGAGATTAGCAGCGCGATGCGAGGTGTGCAGGAAGGAAGCACTCGTATTACAGATATCATCGAGGTAATTGATACGATTACCCACCAGACTAAGATGCTGGCAACAAATGCAGCGATTGAGGCAGCCCGGGCTGGTGAGCAGGGGAAAGGTTTTGCGGTAGTTGCTGATGAGGTGTCCAAGTTGGCAGAAAATTCCAAAAAGGCAGCCCGTGAGATTGGTGAGCTGATTAGAGAAAGCGTTTCCAAGGCTAGAGATGGGGGAAAGCTTGCTGCCGATGGAGAAACGGCCCTTCAAAATATCCTGCAAACTGTGGTTGAAGTTGTGGACCTCGTAAGTGATGTTGCCCTTTCTGCCTCTGAGCAAACAGATAAAATGAGAGAAGCTGAGAGGCTTATCATTGAAATCAAACAGGCTTCAACAGATCAAAATAAGCACACTCCTGAGTTGGCAACTGCTATTCAGGACATGATCAAAGTTGCTCAGAAATCAGCAATGAACGCCGATTCTGGAACCGTTGCAGCAGAACAACTTTTTGCACAAGTTCATATCTTAGGTGACTTGGTAGAGCGCCTCGCTTCCCAGATTGGTGCCTCCAAAAAATCTCAAGTAGCACCAATGCAAGCTCTGAAGCCCAAAAAGGAAGCTGTCAACAATGCTCGCTTACTGCCTGCTCCATCAAAAAAGTCAGGCCCCGAATTTAAGCCAGAGATGAAACGCCCACTGGCAATGAAAACTTCGACTTTAAATATCAATCAATCCAATCCGTCCAAACCAAAACCTGATCCTCAAAGCAAACCCTCCGATATCATTCCCATGCGGGACGACTTCTCAGAATTCTGAGAAATTTTTTTGCAGGGTTTCTCTCCAAAGCGAGCAATCTTTTTATGGTGTCTCGATGGGGGCTAATGTCCCGAATTCTGCTTGCCAGTAGTTTTGTAATAATTGTGCTTGCTATACTACGATTAGGTGTCAATTGGGTTTTGATTGAAGATCAGGTGATGGAGGAGATTCTATCTGAATCCATAGCAGTGACACAGCAGGCTCATATTGTCTTGAAACAAAGTGCTCAGATTCATGCTAAGCACCTTGGGAAATTGGGAGAGAAGGAGCAATTAATCAGTCAGAATATAAGCAGTATTAAAAGCCTTTCCCCTAGCGTAATACCCATTCATTTCGCCCAGGAAGTCGCTCAGCAGGGATTGAAAAATGAGTACTACAATTTACGAGTAATTCGAGAAAACACCTCAAATGAAGCTGTGCTCACAGATTTGGGTGTCCTCAATCAACTGCGTGAGAATGAGCCCAATGAACTATTTCAAGTAGATACAAAACAGAATGTTGTCCGCTATATCAGTTCCATTCGAGTGGGCCAGGAATGCCTAGTTTGCCATGGTGCCAATGAAAGTCTGGAGCAGGATCCATCATTAAAGAATGAATTGCGTGGGTGGAAAGTTGGAGAAATCTCAGGAGCCTTTGCTGTGATTGTAGATCTTCAACTTATTTCGGATCTTTTCCAAGAAACCATACCAAGACTCCTCTTGGTGAGCCTAATCGCGCTTTGTTTTGGGCTGGCGATAGCATTTATGGTCACTCATTCGATCTTGAGACGACTAAAAAGTTTTGTAATTCGACTGCATCAAATGGCCCACAATAAGGTAAGAATCGCTGAACAGGTTAAGCAAAATAGTAATAGCGTGGCTTTGTCGAATGAGAACCAAGCCGCTCAGCTTCTGAAGGTGATGGAAAAGATTAAGGAACTTGGAACACACGCTCTGGAAAATCAAGACAGGGCCCAATTGAACATAAATTCCACTGATCAATTGAACGACTCGTTTCAACAGATCATTGCTCAATCCCAATCCACAGAGCTGGCTGTTTCAGGTATGAGAAACTCTATCAAAGAGGGTTCTGAATCAATGGTAAATATTATGAGTGTGCTACTTGATGTCAGAGATAGTGGCTTACTCATCAACAAAATTTTGGAGTCCCTGAATAGTATTACTCAGCAGACAAAAATGTTGGCTACAAATGCTGCGATTGAAGCAGCTAGGGCAGGTGAGCATGGAAAAGGGTTCGGAGTAGTGGCAAATGAGGTCGCTAAACTCGCTGAAAACTCAAAGCTTGCTACTCATCAGATTTCAAAACTGATCTCAGATTCAGCACAGCAAGGTATGCAAATAGGAGAGTTGGCTGATAAAGGAAATCAATCACTGAAGCAGTTAGAGAATAAATTTGAAGCTCTTTCAGATTTTGTAGAAGACTTGGCAAAGTCTGTTCTTCTAAATAGCGACAATGTCACTGACATCAACGGTCGAGCTTCTAAAGTGAGCGAGTTGTCACTGTCCCAATCAAAGGCAACGGAAGATCTGCTCTGTCTTCTTCAGCAGATGGATGAAAATGAAAACCAAAACAAGAACTTCACAGATAAGACCTTGATTGAATCCCATCAGCTACATGAAGGAACTTTACATCTGCTAGGACTGATCAAAGAGATTGAAGGGTTAATCTCAGGTGATGAAAATTCAACCCAAATTTCCAAAAACAGGCTGAATAATCAGAGCAAACTAGGACGTCTGCAGTTACCTTCAAATACAAAAAATTTGGGTGGTTGAACTTTGCAGATGTTACTTCCTCAAATGGATGATTCGGAGTTTGAAGACTTCCGAAAACTGATACACGAAAGTGTCGGTATTAGCCTGTCACTACAGAAAAAGCAGTTGTTGATGACTCGGCTATACCGACGGATGTATCAACTTGGAATCAACTCATACGGAGAATATTGGGCGCACGTCCTGAATGATGAAACTGGTTCGGAAATGGTTTTGTTGTTAAACGCTGTTTCTACGAACAAGACAGATTTTTTTCGGGAAAGTGATCATTTCACTTTTTTAAAGAATGAGGTTTACCCCCACCTCCAAAAACAACAAACAATCCGGATATGGAGTTGTGCCTGTTCAAGTGGTGAAGAAGCCTACACCATTGCAATGACGTTGCTCAATGCGTTTGGTGGAGTATTGGGTGGTCGAGATGCAAAGATTCTAGCTACTGATATCTCGACTCGCATGCTGGATCAGGCAGAACTAGGTCGCTATCCAGTCAATCAGTTGCAATTAATACCGGAAGTCTTGCGCAATCGTTATTGTAAGATTCTCCCAGAAACTAATGGAGAAATGTTTCAGGTCAGTAGTCAATTGAAGGCGTTGATTCGATTTCGCCGCTTGAACCTAATTCAGGAATATCCGTTACGGACCCAGTTTGATTGCATCCTGTGTCGAAATGTCATGATATATTTCGACCGTGGTGACCAAGAAAAATTGATTGAACGTTTGAGTGGCTATATCAAACCTGGTGGATATCTCTTTGTGGGTCACTCGGAAAGTTTAATTGGTCTCCAGAATTCCTTGAAGTATGTACAAAGCTCCATTTACCAACGGATCTAACAGGGATGAATCCAACTCTTTATCCAAAATTCAGAGGCAAATGAAATGACAGGTGGGCCAGTCAAAGTGCTGATCGTGGATGACGCACCTATTGTAAGAAATGTTCTCACAAAAGAACTCAGTCGTGATTCGCGTATTGAGGTCGTTGGTGCTGCTGAGGATGCTTACCAAGCTAGGGATATGATCATTGAAAGGAATCCTGATGTGATCTCCCTTGACCTGCTGATGCCAAGAATGGATGGCTTGGAATTCATGGAGGTCTTGATGAAACACTGGCCCATGCCGATCATTGTGCTGAGTTCAATCGTCGATGATCACTGGGATCAAGCCCTAAGAGCCCTCGAGTTAGGGGCTATTGAAGTGTTCGCAAAACCCAACCCAGAAGATCCTGTGGCCTTCAAGGCAATGTTGGCCCGCTTGACAGATACTCTTGTCTGGGCAGCGAAGATTGACATGAACGACTTGTTGCAGAAAAAAAAGATCCAGAGCAAACCAAGCCCTCTGAAATCCCCTTCTTTAGCAAGGGCTGCAGACAAAATAATTGCAATTGGTGCTTCGACAGGTGGGGCCGAGGCTTTGCGAAATATTATGCCACTGTTACCCCCAACGACGCCGGGTATATTGATTGTCCAGCACATGCCAGAGCACTTCACACATTCCTTTGCGCAGCGACTTGATCAGATGTCACAGATTGAGGTGAAGGAAGCAGAAGATGGGGATGAGGTTTATCCGGGTAGAGCGCTTTTAGCTCCAGGGGATCATCACATGCGATTGAAAAACAAGAATGGAAAGTATGTCGTGGATATCGTCAAGGGACCGCTCGTTTCCCGTCATCGTCCCTCGGTAGATGTACTGATGCAGTCTGTGGCAGATACTGCTGGTGCTGAGGGGGTGGGTGTGATGTTGACCGGCATGGGGAACGATGGGGCCAAGGGGATGCTGTCCATGAGAGACCGAGGTGCCCGGACTATCGCACAAAGTGAGGAAACTTGCGTAGTGTTTGGTATGCCCCGTGAGGTGCTGAATAACGGTGGTGCAGAAACCGCTGTGCCACTTTCTGATATTGTCAGTAAGTTGATGAGTTTAGTCTAGCCTTGGTAGCATTCACTATCCGATCGGCAACTCAATCGTGAAACTTGCCCCTCCGTCCTCTAGGTTCTTGAAGCGCACAAATCCGTTGTGGTCTGAAATCGTCTGATGAATGATTGTCAGCCCCAAGCCAGTTCCATCCTTCTTGGTGGTCGCATAAGGTTCGAACAATCGATTAATGATTTCTGGTTCGATTCCAGTGCCGTTATCTGAGACTTCAATTCTAGCGATACGCAACTCCTCAGCGAAACTTGTCTTGATTTGAACAGTACCTTGTCTTAGTAGACGTGATAACCGGCCTTTATTCTCAACAGCTGTAACTGCATTATCTACTAGGTTGACCACCACGCGCTTCATTTGCTCTGCATCGATAGGCAATTTAGGCATGTCCGCACAAAAATCAGCCACCAACTGAATGCGAGTGGGCAGGTTCCCTTCATAAAGATCCACCACCTCTGATAGCACACCATGGAGATCCGTAGGTCGTAAGTGAGATTCTGGAATTCTGGCGAACTGTGAGAATTCGCTAACCATTCGTTTCAGTTGTTCCACCTCGTTGATGATTATCTGGGTGGCCTGCTGGAGCGGTTTTGGGTCATCAACTTTGTTTGCATACTTTCGACGAATTCGCTCCGCAGAGAGTTGAATCGGGGTCAATGGGTTCTTAATCTCATGCGCAATCCTCCGGGCAACTTCGCGCCATGCTTGGGAACGCTGTAGACGATGAATTTCTGTGATGTTGTTGTAGACAGCGATCACTCCGATAGGTTCATTATCTCGATTCTGTAGTGTCAGTAGAGTAACTGCAACCTGGATAGGCTGTTGTTGGTGAATCAAAGTCAAATGACGATAGACACTCTGAGCCTGATGCTCCTGCAATTGTTCCCACATTTCGATAAATGCTGGTAGTGCGTCCTCTGATAGCACTTCATCAATACGATTATTTTCACTAACCTTGCCTTCTCGCCAGGGCAGCAATTGGTTAGCAGCTCGATTTACACGACGGAGCCTACCCTCTGGATCCAGCAGGACTACGCCAGTACTGATATTCTCCAAGACTAATTCCAATAGTCGGTGCTGTTCTTCTAAAGCTTGATGGCTTTGTTGAAGGTGCTCCGTTGTACGCTCAAGGGCGATCTGATTAATTTCTAGATCTTGACTCATCGAATTGAAGGCTCGAACCAATAAACCAAAGTCCTTGTCCAAGGTGGACTTGGGTTTGACCTGATACCCTAATTCCCCATCAGCAACTCTTTGAGTGGCTTGAGCTAGATCTTCAATTGGCTGAACAAATCCACGTGCAAAATAAAAAGCCAGCCACGTCGCAACAAAGACTATACAGAGCGTCATCAGCAGAAAGATCACCAGATAATACCGACGCAACAAGTCCTCGGACTCTGTAAATAATCTTGAATTTCTCTCCTGTTCGATGATTCCGTTGATTGCTTGAGTAATCGGTTGAGATGCTGGATGGAAGAGTTCGAGCAATAATTCCTGATCTTGAGGAGCTTTCAGTTTGTGCAAAGATCGATAGAGAAAACGATCTTGTTGCTCTTCCACAAGCCACGACTCTTCATGTTGGAGAACTTGGTACCACTCAGCGGTACTCGGTACTTTCCAAGAGCGCTTGGCTTCTTCGGTACGAAGTTTTTGGTAGATAATTTCTCGCTGAGGATTATAGATCGTGAGTCCATCACCCAAGGACCTTCCGAGTCGCTCATCCAGTTCTTCTAGATTTGTGAAGAGGTCGGGGTTCTGCTGAAGGGTTTGTCGGATAACCCAGCTTTCCAACGCTAGCATCTCTTTCAAGTCACGATGGTAAACCTCAGAGACCCGGCGTGCGTTATCAACTACTGACTCATGCTGTCCAGTCAACCAGGATTCCAACGTAGTAGAGATGAAACTACTGGCAAAGAGATGGAAGGCCATCGCTGGCAAGGAAAGAAGCGTGAATGCCGCAATCAACTTAGTCTTCAGAGTAACACCTAGCACCTGCTTGTGCCGCTCAACGACAAGCTTCAGCAGGTTTTTGGCGATCATGTAGAAGACAACCGCCAACAAGACGATGTTGATGTTGATTGCTACAAAGAGAATCAGGCGGGAATTTACGCTACCAGTGTCAGGCAGTCCTTGGCGAGTATTGAAGTAGACGAGAAAAACAATCAGTAGCAGGAGGATGGCGGTGGCCAACAACCTGTGGCGGATGCGAGGGTCGGCCTCGAGAAGTGTGCTGAGGCCCGCCCGCGCTTCGGCGAGGCGGAGACGCATGGCGACTTATTGAATGACGGACTTGTAGTAATCTTCCTTGGAGGCCACTTGGTTGTGGTCTACTTTGTATTCCTCACTGTGTTTGACAAGCAACTGTTGTGCTTCAAAGACTCCGTTCTGCATCCGACCTTCGACCACCACTCCCTGGCCCTCTCGGAACATATCCGGTTTCACACCCTCATATATCACCGGAATGGAGCGCATGGAGTCTTCGGTAATGTGAAATGCCAGTCGAATACTACGTGCATCCCATTTGACAGTACCTGGTTGAACAAGAGCACCGATTCGAATGGTTTTTTCTTGAAAATCGGTGGGTGCTGCCAGAACTTCCTGGGGAGTGTAGAAGTAGACCGTCATCTCCTGTAGCCCTTGCACAGATAAGGCCGCTAAAACACCAAAGATAACAGCACCTCCAATTACGAATTTATGACGAGTCTTCATTTCTGGCGTTGGGTTTCCTTAAGGGTTTTCAAAGATTGTTGGAACACCTTGCGTTTCTGCTTGATCCAAGGGATGTAAATCACGAAAGCCAAAACCCAGAGTCCATAGCTGATTAGCACATATTCCAGATTCATGGGCATCAGTTGACCTCTTGGGCAAGTGCTTCATGAAGTTGGTCCTGGTTTTCTTCCATTTGCCATCTTAGCAGCAGCAAGTATCCATAAAATAGCAGCATGGCAAACATGCTTGCCAATAGAGGATAAAGTAATTCTGGAGGCATAGCAGGTTTGGCGGCCCCTTCCTGTACTTTGAAGAGTGTAGAAGGCTGGTGCAAGGTGCGCCACCACTCCACTGATTTATGTACAATTGGGATGTCAAGAAAGCCGATAATACCTAGCACCGAGGCAAATCGGGCCTCTTTCTCACGATCTTGAACGGAAAGTCGCAGAAGGAAGTAGCCGAGAAAAATCAGAAACAACAGCAAGGTGGTGGTAAGGCGGGCATCCCACACCCAATAAGTTCCCCAGGTCGGACGACCCCAGACGGCCCCCGAAAGCAAAACCATTGCGCAGAAAATTAGGCCGATTTCAGCGGAGACCTTGGCAATCCGATCAAAGACAAGAAGGCGTTTCCACAAATAGGCTATTCCAAAGGCAAAAGTCACAAAGAAGGCTAAGTAGGTGACGATGACAGAGGGTACATGAATGTACATAATTTTTTGGACAAAACCCTGCTCGGTCTCTGTGGGAGTGAAGACAAATACCCAGAGGCCACATGCGAATAGTGTTAGTGGTGCGATGATTTCTAGCCGGGCTGTCCAGCGAGCGGCACTATCCATTCAGTAGTTCCTCTAGAAGCTGATTAACAACCTGTGGGTTTGCTTGTCCCTTGGTTTCCTTCATCACCTGACCAACAAAAAATCCCTTAATTTGGGTTTTGCCGACTCGGTATTGTTCAACCTGCTTTGGATTGTCTGTTAACAATTTCTCTAGCAAAACTCGTAGGGCACCCTTGTCAGAAACTTGTTTCAATCCACGAAATTCAATGATTGTAGCCGGATCTTTACCAGACTGCACCATCTCTTCGAAAACAGTCTTGGCAATTTTTCCACTAATTGAACCTTCCTGCAAAAATTGAATCAGCCTAGCGAGGCTTTCGGGGGGAATGCCAAAATTGCTGATATCCACCTTGTTTTCATTCATTAGTCGCATCAGTTCACCACTGATCCAGTTACAAACCAATTTGGGATCAGCTTTGGCTGCAACTACTTCCTCAAAGTATTTTGCAACCTTTTTGTCTGCGACCAGCACTTCAGCATCGTAGGTGCTCAGTCCAAATGACTCCATGAAACGCTGTTTTTTGGCGTCTGGCAATTCTGGGAGTTGATTGCGGATCTGCTCAACAAAATCTGAGGATATTCTGACAACAGGCAAATCAGGATCTGGGAAATATCTGTAGTCATGTGCCTCCTCCTTGGAGCGCATACTGAAGGTGTTCTTCTTTACCGAATCCCACAACCTGGTTTCTTGGACGATTCGCTTGCCATCTAGAAGATCTTCTGTTTGGCGAGCAATTTCATAGGTGATAGCCTGTTGAACAAAGCGAAAGGAGTTGAGGTTTTTGGTTTCCGTACGAGTCCCAAATTTTTCTTGCCCCATAGGTCGTAGTGAGACATTGGCATCACAGCGAAAATGACCCTTTTCCATATCTCCTTCGCTTATTCCGAGATACGTGACGATGGAATGCATCTTCTCCATGTAGGCTTTTGCTTCCTCGGGGGTGCGGAGGTCTGGTTCACTGACAATTTCCAGAAGTGGAACTCCAGCCCGGTTCAGATCAACAAAACTGGAGTCACCATCTTCCTCATGAACCAGTTTCCCAGCATCTTCTTCCATATGAATGCGTGTGATACTGATTCTGCGGGTTTGCCCCTCCACCTCAATGTCTAGCCAACCATTTTCACAGATGGGACGGTCAAACTGAGAGATCTGATAAGCTTTCGGCAGGTCAGGATAGAAGTAGTTTTTGCGGGCAAACTGTGAATCCAATCGAATGGTGCAGTGAGTCGCCAAGCCAAGCCTAATGGCAAATTCTACAACACGACGGTTCAAAACTGGCAGTGCCCCGGGTAATCCAAGACAGACGGGGCAGGTGCTTTCATTGGGGGGTTTGCCAAATTGGGTTGAGCAGGAACAAAATATTTTGGATTGTGTGGCAAGTTGGGCGTGGATTTCTAGCCCAATTACTGGTTGAAATTGCATGTTGGTGCGGAGAAAGTTTGACGTATGAGCGGGAAGCGGTTCTCAGTCCTCGAGTTCATCTAATCTTGCTTGAAGTTCACGTACCTGGGCCTGTATGCGCTGACGTTCTTGTTTTTTGTTTTTGGAGGATTCTGACGTTCTTATTCTGGTTGACGCTTTTGGTTTTGAATCAAGAAATGGATTGAAGAAAGGCATCTTCATTTCACCACCCATCAACCAGGGATTCGTGAAACTGGAGAGTTGTCGTTGCATCGCATCGCGAGTATCCAAATAAGAATCCAACATTTTTGGCACAAAGTCTGTGAAAAATTCGCCAAGGATTCCCTCACGATTACGAATGACTTGGTGAAGAAAAGACGTAGAGAACAGATAGATGCCATCACGCTCCATGACGATTTGGGTCAAAATGGCCTGAGTGATATCTTCTTTTGTTTTGGAATCGACCACCTGTACATCGAAGCCTTGTTGAATCAACTCTCCCAACTCTTCAATGGTCAAGTAGCGACTATGTGCCATATCATAGAGCCGCCGATTCGAATACTTCTTTATTGTGATCACTGTATTGTATGAAGCTTTCCCTCCCATGCTTCTCCAAAAATTCTTTGTTGAAACAGAAACATGAAGATAAAGCAGGACGCCAACAGGCTCAAGTTAATTTAGGTATAGGAATCATCGCTCAATATTTTTGAAAAATTCAGGTACAATTTTAAAATTTACTTCATCCACAATATCCTCAATGACTTGGAAAGATTTCCCTCCCCCCCTCGTATGTTTGGCTCCAATGGATGGGATCACAAACACAGCTTATCGCAGAATAGTTCGTAGCTTAAGCAAGCGTACCCTTCTTTTTAGTGAGTTCACCAGTGTAGACGGCTTGCTACGGAGCGAGCGACTCCGAGAGAGAATGGGCTATCACCCAAGTGAGCATCCATTCTTCATGCAGTTATTCGGAAACGATCCTCAAGCCTTTGCAGAAGTCTCCAAAATGGTCGAAGATCGTGGAATTCTAGGGGTTGATATCAACATGGGATGCCCTTCCAAAAAAATTGTGAATTCTCAACACGGTAGCGCTTTGATGAAAGATGTGGATGGCGCTTGCAGAATCATCGAAGCGATCCGTAGTGCCTGCAATCTTGAAGTTTCCGTAAAGACAAGACTTGGGTGGGAAAATGCTGACAACTTGATTCCTTTTGCAAAATCTTTGGAAGCTGCCGGAACGTCTCTGGTAACGATTCACGGACGCACTTATCGGCAGGCGTTCAAGGGAGACGCGAATTGGGAACCCATTTATGAACTGGAACGAAACTTATCCATTCCAGTTGTGGGCAATGGGGACGTTCAGGATTATTCAGACGGCATCAAGAAAACCAAAAACCTGGATGGCTTCATGATCGGGCGGAGTGCAATTGGAAATCCCTGGGTTTTCTGCAATCCAAACGAGCGAGCTAGTCCATCCTTGTCTGAGAGAGTTGAAACCGCCATACGACACTACGAACTCTTACGAGAATTCCAGACAGAGCACAGGGCATTGAGAGAATTTAGAAAATACCTTGGAGAATATATTCAGGGATTTCCGCATGCGAAGGAGCAGCGCAAGCAATTGATGACCTGTGAGCGTGAAGAAGATTTTCTCAACCAGATGCGTGAGATAGCCAGCTGGAAGGTTTCTGGCTCAGAACTGGCTTTTGTCAGCTGAAGCAAAAATGCTTGTACCTATCCCAAACGATAGAGAATGCTACTAAAGTGCTTGCAAGAAAAACAATAGTGCTTACCAAGACACGTCTAAAAATGTGGCCCATAATGACTTGATTTCGGGCCAGCTTAAAAATGATTTACTCCCCTATTTTGCTGATCCATCAGTTAGAAACATGAATATTTTAGTAACTGGAGCCGCGGGTTTCATCGGGTTCCATCTGACTCGTCGGTTACTCGACCGAGGAGATACTGTCGTCGGGTTGGACAACCTAAATAGCT
>Ga0209631_10006502_pt1 | contig 12005 bp, 12 predicted proteins | sample COG_08_FD_184752 | JGI IMG/M metagenome (GOLD analysis project Ga0209631, IMG submission 184752) | Pelagic Microbial community sample from North Sea - COGITO 998_met_08 (SPAdes) (version 2) | ecosystem: Environmental > Aquatic > Marine > Neritic zone/Coastal water | place: Helgoland, sampling... | reverse complement strand
ATTATACATTAATCATATATTTTTGTATTAGACAAATGAACCCATTTTTTTTACTTTTTATTGGCCTTCCGACACTAGAAATATTTTTAATGATTAAGATAGGTAGTGCAGTTGGAGCCTTTAACACTGTTATTTTAATTTTTTTAACAGCTATAATTGGAATTTACTTTGCGAAATTGCAAGGAATTCAGACTTTAAAATCGGGTATGATTAACTTATATCAAAATAAATTGCCTGTTTATGAAATATTGTCTGGCGCATCAATTGCAATAGCAGCATTACTATTAATTATCCCTGGTTTTTTTACAGATTTAATAGGGTTTCTATTTTTAATACCTTTTACAAGAAAGATTATATTTAGTAGTACATTGAAAAAAAATGATGTCGACATGAATAAAAAGGGGGATGCTATTGAAGGTGAAATAGTAGATAAAAAAAAAGATGAGCTATAAGATCATAGGGAAATATATTAAGGAATTAAAGTTTAATATTCCTAATGCAAAGACTTTTTTTTTGTTATCAAAAAATATTACTAATTATAAAATTAATATTGATATTAAGAGTGCACAAATAAAGCAAAATATTTTAGAAATTTTAACAACACTATCTTTAAATCCAGTAAAGGAAGATTTTGAAAAAATAGATACAAAAATTGTTTTTTCCACTATCATAGAATTAAATAATGAAAAAATTGAGAAGGAAGATTTAGAAAAAATTATTTTGATAGAAGTTCCTTCAAAGATCTATTTTGAATTAAGACAAATATTTGTTTTTTTATTTGAAAACTCAGGATTTAAAGATGTAAAAATTAATGAGAAGGTTGATTTTGAAAAACTTTATAAACTTAGAAAAGTTCAGTAGAAATTTTTTTTTAACTCATTTTTCAAAAATTCTTTATGTTTTTTAATTTGTGTTTCTGAAATCTTTATAATTTTTTTGTTATAGTCTTTTATTGTAGAGATATTTTGATCAAGACTATTATTTAAAAGATTGAATTTTGGTTCTCTCACGTCTAGTAAATTGATATAAACTTCCCTTAACAATTCACAATCCAGAAGTGCGTTGTGCTTAGCTCTTCTTGATAAATCAATGTTAAATTTTCGACATAAAGCATCTAAAGAATTTGAGACACCTGGGAATTTATTCCTGGCTACTTCCAACGAGTCAATAACAAATTTTTTATTAACTTTTTCTTTTTTAATGGAAGTAAGTTCTCCATCTAAAAATCCTAGATCAAAGGATGCATTATGAATAATAATTTTTTTTTCTTTTATGAAATTTAAAAATTCGTCAGCAATTTTATCAAATGTATCTTTATTACTTAAAAATTCCTCAGAGAAACCATGAATCTTAAATGCTTCTTCTGGTACACTTCTTTTAGGATTAATTAATTTATGAAAAATGTTTCCAGTAGGAATTAAATCGAGAGTCTCTATACAAGCAATTTCAATAATTTTATGCCCATCTCTGTATGACAAGCCTGTTGTTTCTGTATCTAAAAAAACTTCATGCATATAATCTTATTACATTTAATAAATCTTTTTTTAAAGTATTTAAATTTTTTTCATTATCAATCACATGGTCACAATATTTTATTTTTTTAGTATCTGATAATTGTCTATTGTTCATAAGATTAAATAGCTTTTCTTCCCCACCTTTTAACTTAAATCTTTTTAATCTTACCCATTTTTTTGCTTTTAAAAAAATTATTACGTTAAAATGTTTCATTAATTTATTCTCAACTAACAAGGGAATTTCATAAAAAAGATTCTTTTTCTTTTTATTTTTTCTTGAAAAATCTTTCATTTTTTTTCTAATTAGTGGATGAATTATTTTTTCTAATTTCTTAATGCTTGTTTTGTTCTTTAAAATTATTTTTTTTAAAAAATTTTTTACATTGGTTTTTTTTTTAATATTAAACTTTTTAATTAGTAAACGCTGAAAACTTTTATTTTTATAAAGTTTTTTCACTTCTTTATCTGCGCTAAATAAAGGTCCTCTTTTTCTAGACAAAATTTCGCTAGCAGTTGTTTTGCCCGAAGCAATTGATCCTGTAATACCAATTTTTATCATTTAAGTTTAGACAATAGTAAATCCATTAAACCATCATCTATTTCAGGATTAATTTTATTCCATAAATAAAAGGATTTTTGTCCTTGATAAATAAACATGTCTAAACCATTAAAAACCTTAATACCTTTATTTTCAAGAAATCTAAAAGTTTTTGTTTTTAAAGGATTATAAATTGTATCTATATACGTTGCGTCATTTTTACATTTATTAAAATCAAAATCAAAGTCCTGTCCATTTTTTAAACCTAGGCTTGTAGCATTAATGATTATATCGTAATTGCTAATTTCAAATTGGAGTTCGTTCCAATTTAAAACGTTAAGATAATTAAATTTTTTTTTTAAGAAAAGACATTTTTCCTTTGTTCTGTTTATTATTGAAATATTTTTTATTCCTGATTTTTGCAATGCTAAAATTACTGATGGTGATACCCCGCCAGCTCCAATTACCAGCGTTTTTTTATTTAAATCAGTATTCATTTCTTTTAAATAAGCAGCCTGTAATCCAAATACATCAGTGTTTTCTCCAACTGTAAAGCCATCTTCATTCTGTAATATGGTATTAACAGAACCAGTAGTTTCAGCGTCATTAATAATTTTATCAATTTTATTTATAATTTTTTGTTTGTAGGGCAAAGTTACGTTGACACCATTAAGAGACTTGTCTTTAATTTTTTTTACTATGTTTGATAGATCATTTTCCTCTGTCTCAATAATAGAATAAGTTGCATCAATATTATATTTTTTAAACCAATAATTATGTAACAATGGGGACAAAGAATGCTCGATAGGACTACCAATTATGCCAAAGTTTTTTTTCATATTATTTATGTTGGTTGATGTAATTTATAATATCCTTTATTGGCAAACCCATAATTGAGTCTTTATCACCTTTTATGTATTCAAATAATCCTAATCCATTAGCCTCAACTTGATAAACGCCATAAGCCAACAAAGTTTTAGTTTCAATTTTGGCAAGGTAAGCGTTTAGTTCGGTGCGTGTTAAGTTTTTCATTTTTAACTCCGATGTATCAGAATGATTCCACACCATCGATCCATTTTTAGAAATACAAACAGAACTTATAAGATAATGTTTAGAATTATTTAATTTTTTTAAAATTTCAAATGCATCTTTCCTAGAATTTGGTTTATTAATTAATTCACTATTTAAAGAGATTACGCTATCGGCTCCAAGCACTAGCCGATCTGGAACTTTGTTGCTTATCCTTGTGGATTTGATTTCAGCTAAATTTTTGGAAATTTCAAGAGGAGTCGCTCCCTCTGACAAAAGAGATTGTTTTATCTCATCTTCATCTACGTTTGAAACCATGACTTCATTTTCAACTTTATATTTATCTAAAATATCTTTTCTTACACCGCTTTTGGATGCTAATATTATTTTCATCTGTTTTTTTTTATTTCTATAATTTTTAATATTGAAGCAGCCGTTTCTTCCACAGATCTTCTTGTAACATCTATGATTGGCCAATTATTTTTTTTAAAGAGTCTTTTAGAGTTCTCAACCTCGGATTTAATAGTGTCTAAGTTAGTATATTCTTTTAAACTACGGTCATTCATAATTGCCACTCTATTTCTTCTAATATCCGAAAGCCTTTCAGGAGCAGCTATGAGGCCGACTATGCAAGATTTTTTATTAGCCGTTAACCCGTCTGGAATTTTCTGATCTAACACTAATGGAACATTGACTGTTTTATAACCTCTGTTTGCAAGATATATTGAAGTAGGAGTTTTACTTGTTCTGCTCACACCTAATAAAATAACATCTGCATCATTTAAGTCTTCTACTTTTTTTCCATCATCGTGGGCCATCGTATATTGAATCGCTTCTATTCTTTGATAATAATCATCATCTAAAACATGTTGAGCACTCGGTTTATGAATAGCCTTTTGATTTAATAATTTTGAGAAACTTAAAATTAAATTACCTAGTATACCAAAACAAGGCAAATTATTTTTAACACTTTTATTTGACAAATATTTAGCCAATTTAGTTTCTACAATTGTGTAAAGAATTAGGGAATTATTTATTTGATTACATTCTTTAATAATTTTGTCTATTTGCTGCTCTGTTCTAACAAAAGCGAACTCTTTTTTTTCGTAATCAAAATTAGCAAATTGGGATTTTAGAGACAAAAAAATCCTATCCAGTGTTTCACCAGTAGAGTCAGACACAAGATATACATTGTATTTTTCGTTCATAAACTTGTTAATAAATATTTAATAAATTGATTTTTTTCTTCTTTAAACACTTTTTAAAAAAACAATTAACAATCATTAACATAAATTAAACAATTTATTCTATGTTGATAATATAATTTATATCTGTTTATAGAGTGAATAAACCCATGAAATTCCATAAAATATGAAGGAGTTATTAACTTCTGTATGTATAAAAATAGTATAATTAGTTATATAAGAAATTAACAGGGCCTATAACACTAACTATACTTATAAACCTTATTTAATTTAATGAGTAATCTTAAAAAAATTCTGACTGATAAAATAAATTGTAAATCAGTATGGTTCATGAGACAAGCAGGACGATACCTTCCTGAATTTAGAGAAATAAGAGCAAATAATAAAAATTTTATTGAACTTTGTTTGAATAGCGAATTAAGCTCAGAAATAACACTGCAACCAATTAAAAGATTTAATCTAGACTCAGCCATTATATTTTCAGATATACTTATAGTGCCTTTTGCATTAGGGCAAAATGTTGAATTTATAAAAGAGCAAGGGCCTGTACTAGATAATTTTAATTTAGAAAAACTTTTAGATAATAATAAAAACTCATTTACAAAAAAATTACAACCAGTTTATAAATCAATAGAAATTACCAAAAAAAAATTAGATCTAAATAAGTCTTTAATTTCATTCGTAGGGGCACCATGGACATTACTAATTTACATGTTGGGAGCAAAGAAAAATAAAAATGAGCTAGAATATAAAAAAATAAAATCCCAAGAAACCCAGGTAAAGATAATATTAGATAAATTAATTCAATATCTATGTCTTCATATTGAAAATCAAATTCATGCAGGAGCAGATGTTGTCCAAATTTTTGACTCATGGGCAGGTTTATTGCCAACAAAAGATTTGCCTGATTATTGTTTTGTACCAAATCAAAGAATCGTAGAGTTTTGTAAAAATAAAAGTATACCGACAATTTGTTTTCCAAAAGGGATAGGGGAAAATTACAGAAATTTTAATAACACAGTTAAAGCAGATGGAATAAATTTAGATTATGATGTAGATCCACTGTGGGCAAAACAAAACTTAAAAAATGTTGTTTTTCAAGGAGGGCTTGATCCAAAGATTTTATTGCTGTCAAACAAAGAGATTAAAAATAATGCGACTAAATATTTTAATATTTTCAAAGACATTCCATATATTTTTAACTTAGGACATGGTTTACTTCCTGAGACAGACCCTGATAAAGTAGAAATGTTAGTTAAATTTTACAGGGAATATAAATAATGACACAAAACCATCCTGATATTAAATTTGGTAAGACAGGAGTATTAATAATAAATTTGGGAACACCTGACTCAACAAGTTGGTGGGATATACGGAAGTATCTTAAAGAATTTCTTTCAGATAGGAGGGTTATAGAAGTTAATCCTGTTATCTGGCAAATAATCTTAAATTTATTTATTTTAACTTTTAGACCATCTAAAACTGCTCATGCTTATAAACAAATTTGGTTTAAGGAAACAAACGAGTCTCCATTACGTTATTTTACAAGAAATCAAGCTGAAAAACTAAAACAAAAAGTTGGAAGTGAAAATATTTTAGTTAAATTTGCAATGCGATATGGAAATCCTAGTATAAAATCTAAATTGCATGAACTTAAAAACTTAGGATGTGAGAACATAATTATTCTACCCCTTTACCCTCAGTATGCTGCTGCAACTACTGCTACAGTTTGTGATGAAGTTTATCGAACACTAATGGGAATGAGATGGCAACCAAGTTTACAAATAATTCCTCACTATGAAAGCGAGCCTTTATATATTCAAGCCCTTATAAAAAGTATTGAAAAGAAAGTTCAATCAATTAGCTGGAAGCCAGATTTAATTCTTGCTTCCTATCACGGGATACCAAAAAAATATTTTGAAAAGGGAGATCCCTACCAATGTTACTGTCAAAAAACAACTAGATTGATCAGAGAAAATTTTTCTAAAATTGAAATTCAGACATCCTTTCAATCCCGTTTTGGTCCACAAGAATGGTTAACACCCTATACCGATAAAACCCTTGAATTTCTACCAAGTAAGGGAATAAAGAAATTACTGGTAATTTGTCCTGGTTTCGCTTCAGACTGTGTCGAAACTTTAGAAGAAATTAATATCCAAGGAAAAGAAAGCTTTTTAAAGAGTGGCGGTGAAAAATTTGATTTAATTCCATGTTTAAATGATAATCCAGATCATATCTTTTTATTGGAGAGTCTTGTGAAAAAATATTTTTAATAATGAATTTTTACTTACTTTTTAAATCACTTCATTTAATCGCCGTAATATCTTGGGTAGCAGGTCTTTTATATTTACCCCGCATTTTTGTTTATCATTCTGAGGCTAAACACGATTCACAAAAAAGTGTTTTTAAAATAATGGAAAAAAAACTTTACAATTATATAATGATGCCAGCCATGATTTTATCTTGGTTATTTGGAATTGGACTAATAAATAGCCTTGGTTTTTTGGTTTTTTCAGAACTTTGGTTTCAAATAAAAATTATATCAGTTTTAGCTTTAACTTATTATCACTTTACTTTAGGGAAATATTTAAGAAACTTTGCGGTAGACAATAACCAGAAAAGCTCAAGATTCTTTAGAGTATACAACGAAATACCGACAATTATCTTAATTATAGTAATATTTGTTGTTATATTTAAACCCCAATATAGGGGGTTGTATTTTTTCTAAAAAGACATATATTTTTAATACATTTCTTAATCAAACAATCACATGAACTTACAAGAACTAAAGCTAAAAAAACCTGCTGAACTTATTATAGAAGCTGAAAAGCTTGGTATTGAAAATCCTAGTACTTTAAGAAAACAAGAAATACTTTTTGCAATTTTAAAAAAATTAGCAGAGAAAAATGAACAAATTACAGCTATTGGGGTTTTAGAAGTGTTGCAAGATGGCTTTGGTTTTTTAAGAGCGATAGAGTCAAACTATTTGCCAGGACCAGACGATATTTACGTAAGCCCAAGCCAGATAAGAAGATTTGGATTAAGAACGGGGGACTCTGTAGAAGGTGAGATCAGAGGTCCAAAAGATGCAGAAAGATATTTTGCTCTTTTAAAAGTTAATAAGATTAATTTTGATGAACCAGAACAAGGTAAAAACAAAATTGCGTTCGACAACTTAACCCCGCTTTATCCTAATGAAAGAATCAAATTGGAAGTAGAAACAACAAAAATCGAGAAAAAACCAGACAACACTGCCAGACTAATTGATTTAGTAAGTCCAATTGGCAAAGGACAAAGGTCGTTAATTGTTTCTCCTCCAAGAGCTGGAAAAACAATTATACTTCAAAATATTGCTCAGTCGATAACAGCTAACCATCCAGAATGTTATTTAATGGTTTTATTAATTGATGAAAGACCAGAAGAAGTAACAGATATGCAAAGATCCGTAAAAGGTGAAGTCGTAGCCTCAACTTTTGATGAACCAGCTTCAAGGCACGTTGCTGTAGCTGAAATGGTTATTGAAAAAGCTAAACGATTGGTCGAGCATAAAAAAGATGTTGTAATTTTATTAGACTCTATAACTAGATTAGGAAGAGCTTATAACGCAGTTATACCAAGTTCAGGAAAAGTTTTAACGGGGGGTGTAGACGCTAACGCACTTCAAAGACCTAAAAGATTTTTTGGTGCAGCTCGTAACATAGAAGAAGGCGGATCGTTAACGATTATTTCAACGGCTCTAATAGACACAGGAAGTAGAATGGACGAAGTTATTTTTGAAGAATTTAAAGGAACAGGTAACTCAGAGTTAATTCTAGATAGAAAAGTTGCCGATAAAAGAATTTACCCAGCATTAGATATAACAAGATCAGGCACTAGAAGAGAAGAACTCTTATTTGAAAAAGATGATTTATCTAAAATGAACGTTTTAAGAAGAATTATAAGCCCAATGGGAACAATGGACGGAATTGAATTTTTAATCTCTAAATTGAAAAATACCAAAAATAATGCAGATTTCTTCGACTCGATGAATAAAACAGCAAACTAATTTTTATTTTATTGTATTGTTTGGTTATTAAAATTTACTTCGTGTAAATAAAAATTAATTATATTTTCTAAAGTAGTTACTTTATCTATCAAAGTTATGGCTTCAAGAATTTTTTGTTTTTCTTCATTTGTAACTGGAGCTATCATAGCTAAAGTATTTATTTTCTGCGAGCGATCTAGTTTATCAAATTCTCTCCAGTTAAGTAGAAGGCCACTTCTATTAAAAAATTTTTTTGCTTTTTCCATCAGACTATCGGTTTTAGCGTCATAAAAAATGTCTGAAGTATCTTCTTCAAATTTTTTATAATTTACATTAAATTCTCTATATAGCTTATTATTTTTAATCTCATTTAAAATTTCAAATCTAGTTATACCCGTTAGATTAATTAAGATCCTTCCATCCTTGCTTTTCTGGTAGTCACTTATTTTTCCAAGACAACCAATTTTGTAAACACTATCATCTTTTTTAGATTGAACCATTCCCATTAACTTGTCTTTGTCATAGGCTTCTTTTACTAAATTTAAATACCTATCTTCAAAAATGTTTAAAGGCAAATTTGTCTTAGGAAAGTAAATTACTCCACTTAATGGAAAGATTGGAATAATTTTAGGAAATATTTTCATAAGAATTATTATATTAAAAATGTAAATTTATTGATAGTGACATTTTATAATGGTTGATTATACATCAAGCGATGCATAATTCTTGTTTATTTATTAGATATTTGTTATTTTACAATTTGATTATATAATGATCTTTTATTACGCAAATTTATAAAATTTGTATTATATTTATGAAAAAAATTTTAAAAATAATAATTTTTTTAAATTTATTTTTATTATTGTTTTACCCTTTAAAATCTGAAGAGATTACAGAAAATACATCTGTTATTAAAAAAGTAAAAGAACTTGGAGAATTTACTGAACCGAAAAACTATCCCGCTGGTATGCGAAATCTGTTCCAGGTTGGTTGCAAAGGATTTTCATGTACTGCGGATAATTTAGCAAAAGAAATGATCACTAGGTTTAATAGAAAAGGAATTTATCTTGAGAAATATCCTGGCACCCAGTTACATGCGATGGCAATGTTTGAGGTGTTCTATCAAAAAAAACTGAAAGACAATGAAGATAAAATTAAAGCATTTGTCGAAACAGCAGATGGAGAGAGAAAGAATGGAAAAGACTTAAAATCTTTAATCAAACTTAATGAAGCGCGAAAGAAAATGAGATCAAGTTTAGGAATGGATTTGCAACTTAGTACAGAACAAGTAATAGAAAGTTATTGGGTATTAGGAGACTTTCTCAATCAAGGAGAGAGTAAAAAAAATAAAATTGAAAAAGAAATAAAAAAAAGAAAAAACATTGTTAAAAAATATAGATCTATTGTAAGTAAATTAACAACAAGTATTAAAAAAGAAAAAGAAAAAAAATTCTACGATAAATTAGTAGATAACAAAATTAATTTAGATTTAAATTTAAAAAAAGATCCATACACAAAATTTAATAATGATATTTTAAAATTAAGAAAAAAAATAGACTCACTACCTGAAGGAAAAAAAGCATTAGCAAAAAATTTTGATAAAGCATTAACAGAAATAAATAGTTTAACAGATTATGTTGCGAAAAACATTCAGAATAAGGACGTAAAAGATAAAGGTTTAAATCTTTTAAAAAATAAATTAGCTAATGTCGAAAATAAATTATCAAAAGAATATTCAAACGATCTTTCAAAAGTTGATATTACAAAAATAAGTAAAAATGCCTCAACTGTGATGCGAGAAGTAACTCAAAATATAAAGAATAAAAAAGAGAGAGATATTAATAAACTTATTACAGATATGTCTGAATTCAATAAACAAGGGTTTAATTTATTTAAATTAAATAGAAATTTTAAACAAATGGGCTTTGAGACTATAAAATTTGAAAATATTTCAAAATTTGTAAATAATAATGAAACCATTAATGAAACTAGTAATAATTCTTCTAAATTACTTCAAAATAGAATTGCTTTCACAAAAAAATCAATGAGCAAATTAGGTTATAAAAATAATGAAATTAAAAAAGAAATAGAGATTATAAAATCAACTGGGATAAGTTCTGAATTATCTCAAAATATTTTGACTGCAAGGCAAATGATTGTTTCTGGCGCAAGTGATAAAGAAATTCAAAACGAAATAAATTCATGGGGCAGCATTAACATTTCAAATCTTCAAAACGATGCATATCTGACGGCACTAAACGCTAAATCTCAAGGTATATTGGCAAAAAATGTAAAAAATAGAATTCAACTTATTAATGCTGTAGAAACGTACAGGCAAGTAGATAAATTGTTAACCCAAGTGGAAGAACAGGTTGATAAATCAAATATTCCCACTATAGCACCTAGTGATAATGATCTTGAACAAAACACTCTAGTATTTGCTCAAGTAGGAGGATCTGGGTATACAAACAATTTCTTTTCTGCTGGCAATAAGGACATTTTTTACGATAAATTCTTATCTGAGCAAAAAAATAAACAGGTAGAAATTTTTCAGAAGAAATTTGCTGTAGAAGATATTTATAAAGAAATTAATACACCACTAACAATAGTTTCAGTAATAGTTTCACCGTCCCCTTTAAATGTTATTAAATTAGCTAGAATAGCAAAGGAGCAAGCAGATAAAAAAAAAGCTAGAGTTTTAGCTTCAGCTAGTTTTGGGACTGGGGAAGATGAATTAGGCGCTGGTGACTATGTTGACCCAAGAATATTTGAGAGAACAATGAAAGTTTTAAACTCAATACAAATAAAAGATATCCAATCTAAAAATTTAGCAAAGAAATTAAATTACAGTATTAGTCTTATATCTTTAGAGGCAGCTACAGATGAAATTACAGATCAATCAGATGAGGCTATCAGCGAGGTAATTAAGGAAAATAAAAGAGCTAAAGATGATATACCAAAAGAAATTTGTGTAGCTGAAGATTGTTATATCTCTGGTCCACCTCCACCTGAAGAACCTCTTCCAAACCCAATCGCGCCAGTAGATATTTTTATAAAAAAGGCAGAAAAAGTTAGAAAAGTAGAGCTTATTAAAAACTTTCAAACTATGATCCAAGATAAAAATATTTCTAGTCTAGAAATTTCAAATAGAACTTTAAGCAATGCTAAAGTAATTGACTATCAGCTATATCTTGAAGAAATAGGAATAAAAGATGCTTCTAAAAAAGTATCAGATGCTTACGCCGCAGTTGGATTAAGCAAAGATGGAATGCCCTCATTGGATGCGATAATAGACCCATCTTTTGATATCGCAGCACATCTAAATGCGATGGATACACTAGCATCAGAGGCTGGTCTTCAAGCAGATATTGCTTCAGCAGGTCAAGCTGCGGCCGATGTTCAAGATGCTATTAATTCAGCATCTGGAGAAATATCAGAAGAATTAGCACAAGCTAATGCAGAAGCACAACAGGCATTAGCAGATGCTCAACGAGCATTAGATGAGTCTAGAGCAGATCCTAATGCAGATGATGATGATACAGCTTGCACCAGTGATTGTACTTAGTTTGCACTGGTGATTGAAAATTTGAGAAATGGGATCAACAATTTTTCATTTTCTTGCTTTCTAAGTTTTATAGGGTTAAACTTTAACAGTTAAAGATAAGCGGGCATAGCTCAGTGGTAGAGCGTCTCGT
>Ga0209631_10006499_pt1 | contig 12009 bp, 11 predicted proteins | sample COG_08_FD_184752 | JGI IMG/M metagenome (GOLD analysis project Ga0209631, IMG submission 184752) | Pelagic Microbial community sample from North Sea - COGITO 998_met_08 (SPAdes) (version 2) | ecosystem: Environmental > Aquatic > Marine > Neritic zone/Coastal water | place: Helgoland, sampling... | reverse complement strand
ACATTTTTTGCTTTGGATTTGCTACAGTGACATATTTCCTATTTCAAAATAAAAAAAATAAGTCAATATTATTTTTTTTAATAATTTTTTTGATAATTCCAGTTTCAATTTTTTTGACTGGTGAAAGATCTAATTTTATAAAATCTGCTTTTTTATTTATTATAATTGGAGTATTCTTAAATAATAAAAAATTTTTTATTAATTTTAAACTATTAATTCCATTATTTTTTTTAATAATTTCATCATTTATTTATTTTGATGATAATATTAAAGATAGGTACTCAGTATTCTTTAAAAGAGTTTTAGTAGTTGAAGAAAACAAAACTTTTTTAGAAAAATTTGAAAATATAAAATATTTTGCTCATTTTGATACGGCAATAAAAATTTTTCAAAATTATCCAATTACTGGAGTAGGTAATAAAAACTTTAGAAAAGAATGTTCAAAAGAAATTTATTTTGAAAAAAAAATAAAATTTTCTGCTCAACGGTGTAGCACTCATCCACATCAAATTCATTTTGAAATACTTTCTGAATTAGGAATTCTAGGATATCTTTTTATAATTTGCTTTATTGTCATTTTTTTATTTAAAAATATTAAGATATTTTTAAAAACTCAAAATATAAATCATTTAAGTAATATTACCTATATTGTTCTTTTTTTTATACCGTTATTACCCGGTGCAGGTATATTTAGTACTTTCAATGGTTCTATTTTTTGGATAATTTTTTCTTTAACATATCTTTCCTATAAAAAAGAACATTTAAATTTTGAAAAAAAAATATTAGAATAAAATTAATTATGAAAAAACTTAGAAGAAATTTTATTAAATTATTTTTTTTAAGTATTTTTTCTTTAACTTATTTTGGTAAATCACTAACTAAAGAAAATTTAATAACATTTCAAAAAATTAAAAAGAAAAAATTAAAAAAATTTTATTGGTATTTAAGTGAAAATGATTAATGATTTACGAAGATATATTAGATATTAAAGATAAAAATTTCCCAATTGTCATTATTGGTAGTGGTCCGGCTGGAATTACACTTGCAACAAAATTAGCCAAAAAAAAAATTAATAGTCTAATAATTGAAGCCGGAAACGAAGAGTATAGTGATAGCTCCCAACAAAATTATAGATCAAAGGTAATAGGAGATGAAATTGATGACTTAAGATACAGCAGACTAAGACAACTTGGAGGTACGAGCGGACACTGGGGAGGATGGTGTAAGCCTATTGAAAAATGGAATATTGAAAAATGGGGTCTTGATTACAATGAAGTCTCAAATTATGAAAATGAAACTTGTAAAATTTTAGAAATAGAAAATGACTTCAAAAAAGCTAGATTGGACAAATATTTTAATCAAATTGAATTTAGATACTCAAAAGTTAGATTTGCAGAAAAATATAAAGATGAGATTAAAAAATCAAATTATATTCATTTAATTTTAAATTCTCAGGTGACACATTTTGAAGGTAACGATCAAGTAATAAATGAAGTGATTATCGCCCAAAATAAAAAATCTCATAAAATTAAATCTAATTTTTTTGTTTTGTGTGGTGGTGGAATTGAAAATTCAAGAATATTGTTATGGACAAACCAAAAAAGTAAAGGACTACTTGATAAAGATTTGCCGATTGGAAAATTCTGGATGACTCATCCGTGGATACTTGGGGGTGTTGGTTTTCTATACAAATCAAAATTAAAAGAAATATTAAAAGATAATTTTATAACTTATGATGGACCTATGCATATTTCTGCTAGCAAAGACTTCGTAAATGAAAAAAAAATAATGAGTGGAGCAATTTATATGAATGCCAAAGAAGATACCAAATTATACAAAGAAATAGTTAAAGATTTTTTATGTGTGGCACCTGAATATGGTAAAAAAATTGCGAGAAGTATTTTTGATAAGGATTTAAAATGTGGGGACATATTTATGAATCTTGAGGAACTTCCAGATGAAAAAAATAGAATTGAATTAGATAAAAATGAATTAGATAACAATGGTGTTCCAATCACCAACCTTTACTACAAACAATCAATTGATACATTAATTTCAATGAAAACCATTTTAGAAGAATTGGGAAATTTTTTTGTAAAAAAAGATATAGGAAGAGTTGCTATTAAAGAAAATATTGAAAATTTAACAAACTACGAAAATTTAGGAGTTCATCATCATATGGGTGGAACAAGAATAGGAGATAATCCAAAAATATCTGTTGTTGATAAAAATTTAAAAGTTCACTCTACTAAAAATTTATATGTTTGTGGAAGTTCAGCGTTTTCAACAGGAGGATATTCAAACCCAACATACACTATAGTTCAATTAGCTCTAAGATTATCCGATCACATTGATAAAAAGATAAATTTATAATTAAATAGATGATATAAAAATTGAATGAATAAATTAAAGAATAATTTTGTACAAAATACTATTCTAATCATTCTAATTTTATTTTTTTTTTCAACTAAAACAAATTTTGTAAAAAATGCTCATTTTATTATTTCAAAAAATTATGATGAACGAATAAATAGTGTTTATGGTTTTTGCTCACCTGAAGGTATAGGGTATTTACGTAGCATAAAAAAAAAATATAATTTTAAAGAAAATCCTAAAATTATTAATTATGAGCATGTGCCTCAAAATAGTTGGGCAATTTTAAACACAAAGAAGATAGGTCAAACTACAAACAAATTAATATTTTTAAATTACCCAGGACCTCAATATGAGATTAATCTCAACAAATCAAATAAAGGAATATATGAGTTAAAAGATGTTGAATTTATAGCTCAAAATTTTGAAGCTATTTCAGAAATAAAAATTTCGGATTATGCTAATTTAACAAACAAAAAAATCAAATTAAAAATATTAACAATAGATAAATCAAGCAATAGGAAAATAATTAAAACTATTGAATTAAAAAAAAACAAAAAAGAGAGCCTAAATTTAATTTTCAAAAATTTAAATCTCTCTGAAAGTAAACTATTTTTCGAACTTCATAATTCAAATGAAGTTAAAAGTATAAATATAACTCTACAAAACAAATATGACTTAAATAATTTTAAAATTATAAACGAGTTTGAAAATTGCTACCTTGTTGAAAAATCATGATTGAAATTACAAATATAATTCTAGCCTTATTTTCATTTTTATTAATTACATTTGTGCCATTAAATATATTTGCCATTAAAAATAAGATTTTTAATAATTGTTCCTCGTTAGATTTAGCTTCATTTAATTTAATTATTAATTGTAATATTTTGTTAATTTTTTCACTTCTTCCACTTTCATTGGAAAATTATAATTACATTTATTACACTTTCTTAATACTCTTTTTTTTCTATTCTTATTTTTTAAAATTTAGAAATTTTAAAAATTTTAAAAATATGACTTTAAACATAACGCTTTTAGCGTCTATTTTTTTTATTATTTCTATTAATGTTACAGCAAAATTAAAACTTGGATGGGATGCTCAATTTTTTTACTACATTAAATCATTGTTTTTTATTGAAGGACAAAATTTTTATGATTTAAATAAATTTCAATATGGTTTTCATCCCCATTTAGGATCTTTCTTTTGGTCATTTTATTGGAATTTAATTAATATTAATTTTGAATATATTGGAAGATTATTTTATGTTTTTATCTCTTGTTTTTCTTTTTTTTATATTTGTAAAAAAAATTTTGAAGATAATGACTTCAGAATAATAATATTTTTTTTGTTGGTATTATTTTTTTATGAATATGAAAGATTTTCCGGACTTCAAGAAATTCTTATATTCTCATTTTTAATTTTATTATCAAAATATTTTATGAAAATATTGATCACAAAAAATATTTTATATTCAATTTTTTTTGTAATCACGTGCAATCTAATCTTATGGATAAAAACTGAAGGAGTAGTTTATTTATCTATCATGTTTATAATTTTTAATTTGAATAATAAAATTAATATTAAGCAAAAAATTTATATAAGTTTATGTTTTGCATTAATGGTTTTATTTAAATATATGATTTATGAAATTTCACAAAATGTGATGCTAGATAAAACTGGACACCCATATGACTTAAATTATCTTGAAGTCTTAAATTTAAATTTTATAATTTTTAAATTAAAACTCATCATCCCATATCTTATATATTATTTATTAAATAATATATTTGTAACTTTTGGAATAATTCTAATAATTTACAATAAATATTATAAGATAAATATAACGTATAATAATTCTATGTTATTATATTTATTTTTAAGCACTTGTTTTATTTTTAGCGCTTACCTATTCAGAGATATGGAAATTGAATATTCAATTAAAACTACTATGGAAAGAATTATATTTACAATATCTGGTTTTTATTTAATGACTTTAGTAAACTTTTTAACAGATATCGTAGACAAGTTTAAAAAAATAAAGTCAAAGTCATAAAGCATAAATACAATATAGGCTGTAAAAACCAAAGGATAGTACTAATAATATTAAAATTTTATCTTTAGTGAATACTTCTACAGGATCAGAAAAATTTTTTTTAAATAATGAGAATAAATATCTTGCTGTACCAAAGGCTACTATCACAAAGCTAAAATAAAAATTTTCTCCAAATTTATCTATACTTTTTTCAGATATAGAGAATATAAAGAATAAGATTATTAATATTGAAGAATTAAATAATATAAACTTTTGAAGTTCACTTATATTATAGAGAGATGCAAAATTTTTATTAATTTTATTATTATTTAAATCCATAAGTCTTTTTCCAAACCCAACAGTTAGTACTGCAAAAAAAATAATTGTTACCAACCATTTAGAAAAATCCAAATTAAAATAATAAATTGGTGCTAACACCCTAATAATATAAAATAATGATAAAACAACTACATCAATTATATAAATTTTTTTAAGAAAGATTGAATAAGATAAATTTAATAAAAAATATGTTATAAAAACCATATTTAAAACAAAGTTATTTTTATAAAATAAAAAACTTAATAAAGTTAAGAATAATATTAAACAAATTATAATTGCATTTTTCTTTGAAATCTCACCAGATGCTATAGGTCTTTTTTTTTTTATTAAATCTTTTTTATCCTCATTACAATCTATAAGATCATTTAGAATATAAATAGTACTTGATGAAAAAGAGAGAAGAAAAAATATATCTATTAAACCAATTAAAACTTCCTCTGAAAGATATAAAGAAGAAAAAAAAATTGGAACTAAAATTAATATATTCTTAATCCAATTTTTAACTTTAATTGTTCGAGCAATTGTAGATATATAATTCATTCATTTACAAAAAAAATTTTAAATACCTAAAAATAAATTTCAATAAATAATCCTAATTCTAAAGCTGGGATTTTTTTAGGAAAAATTTAAATAAAAATTCAGGAACTATTTTATAAATGAACATAATTAAAAACCAGTATTCTGGCACATATAAAATATTTTTATTTGATTTATAAGCTTTAAATATTTTATTACCCACTAAATTTGGATCTACTATCATCAATTTTGGTAAATTTATATTTTTTGTCATTTTAGTTTTGACCCAGCCTGGTTTTACAGTAATAACATTAATACTATTTGAGTAAAGTCTTTGTCTTAACCCATCTAGATAAGAACTAAATGCAGATTTTGCAGAGGAATAAATTGAATTCTTTTTTTTTCCTCTATCTCCTGCTACAGAACTTATGCCAATAATAGTTTTTAATACTTTTTGAGATTGATATTTTTCTATGGATTTTTCTATAAATTTTAATGGTGAAGAATAATTTACACATATTATCTCTTCAAAATCCACTTCATTTTTTTGTAAAAATCCACATGCAACTAAAATAACCTCAGGAGAGTCAATATTATTTTCAAAAAAAGAGTTTATGCTATTTTCTTTAAGAAGATCTAAATGAGTAACTTCACATTTAACATTAAATAATCTAATTATTTCTTCTTTTTTAATGTTTAATTCTTCTATATTTCTAGATGCTAGATGTATATCATATTTATTTTTAGCAAAAATCTTTGCTGTTGAATAACCTATATCCGAATTACCTCCTATTATTAAAATCGAACTCATTTTAAAGTCCTAATCTTTTTGATTGATGAGACTCAATTAATTTTAAGGGATCATATTGTTCTTTAATTTCTACAAATTTATCTAGATTTTTGTAAGTTTCTTTAAAGTATTTTTTTGACATAAAAGAATCTTTTGTAAGATAAACTTTAGTTTTATATTTTTTTAACAATACCTCAAAGTTTTGATAAATACTCTGTAAATCTTTATGCATTTTTAAGTCTAAAGTTAATGTATACCCCTTATCAGGAAAAGAAAGATAGTTTCTATTTCCTGGTCCAAGTTCTTTTAAAGTGCTCAAAAAAGATATTTGATTATTATCTTGAAAAAATTTTAGGATTTCTTTTATTACCTCCTCAAAGTTTTGATCTTTAATAAGTACCTGAATTTGAACAAAACCTTTTTTACCATATAAATTATTCCAATTATTTATTCCGTCTAAAGGGTAAAAAAAATTATCTAAAGTTTGTTTAAATTTTTTATTATGTCTATGATAAAAATAATAAAATTTATTAAAAAGACTAATCACATATCTATTTAGTATAAAACTCGGAAATATTTTAGGTATTGAAAATTTTATTTTTTCTTTAAAATTTAGATCACCTTTATCCGAATGATTACCTGTAAAAATAATTGATCTTCCAATTGAATCATTCTTACTAACTGAGTCAATCCAAGCTACTAAATATTTGTTATTATCAAGTTCTTTAAATTTTTGGATTGTATCTTTTAAATTTTTTGTTTTTACTATTTGAGTATTTATAAAATTTGATTTAATTTTTAATAACTTAATTTTAGCTGATACAATAATTCCTGTTAAACCCATTCCTCCACAGGTAGCATAGAAGAGTTTAGAGTTTTTTTCTTTATTACATTCATATAAAATTCCTTCTCCTGTAATAACCTTTAGTGAAACCACATAGTCACTAAAACTGCCATCCATATGATGATTTTTACCATGAACATCGCTAGCTATAGCACCACCTATGGTCACAAACTTAGAACCGGGTGTAACATTAAAAAACCAACCTTCTACAATAATTATTTTTAAAATTTCATTTAATGAATAATTTGAGCTACATTCTATAGTTCCTAATATCTTGTCAAAATTTATCTGTTTTTGATAATTCTTTAGAGATATAATGTTTTGTGCTAAGGAACTATCGCCATAACTTCTTCCCAAGCCTCTGACTATTTGGCTTAGAATTTTATTTTTTTTATAAAAATTAAAAATATCAATATTATTTTTTGGTAAATAAATATTTGTATCAATATTTATATTATTACCCCATCCACTTAGATTTTTTTTATAATCCATTTAAACTTTTTTTACTTGCTAAATAAATGTAAAAATCTTTTTTGTAAAATTATTTTTAACATTTTTAAAGCTGTCACACCGGATCTTATATATGTTCCAGACAGTTTTGAAACACCCATGTTTCTTGGATGATAATTGACTGGTATTTCAATGACTCTGAAACCTTTGTTGATGAATTCAATTGTTAATTCTGGAGCAAAAGCTGCACTATCTGAAGTTAAATTTTTTTCTATTTTATTATACTTGGTCTTCCAAAAGGCTCTATACGTACAACCAACATCTGACAATAAAGTTTTATTTCTTGGCCAAATTATTGAAATGAAATTACCAAAAAGTTTGTTAAAAAAAATTCTTGGTCTATCCATATTTGCCTTATACTGTATATAAGCTGGATTTGTTCTTGTGCCTTGCACAACATCATTATCCATAAGACAATTTAATAATTTATCTAAATCGGAACTTCTGAATGTTCCGTCAGCTTCAGCAAGTACAATAATATCAGCATTAGAATTTTTTATTCCAGATCTTATAGCGTGGCCATAACCTAAGTAATTATCTGATATAACTTTAGCTCCATTACTTTTTGCTATTATTTCTGTTTTATCCTCAGAAATTTTATTTGCAATAATAACATTATCCACTACTTTTTTAAAATCATTTACTACAAAAGATATATTGGCTTCTTCAAGATACGCTGGAATTATAACATCAATTGTAAATTTTTTATTTTTTCTAATCTTTTTTTCAAGTTCATAAATATCTACCCTTGTGTTTATATTACTATATATATTATCTAATATATGATATTTAGAAATTTGAGATTTATTAAGTAAAGAAAATAATGGTGTTTTTATATTTTCTTCTAAGTTTTTAACTACATACTCTGTAAAATTTTTATCTATACAAATTAAACCTGTGCCAAAAAAATCAGATATAATTTTTTTACTTTTTTCTACAGAATCTATTACAATTTCTTTTTCCATATCTAAAGTTACAGCATAGTTTTTTAAATATTCATCTGGAAAATTAAGTTTTTTGATAGCAACCATTGTGGTAAAACTTTTATTAGTTATAGCAGAACAGAAATTTATAAAATCGGATTCATCATAATATTCATCAACTAATGTTAGAAGAATTTTTTCATTTTTATCTATAATTTTATTAATATTTTTAATTGCTAATAATAATTCTAAACCTTTTTGATTACTTACATCGTCATTAATAATCAATTCAACATTATTAAACTCTTCAATATTTTCTTTAAAAAATTTTTCAAATTTTGTAATAACTATATAAATTGTTTTTGGCTTTAAATTTTCATTTATTAAACGAATATGTCTTTTTAAGAGTTGTTCGTTATCAATTTCGATAAATGCTTTAATATTTTCTTTCTGTCCTAAATTAATTCTATTGCCTTTTCCACCTGCTAAAATAAAAGCTTTATCGATTTTATTATGAATTTGTGACATTTTGATAATAATTAATTATTAATTAATAATTTATATTTATATCTATATTTATTTTTTTAAAGCATTTTTAGAGTATTTTGATACATATTAAACCTTAAAAAACATATATTATTTAAAAGTGACCACTAATATAATAAATTTAATAAAACTATTTCTTTCAAACAATTCTTTACTTAGAATTCTTCAAATTTATAATTGTCTTAACATTAAACTTTATGGCACAAACTTAGAATTTGGAGCTATTGCAAATAAGAATAAGACATTTTCAAATTTTTTTACAGGAAGGGCTAAATTTGAATATACCAACATAATCGCTAATAAAAAACTTAACATTTTTTATTCAGACCTAACAAAAAAATTAAAAATAAAAAAAAACAAATATAATAATGTATTAATTTTTAATGTTCTAGAACACCTACCAAAATACAATCTAGCTTTTTCAGAGACTTATAAAATTTTAAAAAAAGGTGGTTGCTTAATTGGTTCTACACCTTTTTTATATCAAATACATTCTGCACCACATGATTACTTTAGATATACAAAGGATTTTCTTAATCTTAATCTAAAAAAGAATAAATTTAGAAATATTAAAATAGTATCATTAGGCAAGGGTCCATTTATTGCTAGTTACTCATTGATTCATCCCTATTTAAAATTTTTACCATTCTTTAGCCAAATTATATTATTAATTGCATATATATTAGATTCTTTTATACAAATTTTTGTTAGGACTAATTTGAGTGAAATTTTTCCTATTGGCTACTTATTTATAGGTAAAAAATAAAATAAAAAAACTATAATTAAAAATGAATATTTTTTACTGGTCTCCATTTTTTGACAAAATAGCAACCATAAAAGCTGTAATTAGATCTGCTGAATCTTTAATTAAATATAGAGAAAATAATTCAAGTAATAATGTTGCTTTGATAGATTCAATTGGTGAATGGGATTCCTATAAAGATCAAATCGATGACAAAGTCAAAATAATAAAGTTAAATAAAATCAATTATACAAATAATATTTTAAAAGGTGGATTCATAAAAAGTAGAATTTCGTACTTATTTATTTTTTTTTTTAATTTTTTTAAATTAGTAAAATTGATTAATAAAAATAAGCCAGATTTTTTAATAGTTCATTTAATGACTTCTCTACCAATCTTTTTATCTTTATTTTTTAATAAAAAAACAAAAATTATTTTAAGAATTTCTGGCCTTCCTAAATTAAATTTTTTAAGATTCTATTTTTGGAAATTTTTTTCTAAAAATATATATAAAGTAACTTGCCCAACTAAATCAACATATCAATACATCTCTCAAAAAAATATATTTAGTAAGGAAAAAATTTTTATTCTAAATGATCCTGTGGTTAATATTAAAGATTTTATAATAAAAAAAAAAGATAAAATCGAACAAAAACTATTTTTAAACAAAAAAGTTTTGGTTAGTATTGGTAGACTAACAAGACAGAAAAATTTTTCTTTTTTAATTTCATCTTTTCAAAAAATAATAAAAAAATATCCTGAGTATATTCTTATAATTTTAGGTGAAGGTGAGCAAAGAAAATCACTTGAAAGTTTAATTTTAGATTTAAAATTGAGTGATAAAGTTCATATTCTCGGTTATCAAAATAATATATATAAATATCTTAACATTGCAGACTGTTTTATTCTTTCTTCGTTATGGGAGGATCCTGGTTTCGTATTAATTGAAGCTGCTTTAAGTAACGTTAATATTATTTCAAGTGATTGCCCCAATGGTCCAAAAGAAATATTAGCTAAAAATGGAATTTTGTTTGTAAATAATGATGAAAAAGATTTTATAGATAAGTTTGAAAAATTTAAAAATATGAAATCAGATGAATTATATAGAAATAAACTTAATACAAAAAAAAACATTAAAAAATTTACATTATTTCAACATTTTAAAAATTTAAATAATATATTAAATTAAAATGGATAATATCATTTTATGTATCTGCACTTATAAAAGAAATAACAAGTTAATTGATTGTTTATTAAGTATAAAAAAATTAAAGCTATTAAAAAAATTTAATATTAAGATATTAATCTTAGATAATACTATTAATTTTTCCTCAAAAAATATAATTAAAAATTTAAAAAAAAAAATTGGTTTTAAAATTTTTCTTAAAAATGAAAAAAGGAGAGGTGTAGTTTTTGCCAGAAATGCATGCTTAGATTTTATCAATAAAGAAAATCCAAAATATGTTGGTTTTATTGACGATGATTGTATTCTAGATCCAAGTTGGTTAATAAATACAACAAAAACTATAAATAGTCTTAACGCAGATATTGTAACTGGTCCACAGCACTACAATAAAGATAATATTAATAAAGATAAAATAAATTACACAAAGTTCTTTGAGAAAAATTATAAAAAAAAATTTTTACAAGTAAACTGGGCTGCAACAAATAATGTTTTTTTCAAATACAATATTATAAAAAAAAGTGGTTTAAAGTTTGATGAAAATTTGAATAAATTTGGAATGGGAGAAGATCAGCTATTTTTTTTACAACTATCAAGACTAGGAAAAAAAATTTATTGGTCAAAAAAAATCAGTGTAACCGAAACCATTCATGCCCATAGGTTAAATCTAAATTGGCTAATTATACGAAGTTATAGATTAGGTATACTTGGCAATTACATTGATAGAAAAATTCATGGTGATCTTTTTGGACTTCTAATGAATTATATGAAATCAATTTATTTTTTTCTAAAATTTGTTTTCATCTTATTTTTACCGTTTAAAAAAGATTATTTCATCAGCCTAAATAACAACTTATTTAGAGCTATTGGAAAATTTTTAGGACCAATTTTATTTAAAAAAATAAAATTTTTAAAATAATTAATTAGCTAATTTTTTTTTTAATATAAAATATAAAAAATTGTAAATTGTTAATGAAAAAATTGTAATTGTTAACTGATATTTTGTATTAGAATAATTTAAGGTTGCTAAATAAAATATAATTAAATTAAATAAATTAATCATCAAACCTGAAAAAGTATTCACAACTATAGGATTGGTAATTTTTTTTTTTAAAAAACCATTAAAATTTAAATAAATTAATTGATGTAAATGTAAATTATCAGGTTTAAATGCTGAATATTTAATTGAAATTTTTCTTATTATTGAAAA